>JGI20160J14292_10000446_pt1 | contig 37535 bp, 36 predicted proteins | sample COG_10_FD_14292 | JGI IMG/M metagenome (IMG submission 14292) | reverse complement strand
TACCAAGCTCTTAGTCAGGCAGCAACCATGGAAGTTATCCGTAGCCAGACCAAAGACCCGAAGGCCCTCCCTCCCCCAAGCCGGGGACGTGTGCTCGACGTAACCGCATACGACGTGGACATCGCCGATGTCGTGTATGTGAAGCCCGTACCGAAGGAAGAAAAATGAAAGACATGCCCACCGACGCCGTATTGGTCAAGCTCCACGTCTTCCAGCCCGGTTTGGACCCAAGCGAGCGACGTATCCACATCCTGGAGCGAGAGAAGCAGTCGATGTTCGACGCATTCATGAAAAGTGAACGGTGGTGTGGGAGCATCTCCGCAGTGGACTTCCGTACCGCCACGTCTCGGGCTCAAGTTGTTGCGGTGTCGTGTGTCTGAGCCCAACGACGACGAGAAGGACTGGAGGGTTCGGGTTCCTCCGGCCCTTGCGGACGAGGGCAACCTCAAAAAGTTGGCAGACCCTCGTCGCCTGCTGCCGCACTACGGCACTGTCGTGGACATGGAGTCGGACACGGTGATGCCTTTCCGCACGGACATCTGCCCAATCGTGCAGGGATCTATTGTCGACTACGTCGCGAACCCACCCCGAATGGAGTCCGGCCATACAAAGTTTCTGGCGGTCATCGGCCCCCGTCAGTGTACCAAGTCCACCACGACAGCCCTTGCGCTGGCGGGGAAGGTCATGTACAGCCCTGGTACGCAGGGGGTGACCATCGCGGATGAGCAGGATCGTGCCGACACGCTCTTTGAGTCCGTCATGTTCAACTACCAGAACCTCCCTACGTCCATTCGGATGCCGCAGGTCAACACCTTGGCCAAGCTCCGTCTCAACATGGTACATGGTGGAAGGTATAAGGCACTGACATCCGGCTTCAGCGGCAACGTAGGTCTCGGGCGAGGCATCGCATGGACGCACATCTCGGAGGGACCCTTCCATAAGGACTTTGGTACCTTCTGGAATAAGTACTACCCCGCAGTCAACAACCGCAAGAACGCCGCAGTCATCTTGGAGAGCACCCCAGGGGCCATGTCGGAGCCTTCTGCGGCGATATACCGGGACATCATGGCGGAAGCTCGTCAGGGCCTTGGCAGGTGGCAGTATGTCTTCGCTGCCTTCTGGACATCAATCCTAAATGAACGTCCCTGGCAAAAAGAGTGGACGCTGAGCATCGAGGAACTCCGTCTCTTGGAGATATATGGGCGCAAAGACGGCGGGAACAACAGTGCTCCGCGCCAGCCGCACTTCCTGAGCCTGGAGAACCTCGCTTTCCTGCGCGAAATCCGCGTCATGGACCCTAAAATCAAGAAGGACCCCGACCTCCTGTGGGTATTTTACCCGAAAGACGACGTGAGCTGCTGGCACATCATCGGAAACTCCGCGTTTCCTACCCACGCAATGGAGGCTTTGCTCGTCCGGTCGGGCGGTGTAGAGGCCCTCGTCCCCTGGCGGCCTACAGATGGCTGCTATCAGGAGTACCAAGAGCCCAGGTCGGACGGAATCTACGTCATTGGCGTCGACCCCAGCGGTTGGGGCTCCGGGGACCCCTCCAGTTTTCAGGTGGGGGAGGTCTGGTCCGACGAAATCTCCCAGGTCGCGGAGTTCGAGACGAATACCCTGACCCCGCCACAGGTTGCAGAGAAAATCATAGAGGCAGCCGAGCGCTACAACGACGCGGAGGTTTTCTGCGAGAGCAACGGCGTAGGTGCTGGTGTACTCGCCGTGCTGGAGATGGCCCACAACCGGGGTCGCCTCAAGAATCTCCACTACTACGCCAAGGGAAAGCCGGGAGTGCCGAACTCCGTGCCCCGCCACGCCGACGCTCTTGGCGCGATGGTCGACGCTGCCCTCGACGTGTCTCAGGGAGGGTCTGCCACTCTCGTAGTCCGGGGAGTGAACCTCCAGTCCCAGCTTGGTACGTACCGGCAGGACAAAGCGGTACAGGAAGGCTCGAAGACCTTGATAATGAAGGACACTTCCACCCGTGGCGGTCGTCGAGAGAAGCATCACTGGGACAGAGTCAGTGCTTTCCTGTGGATGGTGTACGGAGCGAGGGAACAGAACCAGCGGAAGAAGCCGACCTTCGGTCCTACCGCCCCGAAGCTCATGACCACCCGCGCCGAGTACCTCAACTCGATCCCCCGTTCTCAGCGTAGTTCTTCCGCTCTGGTGCGGCCAAGAAAAAAGCGTTGATATTTGACCTTGAACGTGTTAGGTAGCCCCATGTACGAACGTAACTCCTCCCCCAACGCCAGTCTCACTCCCTCCGAACGTCGGGGTAGGGACATTCTCAAGGTAATCCAGAACCACCGGACGGAGGTGGACGCGGAAGCGAAGGAGTGGGCGAAGGACCTCCTCGCCTACCGTAACAAGTTTTGGAAGGGCCACAAGATCGACGAGAACGACGGGCCTAACGGCACGACGATGCAGGCTCCTTACCTGCACAGCTTCACGGACGTGATGGTCAGCAACATCGTACCGCCTCACCCCGCTGTGGACATTCGCACACGCCGCACGGCAAAGAAGGACGCTGCAAAGCTTCGGTCCTTTTACGTCAACGACCTCATGGACAAGGACAACGCGGTCTGGAAGCTCCGTCGTGCTGCAGCCCTCACGTCCATCATGGGACGTACCGCAATCAAGATGGTCTGGTCGGACAAGCGGAGCCGCCCTCGTGCCCGTGTGGTACCCGCGAACCGCTTCTACTTCGACTCCTCCGCCGAGGAGTGGGACGACATCCGGTACGCCATTGAGGTTGTGCCGATGACGGAGCGGGAGATCATGGGCCTCGTCAAGAAGTCCGGCAGCAAGAAAGAAGGCATCTACAAGTCGACCCTCATGAAGGAACTCAAAGGCGAGTTCAAGCCTCTGCCTACATGGGTCGACGACCCTACTGGTAAGCAGGAAGCTTCACGAAAAGGGGACAACTATATCGTCGTATACGAATACTACGATTTCGTTGAGAAGAAGATGTACCACATGGTGGACGGACGGAACGAGCCTATCTTTACCGGCGACCTGCCGTACCCCCATCTTGAGAACCCCTTCTATCTCATCAGCCTGTTGGACAACCTGACGGACCTGGGAGGTCTAAGCCACGCCCAGATGATCCGTGAGCCTGTCAGCCGCCTGAACGAGCTGATGACAATGGCCTTCGAGCACACCAAGCTCCTGGCTCCTACCCTGTTCATCCACAAGAACCGCATTGACAACGTGGACGACTTCGTCACCGCCCTCGCGCAGAAGGAATCTGTGGACGAGGCCATCTTGGTGGAGACTCTCCGTAAGTACAACATCGCGGATGTGCTGGAGTGGAGCCGTACCCCGCAGGTTCCCTTCGACTACTCCCGCATGTCGGACGTTCTGCAAGAGCTTATCGAGTTTACGTTGGCGCTGCCTACCTACTCCCGTGGGCAGGTCGGTAACGCGGATGTGGCAACTGAGCTTGCCCTGGTTGACACCGCTCAGAAGACCCGTAACGCTCCTCTCCAGGGTGTGGTCAACAAGACCATGGCATGGATGGCACAGGCGTACCTCGCCATCTCGTCGCACTACATCGACGAAGAGGGTGTCGCTGAGATCTGGTTGAAGGTTGGCGACGGCAGTACGGACGTGAAGGCGTCCACTCAGAACCTCGACCTCATGAGCAAAGACGGGGCGTGGGATTACGACTTCAAGGCATTCCCCTACAACGCCGCCGAGGACAACAGTACTGTTCGCCTGAAGAAGTTCGAGGCATTCCAGGACCTTCTTATGAACTCCGAGCACGTAGATACTCGGGACACCATCCTGGAAGTGTTGGATGCCCTGGGCATGGGCCACCTCGCTAAGGAACTCGAAGAGATTGAGAAGGAGCAGGCCGCTATGGCCGCAGCCCAGGCTCCTCCTCCCGGAGGGGAAATGGACCCCGCAGCCATGGGTCTCGACCCTAACGCTTCTGCGATGATGCCTCCTGAAATGGCAGGTGCCGCAGGCGGAGAGATCTTGGCCCCCGGCGGAGAGGACCTCCAGCCTAACCTGCCCATGGCCTCGGGTGGGTCTATCCCCATTGCGTAATTGTTGCACTCCGTGTCAGGTTGTGTTATTACACTCCATAGGAGAAATAGCATGAGTCTATACGATTTTCTGGACCTTTGTGGTCCAATAGAAAAGACTGCGTCATCCCTCGTCCTTCCTGGAGAGGCGATGGACGCCAGGGAACGGCGAGAGCGTCGGCACAGACGTGTCTGGGAAATGCAAGTAAGAAACGTCACCGAAAAAACCCCCGCACGCATCACCCCCCTCCTCCTCGAAAAGATGGGTCTGGATGCGGCTTGGTACCGCGACAGAGGGTGGGAAGAGGAAGAAGGCGTGTGGCCCGACCTCATCCTGCCGCCGGAGGATCTCTCATGAGTCTATACGACGCGGAGTGCCCCAACTGCGGGCTTGTTGAAGTATTCACATTTAAGATGGTCAGTGGGCCTATCGTCGACTGCGACACCTGTGGGACCCCCAGCAAGAAAGTCTTCTTGAAGTTCCCGCAGATTGACACCGACTGCTTTGAGACCCCCGGAATCGGAGGGTCTGGTCCGTACTTTTCTAAGCAACTGGATACCCAGTTCGCCAGCAAGAAAGCTTACAAAGAGCATCTCAAAGCCAATGGCATGCGGGAGATCAGCAAGGGCTCCAGTGAGGGCCGCGCAATGGTTGGGCGGACGAAGGAAGCCGCCGCGAAGGTTGCATCCCACTGGGGCGAGGATTCGGGAGCAGGTCTACAGTCCCTGAAGAACGCCAACCCCGATGCGTTTAAGAACGCGCACCATGAGCAGCGTACCGAGGCCAAGCGAGAGCAGGTCCGAAACTTTACCGCCGTGAAAGAATCCGGCAAGCCGAAAACCCTAACCCACAAGGATCTATAAAATGTCTGAGGAGACAACCGCCCCCGTAGAAGTAGAGGCTGCCGCGCCCGTAGAGGCCGCCGCCCCCGTCGAATCTCCCGCCCCCGTAGAGGCCGCCGCTCCCGTCGAGGCTGCCCCTGCTGCTGAACCAGAAGACCGCTTCTGGGAAAAAGAGGTAGACTGGTCCGGCGTCAACCCGTCCAGCGAAGACTGGCTGGAGAACTTCGACGAGCGTGTCCGACCTTTCGTAAAGGGGAGCTACGACCTACGTCAGGCAGAGATCGACGCCATCCGCGAGGACAAAGCGTTCATCTCCCGGATGTACGACAGCGCCCTCGACGACGACATGAGCAGCCCCGCCCATAAGGAACTGGCAACCAAGCTGACTGCTGCTGAGGAGGCAGCCGCTACGCACCAGTCTCGGATTGCGGAGCTTGAGGCAGAACTGCTGGAGAGCCGGAACGGGTATGAGGAGTACCGGGGAGGGAAGGAAGCCGAGCTGGTCGACAACTTTATTGAAGCGAACCTGCAAGCCATTAAGGCCGCCCCTCCCGAAGAGATTGCCATGTTCCAGGTTCTCGCCGGAGACCTTGGCGACCCAAAGGACGACCGGTACAACTACCTGGACACCGAGACTGCCTGGAAGGTTGTTAAGGCGGGCATGGGCGAGAAGGTTGTGGAGATGCACAAAGACGGTGTTCCTGCAAGCTACATCAGCACGCTTCTCGAAGTCGTGGCTTCCAGTAAGGCGAAGGCCCCCGCTCCTCCCCCCGCACCCAAGGCAGTGCCTGCGGCTGCTTCCGCCCGTGTCGTGTCCGGCGCGGACTCAGGAGCACGGGGCTCTGGTCGGGTGGCATCTACTTCTGCAAAGAAGAAGGTACGTGGTGGGGACCTCCGCTCCGTAACAAATTCTGTCCTCGACAAATACATGTAGGGGAGGACGCTCCCCTGCGTGGGAGCACAGTTGACCCTACCCTCTTAGGGGGATAGGGTTATTTTGAAAGCAATCCGCTTCACAATTTCAAGGAAAAACCTCAAATGCCGAGCCAAGAAACTCTCGTAAGCGTGTTGCAGGACCTCCTGCCAAGCTACAACGACACCTTCTCCAAGTTCAACCCCGCGTTCCAGAAGATCACCGAGGCCGGAGGCGGCATCGAGGATCTGGAGTCCACCCACAAGGAATGGATTCTGGTCAGTTCTGACCCAGGACGCTTCACCGAGATCCAGACCTCTTTCGAGCGGATCAACGGTGGTCGTACCCAGGATTCCCGTCGTGCAAACGCATGGCCTTCCTTCTACACCTACGCTGTGGACATCGGTCTGCAGGACCTGCGCAAGGCACGCGGCAAGCGTGACATGGGCCAGCTCATCAAGAGCATCCCTGAGCGCAGCTTGGTCGGCATCATGGAAGCCGTCGAGCAGCAGTTCTGCATGGGCAACCACCCCCAGTTGGGCGGTCTCCCTACCCTGAACGGCGAAGTGAACTACTCCCCAGAAGGTCACACCACGCAGGGCATCTTTGAGTTTGCCGCTCCCGAAGCTCAGACCGGTACCATCTTTGGTCACGCTCGCAACAGCTTCCAAGGTTGGCACACCCAGTTTGAGACCATGAGCGCCATGGACCAGGACGGTCTCCGCACCATCCGTACCATGAACCGCAAGTGTGCAAACCAGGGAGCTGCCGGAATGGCTGGCCCCAAGATCTGGCTTGCCGACGGTGTTAGCTTCGACAACTACTTGGAAGTGACTGGCGACCGCGTCATCATCAACGACAAGCAGGGCAGCGACCCCCAGGCTGGACAGAACTCCCGCGAAGGTATCCCAATGGGCTACAATGGCGCGATGCTGTACAACACCCCTGCTTTCAACTTGTCCGGTTTCGTTGGAGCCGCCCAAGACGGAATCATGTGCGGTCTGGACTGCTCCGAAGCTGCTTTCTTCCGCCAGAAGACGGGAAATGGCGAGTTCGACGGCAAGGACGAGAGCAAGCACAAGTTCCTCAGCCTGCGTGACCGTGGTCTGCAGCCCGGTACCGATGCTATCCGCACCGAGTACTTGCTCAGCCTTGGCCTGATGATGAACCAGCTCCGCTCCAGCGGTGCCATCGTCGGTTCCGCCCTCCGATAAGGGGGTGAGGGCACCTGCCCTTACACTCTTCACAAACCCCCCTTTTAGGAAATAGAAAAATGAGTAACTCATTCATCGACAACCTGCTTGAGACCAGCCTTCCCGAAGCCGGAAACGCTGGCATCAACGGTTACACCGTAACTGAAGCTGGACCCATCGGTGTCCTCGGCCAACTGGTCGTGTCCGCCGCTTCCCGTAAGGACCAAGTCCACGGGTACAGCTTGGCTTCTGGCGTTGTCATCGACAGCACCAAGAGCCAGTTGGGTGCCGCCACCTACACTGCCGCTGCTACCGACGTAAAGATCTACCACCCCGCTAACACGGGCGATCAGGTCTGGAAGTTGGTCTTCAACGGCTCCGGCTTTGCCATTCCGCAGGGTCGTCCGGTCGCAAAGGACTTGGCATACCCTGGTACCGAGGTTGCCTTGGGTGCCCTCGCTATCCGTCTGGCTGTGGTTACAGACTTGGCCGACACCGTTGTTGGTGTCGCCCAGTTTGTCATTCCCGATGGTGAGTACGGCTACGTTCTCGTCAAGGGAACGGGCTGGATCTACGCTGATGCTACTTTGGCTCTTGGTGCGCGGCTTGCTCCTGCAGATGACAACGTAGCTGCTGCTGCAGGCACCGCCCCCTCCTTCGGCGTGAACCACGCTCTGGTTGGCGGTGCTGATGCCCTGGCCCTGGCCGACGTCAACTGCGCCCTGTAGTAGGTATGTAGTTAAGTTCTCTCCTCCTTAACTGCCCAGAGCCCAACCTCTTCTTACTTGACGGGGTTGGGTTTCTGCGTTATAGGTACGCATGCCTGTTCCTGCCTCCGAGCTTATTTCGCGTCTCCAGATGGAGACCGACCGCGCCCCCGACAACAGCCCTGAGTGGCGGAAGCGGCTGCTGTACTTTCTGAGCAAAGCGCAAGAGCGCGTTGTCCGGGATGCACCTTTCCTTTCGAGGGAGCAAGAAGTCCGGGTAATCATGGACCCCGACGTTGCTTCGGTTTCCGCCACGGACGTGCTGCAGACAACCAGCGACCCTTGGGTCCTGAAGGTCGCCCTCCAGTCGCCTGCAATATCCGGGACTCGGGCAATATGGGATTTGGAGTCGGCGGAACGCCACTCGGGAAAAATCCTTCGCGTTCAGACTCCTGCCGACCAGCCGAGCGTGGGGTACGAGCGGACCCGCGAGTTCGTCGTCCGGGAAGTTTGGTCCGTATCTATCGGCGGCGGCTTTTCCGAGATCTACATAAGCCTGGACAAGCCGTGGGCAGGGCCTCCAGCTACCGACCTCGAATACCGGATGTTCACCAAGGCCGCAGTTCTCCCTCCTGAGCTGGGACAGGTCCTCTCCGTAAAGATCCACGACCACCCCTACGGTCCCCTCGACGCCATGCCTGCTGGGGAGTACGACAACTGGAACTACGCCCGGTACTCCCTGGACAACACTGTTCTCGGTGTTCCTCGCGTCTACTCTCGCGGACAAACAACCTACCTCCAGGCCCCAAACGTCGCCCCCACTGTGGCAAAGAACGAGGGACCTGCATGGGTAGGACCGGAGCCGAAGGGCAAGTTCGCCTACGCCATCAGCCTTGTGTTCGGCAAGCAGGAGATGTGGCTCCATAGCGGAAACCCCAGCGCTCAAAGCCTCCTCTCTCCGAGCGTGTCTCGTGTCCAGCCCTGGAACGAGAGTGCGGTCGGCCCAAGCTCCGACACCGTCGACAACAGCGGAGCGGGTGCCGATAGCATCACGCTGACCTTCCCCGACTACGACTTCTCAGAAGGTTTCGCACATGCCGGTAGCCTGCGAGAGGGGCGGTCTGGTTTTAAGATTCGCATCTGGCGGGCACGGTACAGCAGCGAGACGCCCCTGGACTTTGACTCCCGCTTCTACCTGCTTACGGAAGTGGCGGGCAATGCCGGTACTTACACCGACAACGGCAGTGTTACTCCCGACAGAAACCGGCCAGCCCCCGGCTACTCCGGCGTACAGCAGACCCTGCAGTTCTTCCCCTGCGGAGACGCTCGCTACGAGCTGGTAGTGCGCGGAGCAATGTCCCTGGCCCCTCTACAGTCGGAAACGCAGATCCCTAACGTAGATGCACTTGCCGTGGACCTCCTGGTACACTTGGCGAAAGGGTACATGTACGAGGCTGCAGCAAACACCGCATACGCCCTCACGGCATTTAGGGACTATACAGCGGCCCTCGAATCGGTTATAAATAGAACAGCTTCCGTCGTCCCTCCGAACACTGTTGTTCGTATCGGGTGGGGGAAGTCCTCTGGTGGTGTCCGTCGGTTGTACCCTCAGTACCCCGAAGAGCCCACTGAAATCTCGTAGGAGAGATACCCATGTCCGACAAAATCGTAACGCCAAGCCTCTATGTCAGCGGTATTTACCGCACCCTGCACGGGGACAAGGTACTGGACGCTATCTGCACCTCGGTTGTGTACGGAGAGCAAGGTCGCCCGAACAGCGGCTCCCTCTTCAGCACCACCTTCGGCGAGATCCTGGTAACGGAGGGCGAGATTTCCCTCGCACCTTTCGCGCTCATCTACAAGCCTACCATCGTTGAAGCAGACTTCTTGCCTGGGACCACCTACAAGGGCCCTTTGGCGAAGTCCTACGCTGCCGCGCAGAAGGCCGAAGAGGCTGCTGCCGCGAACGAAGCTGCGGAAGAAGCTGCTATCGCTGCAGAGATCCAGGCCGAGGAAGAGGCCGCTGAGGAGGAGAAGAAGAAGTCTGCTCGCAGTTCTGCTGCTGCAAAGAAGGCCGCTGCCCTCGCAAAGGCAAAGGCCATCTCTGCCCGCAAGTCCGCTTCCAACAAATCCTCGTAGAGTAGACCGTGTTCAACCACCAGAATCGTAGACCCCCTATCCTCCAGCTCCGTGGGGCGACAGACGCTGTCCTCGGCCCAGAGGAGTTAGGCGGCGAGATTAAAAACTTCGTCAGGACGGACGAGGGGACGCTGCGAACGGTGGTTGGACCGGCTTTCTACCAAGATGTCGCGGCGTCCTTGGGAGCAGCACAGAGTGTTTTTACCGACGGGGACATCGAGGGCGTCTTCTCCCATCGCCTTCAATCTGGAAGGTCCATTCTTCTCGCCCAGTACGGGCAGGGCATTTACGAGCACCAGGGATGGCGGGTACCACTTTTGTCGTGGAGGAAGATCCTTTCGGGTGCTCCTCCTTACACAGCGGGACCTGCGCCCGGACTCATGGGGCAGCCGCTCCGGCAGTACCGCTCTCCTGACTTCCTGACGCAGTTTGTGGGAACCCCCGCCGGGGTAATCATTATTCCGCAGGACGACGACGGGTACGGCAGGGCGCTGTTTTACGACGGGGACTTCCTTGCACCTTTGGGTTTCTCCGAGGCACCCTCCCCTCCCCACGGTTCCGGTCCCGGACAGCGTTCTTCGGGCAGTGGCAACAAATATGAAGACGGTGGCAACGGGAGCGGGTACTACGTCTCGATGAACCACGCTATCGACAACGACGCGCCGTCGGGGCAAATTACAATGCCCCCGGTGTACGGACCCAACCGTCTGGGCACTGTGTCTCCCAACGCGACGAACAGCGCGGGGCTGGGCGCTGAGGTTTCCAACCCCCACGGCGGAGAAATGTCCGGGGGAGAGTGGCGGTGCAAGGCCCAGTACCAGGACAGGTGGGGCAACCGTAGTCCTCTGAGCGGGCCCAGCAATGGCGTGCTCTCCTACCTCGAAGAGAATCTCTCGGTCGACCGATCGAGGAAAGACCTGAAAAGAAGCGCCGACCGGATGAAAATCCAGATTTCTTGGCAACTGAGCGAGTCTGCCCCTCCGGGACATTACGTGGTGGGGACGAATCTCTACAGGACGCAAGACTTAGGAAGCTCGGGGGACGCCGAATATTATCACCTCTTCGACTACGCTACGTCCGGGCAACTCGTTACAACGACCATTCCCGGAACAGTGGCAAAAGTGTACCCCGACAACATTCCAGACGCTTGGCTCGTGTCGCCCGCAATGGAAGTCGAAGCCATGCCGGAGTTCAAGGTGGCATGTTACGCCCTGGGCCGTCTTTGGATTGGGAACATCCAAGGGGACCCTGGCAGAATACAGCCGTCGATGGCGGGCCTCCCCGGAACAATGCAAGCGAACCGACGAATTTACCCAGATACTTCTAACGAAATCACTGCGCTCCACACGGTTCCGGGGGGCTTCCTCGCCTTCACGCGGTCGAGTTGTTTTTTCCTCCGCCCTGACGACAACGGGGGAGTTTCGCTGAACTCTATTAGCTCCAAGGTGGGATGCGTGTCCCCCGACAGCGTTGCGACGATGCTAAACGGCGCGGTTATCTGGCTGGGCGTAGAAGGTTTCTACGGCTGGGCTCCTGGTGACGTTGCCCCTACCCCCCTGGGGCAGGAGAAAAAGCTTACCTTTTCCCGAATCAACAGAACTTGGGATAAGCGGGCATGCGCCTTGGTGGACTCTCGCACCGGGGAGTACCGATGCTGGGTGCCCATGGACAACAGCACGACCAACAACCTTTGTCTCGTATTCAACGGCGAAACTTGGTCTACAAGAGATGACGTGAATGCCCAGGCTGTCTGCGCCGTCTCTGACCAGCGTAGATACTCCCTGGCATTCGGTACCTTGACCGCAGAGCGGCAGCCCTCCATGAGCACATCGGAAGTACAGAGTGTGTACGTGTTGGACCATGACAAGGATTCTGTCTACCGAGCGGCTTCAGGGCTACGTGAGGCCGTTATTGAGACGGCATGGATGCGGACACCCGTATCGGACACCAAAGCCGGTGTAGCCCGTCTCCTGGTCCTCCTGCGTGAGACCGTGAAAGAGGACTTCAAGGTAGAGGTCTTCCGGGACTGGCGCGAGCGACCCATCCAGACCTACAACTACAGCGATAGCCAGTCNCCCCTGAAGTACCCTGACGACGACGAGGCGTCCTACTGGGGGACTGCAGAAGTCGGAGGAACTCTCCGCCGTATTACTCTCGAAGACTACCGGAGCAACCCCCATGGAACGGACTCCGTCCGCTGGGATGTCCGCAGGCCCTTCTGGCAGAAGGTTGAGTTGTACATTCCGAGTTGCGAGTGCTTCAAAGTGCGGCTAACCTTCAAGGGAGATGCCGAGTTCGTCGGTCTCAAGTACGTTGAGATCTCCCCTCAAATGGATATTGGGCACACGCAGATGCCTGGAGGAAGGACCTGATGCCTCGATCCCACCCCCGCCGTCGCGTGTTTGACAACCAAGTAATCGACCCCACCGACTGGGCCGAAACATGGTCGCCTTTTGCCGAATTGCTCGGTGCTGTCGACGAACATAACATTTCGTCAGTAACCTCCACAACAGCCGACATCGAGGACGATTTCGACCCGAATGTCTTTGGGGTCTTTGGTCAGACGGGGGCAGTGACTGACGACCATTTAGCTGCGATGTACGACACGCCTGCCAGCTCACTATGGGTTGGAGACAGCTACCAAGTCCAGGGCACGCGACAGTGGCTCAACATGCCCAACACCTTCGAGACTTTTAAGTCCGGCGCAGGGCGGCTCCGTATCCAACTGCGGGGGTCCTTCAGGACGGGTGTGGGTGTCGGGGGCGGCAGGCCGGTTTTTATAAAGATGGGTGTCCGTCTTAACGGTGGGCTCATAACGGAAAGTGTAATTGGCGGCCAGGACACCGGCAGCGAGGCTCCTAACATGGAGCAGGGGATCGGGTGGAACCGCCACACGCAAAACCTCGAAGTGACCGTGCCCGTTAGCACAGGGACGCACACTATCCAAGGGGTTGTGTGGCTGGAGACGCCAGACGGTGTCCCTCTTTCCACCAAAGGCACCGACCAGCGTCTGCATATTCTTAATACAAGTTGTGAATACCGTGTTATGGTGAGATAATGCCACAAGATCAAGACCCTTTCAACAGCGCCAGTCTCCAAGACCCCTCTCAGTACTCTGCGCGTTTTAACGTGTTGGAGGAAACGGAGCTGGGGAGGGGCGCTATTGGCCACCGTCACGTCCCTCCTACTTACTCCCTCCCCAGCGGCGTACACTCGAAGTTCGGGGGGCACGGAGACGACCTACCGGGCCAAGAGCTGTACCAGTGCTACGCCATTGAGGGAACGACGGGGGGAGGACACCTGTACCCTAAGTGGGACCCCGCTGCCCACGGCGCACCTGTTATGCGGACCTTGTTAGCAAACCCTCCGTATGGGGCCACCCCCTATGCGGACGGGTGGAGCATTCTTGCGCGGAACAACAACGTCGTACACGCTGCAAAACTCGCTATTAATATCAACTACTCTGCAGGGAACCCCCTTGCCGACGATGTGGCCGCCCTTGACATCTGCGGTTGGGTCGAAGCGACTAACGGAAATGACGGGACAGGTACGCCAGACATCTCCCCTATTGAGTTTGGACCGATATTCGGCATCGCCCTTTTGATTGACACGGATTGGTATGTCGTCCCCTCGTCCATCGCTACATACACCGGAAACATTTGGTGTACGTCTTTGCACACTCGCTTGCGGGTCACCGCATCCTTACTCCGCTCCTTGGTCCCCGGTGGGGTCCTCCTGCGCGAAGCCGCGCTGGTCGTGTGCATGCGGAAACCTGTTGTCCTGCCGCTGCCTGCGGGAGTACAGGCCCCTGGCGTAAAGCTGGGTAACTGGGGGATCAGCATCGACCCTTTTATATCTGAGGAAGTTACGTAATGGCTACTATCGTAGACGGGGACCCAACGGCCTTCAACACTGGGAGCACTCCTACTGCATCCCAGGCAAACGCCAAGCTCAACCTTTTCGACGAGACGGCTGGGTCTCTGGACATGGCCAACCTGAAGTCGGGGTTCAAGTTCCGTCCTCACCACGTTCAACCTGGAACCTTCTCTCGGGGTCGGCAGATGGGTGCCACTGCAAACGTGGACTTTATCGGTGACCTTCTTTGGACGCACTTTGGTGCTGCCAGCACGACGACGCTTTTCAAACCTTTTACCTACAACAGTCCGGCTGTCCCAACGCACTACGGCGTAGACGACTTGCTGGACGCATACCACCCCGTTCCAGGCGTATGCGAGGTCATGGAGAATCCCTACGAGACTGCGTCTCGCGTTCGGATAACGTGGCGAGTGTCCTTTTTCCTGGGAACTGACAACAAGGCTACAACGAACTACGCCCTGGCGGGGGAGAAACGGTGGAATGCGGACGGCACTCTAAACATCTCGCCCACTGTCTCCGATGCGAAAGAGAAGTGCGGGCTACTCCGTCTCTTTGTGAATGGCGTGGCGCACCCTCACCTCTTCACAAGGTTCCGTGGCGCGATGGGGACCGGCGTCCCCTCTTCCAGGTACGACATATCGGAGGCGCAGAACGTCTCGGGCTCTCAAGACTTTCAGGTGTGGGAGTTCTCGGCAGTCATCGACGCTGCCGAAGTTGCCGAGTGGGGGCTGTCTTCAGACCAGGACCCTCTCCAGTACGGGCAGCACACGGTAAGCATCCGGTGCTTCCACACCAACCGTGTCGTCCGATTCAAGACACGGTATATTGAGTGGACATACGCCAAGTAACGTGTTATGGGTATCCCCAACAACCTCAACAAGGTAGCTACCGAACATGCCTAAGCAAACTCTCAAGATGAAAATCGCCGACCTCCTCGCCCAAAAGGGAGAAGGCGAGTCCGTCGCTGGTGACGCTGGCGTGGCCGGAGATGCCGACATCGGTGCCCCTCCCGCAGAAGCCCCCATGCCTGACATGCCCCCTGCTCCCATGCCCGAAGCTCCTGAGATGGAGACGGACGTAGTCGGTGGGATGCCCGGAGTCCTGATGGCCGGTGCCATGGAGGGTGACTACGACGCTCCTGAGATGGACATGAACGAGAAGCGGGATGCCGCTGTGTCGAAGAGCATGAACGGCGAAGATGGCTACGCTGCATGGCAGCCCAAGGGCGACCCCTACCGCTACGAGCTTATCATGGGGGAAGCCGACGATATGTCCGACGCATACATCGTCGCAACGAAGGACGGCAAGTCCGTCAAGCTTCGGACGGATACTCCCAACGATGCCTTCGAGAAGGCTCTGATGCTGAACCCAGACTTCGCCGAATCTGCGGGCCCCTCCCCCCTAATGATGCCCCCTATGGAGATTGAAGGGGACCCCGACAAGTACCGGGACTCCGGCGACCCCGTAGCCGAAGGAGGGGACCAAGAAGTGGTTCGGAGAGATGTGTACGAACCAATGGAGATCAAAGGGGACGTTTTCTCGGACAACCCTGGCCCCCAGGGGGTAGGCATTCAGTTCAATATGATTCCTAAGAGGCAGCAAGAGGCTATTGAGGCGATGGCAACCGAGCTTGGACTTAATCCCGAAGACGCCTATGAACGTCTGGCCATGCGTAAAAACGCCGGTGCCTGATAGTGGCCCTTGACGTATGCCGGTGCCTGTGTTATAGGTACCGGCATACTATCTTTTAGAGGGCCCTCCCCATGGCAGTCAACCCAAAACTCCTCTCCCGCGTCGGTAGCTACCTACGTGGTGGGCCAACCGAGCGCGAAGAGTCCCGTACCGATGCCCTCGCCGCCATAGAGTCGGACCTCGCAGGGACGGACGACATCGGGGTCAAAGAGGACCTCAGCTCTTACCTGCTCGACGACATCAAGTTTGGCGATGTCGACCTGAGCACCATCCGCGAAATCACTCCGGATGAGAAGCGGGAGGCTGTCGTCAGCAAGCACGAGGACAACGACAACTACGAGGCGTGGTCGCCGAAAGGGGACCCGTGGAGTTACGAGCTTATCGCAGCGGAACCTGCTTCTGCATCCTACATCGTCGCAAAGAAGGGCGATAGGACTATAAAGATCCGCCCTGAAGACACGGGGTTTGCTAAAGTCCTTGCGACCAGCCCCAGTGCGGCTGAGGCAGGGTTCGATAAGGGTGCCCCGACAAATACCCTTCAGCCAACAAGGGACCGTCTGGAGAAGGCGCACGAAGAGTACATGGCGAAGCTCCCTCCTGGCCCCACCCTCGGCCCCGAGGAAGCCCCTGAAGAAGAGATAGTTGTGACCTCGAAGTCCAGAACGATGGGCAATCCCGCAGCGGAGAAGGCGCGGGAGTACGGAGAACAGATATACAACGACCAACTGACCCCCGGAATGTCTGAAAAGCAGCGCGTAATGGCAATCAAGCGTGACATGACTGGAGGAAAGAGCTAATGCCTTTCCCTGTTCTCGCCGCTAAACTCATTGGTCTCGGGGCTAAAGCTGCTGGCACCGCCGCTACCGCTGGTGGTACTGCCGCTGCCGCTGGTGGCACCGCCGCTACCGTTCCTGTTGCAGGTGCGGGACTCATACCGGTGCCTCCCGGTGTGGGTGGTACCGCTTCTGCCGCTTCCGGTGTCGGTGGAACTGCCGGTCCCGCTGCTGCGGGAGGGAAAGGTGCCAAGCTCAAGGAAGGTGTCCAGGGCATCAAAGATAACATGGGCAAGCCTGAGGCGAAGGCGAAGCTCTCCGAGAAGCTCAAAGAGGGCGCAGCGGATTTCCAGAGCGCCGCAAGCGCCGCCGGTTCGCGGAGTCGTGCAAGTGCCACGAGGTTCAACCGCCTCAGCAAGGCGAACGCGGATAAACTATTCAACAAGTTGATGGAGTAGGCATGGCTTTCGGAGACAGGCGCGTAGACGAGGGCAAGGCGGGGCTCAACCGCACTCTCAAAAAGAACGCAAAAGACGCGCTCAACAAAAAATTCCAGGTCGGAGACCGCGAACTCGCTGGATACGAGGAAGATGCAAGGAATGCCGCTGGTGCAGCAATTATCGCTACGCAGTCCGAGGGAAACCGGATGGCAACCGGGGCCGGTGAAGGCTCTGTTGTCCGACAGGGCTACTCGGAAGCCGTGGAGAAAGCACAGAAGCTGGCCGCAGATGCCGCCGTCAAAGCTGTCGGGGACTCCAAGAAGTACCAAGAGGGTGCCAACGCGAGCCGTAAGGCTGCTGCCATTGCGCAAGCAACGTCCGAGGCGGAAAGACAGACCCAGAGGCGGCAGCAATTCATGGCGAATGTCTTCAAGGGTGCGGACCTCCTCGGCGGACTCATGGGGAAAATATAATGGCCGAATCTACCGCAAACGCCGATGCCATCGCGTACATCAAAGAGCGCAGGAAGCACCGTGTCCGCACGGCAGGACAGGTCGTAGGTGCCACTGGTGCCGTGATGAGCGGTCGTCAGAGCGCGAGTGCCGCGCTGGCGGAGAGGGACCCGTACAGTGGTCTCTCCTCTCCGATGCAGAAGATGCAACAAAGCATGGAAATTTATGACAAGATGGCCGAAGAAGAGATGGCGCTCTACAAGGCCGGACTTGAAGAGCGCAGCTCCCGTCTCAAGCTCAACGTAGACGCGATGATGAGGAACCGCCAAATATCTTCCACCGCGAAGCAGGCGTCTGCACGTCTCCGCCTTCAGGGAAACATTGCCGAGGCTAAGTTGTTGGAGGACCGAATCGAGTCCGCCATGGGGGTCTCCGATTACGTTGCGGCAATGATCGACAAAAGCGCCAAGATGGGTAACAGGAAGGCTGCCGCTATCAGCAGTGGAGGGGTCGCCACCCTTATGAACATGGATGCGGGCAATGTCGGCTTCCCAACCACGGCGAAGGAGGGCAAAGAGGCCCGCCTCCGGGCAAAGTCTGGGGGCGGCACTCCTGTCCCCGGTACAGGTGGGTACAATGAAGACCGTGGAAGTGTAGAGACCGGCGCGGAGATGATGGAGAAGGAGATGCTTTGGCTCGGTGCGAACCGGAACGCTTCCCTCCGCGAGAAACGTCTCCACATCAACAACATTGAGGCCCTCGCCGCAATCACAGGGGTTGACCCCACAGCCAGCGAGGCGGTCCAGTCAGTCTACGATGCAAATGGTGGGTGGCTCACGGACTACTACGCGAGCGTCTCAAACGAAGTCAATGACCTAACGTCTTCCGAGTTCGAGGAAAGCGAAGAGATTCAGGGCATGCTCAAGCGTGCCGGTAGCGGGGGTGCCACCAGCGAGGAGGCCCACGCCGCCAGCATGAAAGAGCAGGTTGAGGAAGTGTACGGCGAGGCGTGGGACCCTGATAACCCTCTCCCTGGCTTTGGGGTAGTTCCCAAGTCCGATGCTCACGCAAACTACACAAAGATGCTGGATACCATAGAAGCCCAGCCTGAGCGTCCCGAAGTCATCAACATGAAGGAGCACATCCAGGGGCAGCAGTACTACACCGACTGGAAGAGCTCGAAGGGCTACGACGACAGCATGGACGCTAACATGATCTGGCGGGAGTGGACGCAAGATGCGAGGCAACTGGAGAAGAAGGGCCGACAGGCGTACCTGGCTCAACGCGATATAAACGACCGGGAGAAACGCAAGCAGAACGTCGAAGAAGGTCTCTTCCGTGCAAGAGGGTCCATGGGGATGCCCAAGAAAAAGGCGCTGGCCGCCAGTGGTTCCGCAAAGGCAGTCGGAGGGGCAGATAAAAAGCCTGAAGATGTTGCGCAGGAGACCACTTAGGGTTATGGTCTCCCATGGCCCAAAACAAAGTCCCCTCCCTCGCTGAACAACAACGTGTTATTGACGCGGAGGCTGCGGCTGCCGTCGCCCCTCCCCCGGCAGGCTACAAGGTTGCTGCCGAGGGGGAGTTCCGTGATTTCCAAGGTAAGCCTATTCCTGCGGGCACGCGCATGCCCTTACGCGGGGGTGCGCGTGCCCCCGCCGTCGATTCTGCCCCTCCTCCGGCCCCTGCCGTCGATTCTGCCCCTCCTCCGGCTAATTACAAGGTTGCTGGCGAGGGAGAATTCCGAGATTTCCAGGGCAAGCCTATTCCTGCCGGTACCCGTGTACCCGTGCGCGAGGGTGCGCGGGTCCCCCGTGTACAGAAGGACTCCCAGTCCGCTCAGGCGGAACGGGATAGCCCCTACGTGGACCACGGCAGGCCAGAATCCTCCAACGAGATGGTCATCAACATTGGGGAAGGGTACAGGGAACTCTTAGGGAAGGAAACTATTAGTGTTCCCTCGGACCTCGAAAAGCGGGACGGCCAGTGGGTCGACACCGTCTCCGTTATCTCGCTCACGGAAATCGTGGACAAGGCCCTCCGCAAAAAGAAGCACGAGGAAATAGTAGCCAAAGGCGGCTACGATGCCATGACATCGGAAGAGATGAGGGAGATAGATGCCGATATTAAGAAGGAGTCAGTCAGCATCGCGGTGAACATCCAAGCGGCGTCTTCTGCAGGTAGGCCAATAACGAACCCTAAGAAGATCATTTCCGACAAGGAGGATACCCAGACCATCGCGGAGGGCAAAATCCCTGAGCGAGACGGTGCCGTTGCGGGCCTCGCATACGATGCGTTTACCGCCGCCCAGGGCGCGTACTCCGGCGCTACCAAAGCGCTGGGGATTAAGGACGACATTAAGGAGGGCAAGGGGGCAGCCGGGTTTGTAGCCGGTGTGGCCACCGACCTGATAGGCATGGAGACGAAAGACTTCTTGGACGACGACGGCAATATCGTCATCCCCTCCAAAGTAGGAGCGGTGCGACCCCGCCAAATTGTCGCCTACGCCTACCCCTCTGCGGGACTCTCAACAGACGCTGATGGGAATGTCTTATCGAAGCTGATTCAGGATGTAACCTCCGCCCCCTTGGCTACGGCAGATGTCCAGCAGAAGATCTTTGAAAAGAAGGACAGCGAGCTTCGCAGGACGGGGGAAGAGGGAGGTCTCACTGAATGGCTCGAGGCGATGGACGAGGCCGTTTCTTCTCCTGAGACAATCGCGGAAATCCGCTCAAACAAGCCGTCATGGGACTACCTTACGGAGGCAGACACGACCATGTTGACCGTTCTGCCGTATGTGGCCATCCGCTCCCTTACCGGCGTGAACATGTACACCGCGTTGGAGCGGGAGACCGGCGGCCTTGTCCAGCCCCGCGACTACGACCATACTGGAGCTATAGTCCAGCGTGCTCGGCCTCGGGGCACAGTGAAAGCATACTACGGCGCGTATAAGGGGGCGGAGGCTCTCCTCGAAGGGGGCACTCTCGGCGAGGCCAAGGCGGCGAGGGAGGAAGCGGGGCTCAGTGTCCCCGCATTGTTTGGGATGTACACCGGCCAGTCGTACATGTCGGGCGACGAGTTCAGCAAGAATTTCCTGGGCCCAATGACCGCCGCGATGGTGTCCCCGGACGGGTTCATGCTCGCACTAAAAGGTCTCGGCGTCGGCGTGAAGGCTATCCGCGCTGGCAAGGGGCTGATGTACTCGAGGCACGCCACAAAGCAGGCAGACGCTGTCGCCCTATTCAAGAAGGACTTTGACGCGGCTATGGCGTCAGGGAAAGAAGTGGACATCTCCCTCCTCAGAGGGTGGGATGACATCTCTCCGGCTGTAAAGATCCAGGTTCGTGAAGCGATGCGTGGAATCGTTGGTAAGGGGGATGAGGCTAAAGTCTTCCAAGTGCAGCAGGAGATTGCCAAGAGGAATGCGGCAGCTGCTAAGAAGCAGGCGGAGGTTGCGAAGATTCTCGAGGATAGTGGATCCAAGCGGGTAAAGGGTGTGAACCCAAAGGGGGGCGACAAGTACCGCCCCGCGCACGAGAGCATCCACTACTCGACGGAAACGGCAGCCACCCGATTGGCGGTAGCCAAAGCAGAAGCCGCAGCCCTTCAGCACCGGGCTGTCTCCACAGGTCTGGTAGAGGGCCTGCTGGAAGGGCACATCGCCCAGCTGGAGAAGTTCGGGGTGATGGGGAAGGGTGCTTACCGCGCTGCACCGGGGGAGTTTAAGGCAGCGAGGGCGGCATTCAACGAAGCCATCTCCGGGTTGGAGAAGGTGACTGCGGGCACGGCATCTGTTGCGTCGGTAAACAAGGCGTTGGGGAAGGTGAACAGTACTTTCATCCGTCTCGCAGCACATGGCTCGGATAAGGCAAACGTCGCGGTCAAGGCGATGTTCCTCGAGTCCAAGAAGGCATCCAACCAAGTACGTCGGAACTTGGACACCCTTATCCGTTCCGCTGACAAAGACGCCACGCTCTCCCTTTCGATGGACGCGGGTACTGCGATAAAGAGGAACGACGACGCTGTCATCCGTGTCCTGAATGCGGCATCCGGTCCAGGAATGATGAAGGGGGCAGGCATGCAGGCTCGCGTCTCGTCTTTCCTCGGTGACGCCGAGGTGAGTCTACGTAAGGCAGCCGACACCATTCGGGGTGGGAGACTCCTGGCCCCCGAAGGGGCACCCTCCGCGATGAACTACAAGGCTTTCGAGGCGCTCAACCCGGAGGGGAAGATCGCCATGCTCAAGAACATGGGCGGAAAGGATGTCTGGGAGGCTATACAAGCGGTCCCCCTTACCAGGGCAGGGGGCAAGTCGTATGAGACGGTAGGACAGCGCCTGAGCCAACGAGGCGCGGACCTTACACCCATAGAAGCGAGCAGGGTTCTCAACGTGGCCTCGCAGCAAGCCAAGAACGTGCCCTTCTCCGCGTGGGGGATGCAGTCCTACCTGTCCGCTGCACAGGGTGTCGACCTCCTCGGAGGGGGTGCCCTTGGTACTGCCACAGCTATGGGCGCTCGGATGGAGGGCTACGTCGCAGGGCTAAAGACATCCGGGATGCGACACATCTTTAAGATGGTCGCGAACAAAGATGTCTACAACGCCGGTAGGCTTGGAGAGGAGATGTCCCAGATGGGGCGGAAGGAGGTCTTCTCCCTCGTGTCAGAGATGAGGAAGGCGGGCAGGTCCGACGACGCCATCTTCCGGTCTTTGGGCCAGTGGATGGACGCCCCTCCAACAAACCAGTTGGGGACATTCGGTCAGGCGGGGTCGGAAGCACCTTTGGCTGAAGGTCTCCGGTTTTTGCGGAACCTTGAAGAAAGCGCACGTAAAGACACCTCCGCGTTTCGTACCATATCTCACAGCTTCCTCGGGTCTGGCAGGAAGTCCGGGGAGCAGGCCAAGATACTAAACGCCATGCTGAACGAGATAATCGAAGAGTCCGCCACGAGCAACATCACCTACTCCCAGTTTGTGCAGAGGATGCGGGCCAGTCTGAGAGGAGGCGCGGCAGGCGAAACAATGAAGCTGCACGAGCACCTCTCGGCGGGAGTAATCAACGCTTCCGCTGGTGCCAGGATGGTGGAAGACCTCGCCAGAATCCAGGCAGGGTTCGACATGGGCACACTCAAGCAAGCCGTGAAGCTGAGCAAGAACCAGGGCTCCGACGCCTTTAACCGTGCCGCAGAAGTGCGGGCACTTTTCCAGCAGATGGGTATCTCCCCGGAAAACTTCCGAAGTACCGCCAAGAGGTCGCAGAAGGGGGGTGGCGCGAGCTGGGACCTCGTCCTGTCTGCCGACAACCAGAGCGGCCTTAAAGCGGTCGTCCCTCGGCCCCTGATGGACTTCCTCGGAAACGACATTTCGTGGATGACCAAAGCAGAGGACGCGGGCAAAACGTGGCTCCTATCCCCCGACTTGAAGCATGTGGCACCCTCCATCACCAGTCTGGTCATGCTGGGCCGTAAGGGAATGACTTCGGGGATTATTCTCCCGCGCACCGCCTACTTCATCAACAACCTCCATGGCGGCATCACGCAGGCCATTACGACTGCCGGAGGTCCTGCCGCGTTCGCGGCGACTATCTCATCGAAGAGGGCTTTCTCAATCTGGAAGAAGGCTACACAAGAGACCGCTGACGAGTTCTTGAAGAGAGGGGGAATATCCTTCCTCGACTCTGGTGTCCCCGCGATGGACGCGAGGCTTGCACAGGTTGCCCGAGATGGTGCCATTCTTGGGCAGAAGAGTGCTTCGTCTATTCCTGCTCCGCAGATGGGCAGCATCAACCCAATGATCCGGGGCATCATGGACGACGCCATCATCCCCCCTAACCACACATTCCGTACTGCAGCGGGTGAGGTGCTGGAGAAGCGCCAGATTATTCGCGAAATGATGAAAGAGGGTGTCTTTGAGACCCGCGCTGGTAAGTTCCTCATCCCTCCCGTTTTAGGCATCGACGGCGCACGCCCCAGCACATCCATCCTCGGCGACAACTTCCACAAGTTCGTAGACGGGGACTGGGCCAACGTCTGGAGCAAGGCGATGGACACCATCGAGACGGAGCAGCGCATTGGGATGTACATGCACCAGCGTATGACCAACGGGGTCGCTGCTAAGGACGCTGGCCGGGTTGTAAGGGAAGCGTACTTCGACTGGAAGTACCCACCCCGTCTGGCCTGTATCGAGGTCCTGAGTCAGGTCCCTGTGATGATGTTTGCGTCCATGTGGCGAAACGCTGTGGCACACACTGCATCCACCCTGGCGTCGGGAGCGAAGTCCCGCCGGTTAATCCAGATGTACAAGGCCCAGGAAATCGCTGCGGACAGCGCCAGTACCGGAGACGAGGATAATCCCGACCCGTGGTTTGGCGCGAAGGGGACCCAGTCGTACATTACCCAGGACGCGACGGAAGAAGAGGCTGCAATCGGCAAGGCGATGCTGGGGGCGGAGACCGGTAGCACGGCGATTGCTACCCCGGAGTTCATCAGCCTGGGGCTGGTGGCCATCGCCATCAACACTGCCATAATGACGGCAGGTGTTGTCGGAACCGGATTCGACGAGCCCGTTACTCACAACAATCGCGGGAGGTTCATCGACTACATGCGGGCGACAAGCTCCCAGTTCATCGACCCCTTCCTCACGATAGCGCTACAGGCTTTCATGGGGAGCGGCGGAGACCCTAAGTACGGTGGAGATTACGACGGTCCCGTCCGAATGAACGAGAACGAGACCACGACAATGGCCTACATCAACTCCCCTGACAGTGCCCTCATGGCCCTTGACGGGCTTCCTGCGTACTTGGGCGTGGAAGAGAAGGAGGTGAAGGCCACAGGAGGTTTTAAGACCGTCGCAGACCAGCGGAAGCTCAGGTTGGCAAGGCTTTCCCCCGGTTGGAGGAGGACGGTGAACATCATGGGTCCACTCGTTCGGCACCAGTGGGGCGCTGATTCTGGGGATAGCTTCATGGAGGCTTTCTCCGTGGGTGGCCCCGTCTGGGAAATCGTAGCATCGGAGATGGGTAAGACCAAAATGCACGTACCGACCAAGGAGGAGAGCCGCCGTCTCACCCAGAAGAGGAACGCGGACGCTGCCAAGAGGGCGACAGAATGATGCGCTTCAATGGAAACGACGAGCTGCTCCTGGGCGCTTTCAAGACGCTCAGGAGGCCCCGCTCCGTCTGCAAACGGGGGGTCCTGCACTGGGCCACAGGTGGTCCAGACGCCAAGATAGGCATGGATGTATTCGAGTGGTTGGACCTCCTTCGCGAGGTAAATGCCCCCCGTGGGACAGGGTACAGCGCCGTGGTTGCGAGCGGAATCCTGTACGAGACGGCTCCGTGGACCGCCGTGACGCAACATTGCGGGGGCTCAGACTGGAGCAATACCTCCTCCTACGGGGTGAGTATTCTATACCCTGGCCCCAGTTCCAGGCCCCGTGGCATCGCTGGAGAGACCTTGGAGCACCACACCAAGCTCGGAAAAGCGTGGTATCCGCCCATTTCGAGACAAGATTTACTGCACGCGGCGTGGGCTTTTCGGAAAATAAAAGTGGAATCCGGCCTAAAAGAGGTCAAAGGACACTGGGAAATCAACGCTGCGAAGAACGACCCGCGTCCAATAGACATGGATTATTTCCGACGGCTCGTCTTCGATGACGAGTTTTGGAAAGCTGAGATAATTTTAGGATAATTTATTAGGGTACTTAGTATACCCCTAATAATTTATTTAAGCTCTCGGATAATTTTTATAAATTATTAGGGGGATAAAAACACATGGATACTTTCTGACCCACCACCACGACATTCATGTCATGGTTTATTCTCCTTCTCCTCTTTTCAGTACCTTACAACTTGGCACGGATAATGCAATCGCGCGTGCGCGGCGACTTTTACCCTGGACAGGTTTTGGGAACAGCAATCAAGGTTCTCTCTAAAGAGTACTATCACATGTAGCGCGGGTAGTCGGTTTGGCCCAATCTGTCAAGGGAGTATTTTCACGGGGGGGCCATAAAAATACTTGCACTCCTGCCTGCACCATGTTAGAAGATTTGCACCAACCCACCGGAGTTAGAAAACCATGGCAATCCCAGTAACCGTCCTTCGTCGCAACAGCGGCAGGAACCTTGTGGGGATGAAGACCTCCTCCAGCAAGACCTACGGTCGTGCCGAGCAAGTGTCCATCCAAGCAGGAGCGGCACTGGTCGCAGCGGACACCCCTCTCGTCAGCCCTTCGAGCTTCACTGGCTCGACCCTGGTTGTTGATGTCGCGGCCTCCGCTGACATCGTCAAGATGGTTCTGCTCAGCCCCAAGATGGTGAGCGGCCAGTTCGGCGTGGCCACTGACTGGGCTGTTGTCGGCGCAGACACTTCCAGCAGTGCGGGCGACGGAGCGCCAATCTTCGCCAGCACCACTGACGGTGCGATTGCTTTTGATGGAGCAGCCGACGTTACTGCTGTNCAGGTGGGCGTTGTAGTCGGGGCTGCTGCTGTCGCAGGATACATCCTCCTCAAGCCTGGGTCCTTTTGATGTCTGGCCGACACTGCACCCGTAAGGAGACCTTCGCTTTCACGGAAGCGGATTACACCCCCGGTGCTTACTCCAACCTGATCCTTTCGACCACGATGGGCCTTTCCGGCGACATCCACCGGGTTGTTGTGGACCAGACCGCGCTTGACGCGGCAGGTGGTGCAGCTGTCGGCGGCTCTTGCGATGTACGCATCGTGAACGGGTACTACACGGAGTCCGACCTGGGCAGCGCTGTGCCCTCCCGTGACGTTGCATGGGCCTACGCTGGCGTTACGCTGGTCCCCTCGGACTTGGCCTCGTCTGCGGAGGTCAACGTGGCAGGAACGAGCCTGGGGGCACTTTACAGTGCTTCTCAGCAGCGACAGAACCGAGTCGGTGTGACGACATCTCGCCTGGACAAAGAACGGGTAGGGGTTTCCATCTCTCCTGCTGCCGGTGTGACCGGTACCATCAACGTGACTGTTTACTCCCGCGTCGACTCCTGATGGCCCAGCTTATTCCAGACCCCGAAGGTACCTTGCTTGGCCAGGGCGGCGGCGGCGGCGAAGAAGAGGAAGCCGGGGTTGCTTGGACGAACCTCAGCCTAAGCTCCTTCACAAAGAACCGAGACGACAGGGCAAACCTGAACGGGGCGGGATTTGTGGACAATGGCTCGGGCAGCATCACAATCAACGCTGTCGCAGCGGATGCAATCCAGGACATCCGGGACGCCGCTATCTTGACGGCACCTTTGTCTTCCTTGGCCACGCTCCTGTCTGTGACTGAGGCGTCCATCCTCGACGGCACGAAGACGATCATGGTCCGGGTCAGCGACATCGACTCCACGGTGCCCCGCTACTTGGGCGCTGCTATCGTGCTGCTGGACCGGGACGCGGACTTGCAGGGTGGAGTGTTTGGACTGGGCGTGGGAATCACCCGGACTTCACCCACCGCTAAGATCGCCCCTGGCGTAGTGACGCACGTAACAAACTCCAGCGGCACAAACGTGGAGATTGCAACGGAGGATCCTTGGGCGATCGGTACCTTGACCTGCTCTACTAACTCTGCTATAAACAACGTGGAAGCCACCAGCTCGATTTACGGACTGGACGACAACGGAATCCCTCGGAACTTTGGTCAGATTATCGCATTGCAGAATACCGCCAGTATGGGAGCGATTGACACCTGGGGATTCTGTACGTACTTTGAGCAGACATCGGGCGGAGCAATCGGCTCCCTAACCGCCAAGTGGGAAATAGCTGCAGTCGATAGCACCATGTGTGCAAACAAACCTTCATAAAATATAGCAGGTACCCTAATTGGCGCAGAACATTCCCTCTGTTCCTCCGGTAATCGACACGTCGAATGTGGCGTTATCGGAGGACATCGCAGTCGTAACAGGCGGGTACGAGTACACCGCAGGATTCTCCGACAGATCGGACGGCACTGCAGGAACTCTGCTCGGCACAAACGTCGCCTACACCCAGGAGCAGGCTGATACGGGCACTTGGCTTCGTTTCGGTCTTGACGCCACAAAGCAGGCGGAGAACGACGCGCCTTACTGGACGGACCCGGAGCCCTCTTCTGCTCAAGGTCTTGGCCTGTTCGGAGGAGCGTACATGCCTCCGGGCTTCACGAAGATGTTTGACTTTACTGAGAATAGTACCTACAACGCGGCGGTACAGACAGGGGACTTTAGGTACACAGCAGCCACTGGGCGTCTGGACTTCTCCCAGGCAAAAGTGGGAGACCTCGCTGCGTGCCGTTTCGACTTTAACATCGTGCCCCAGGTAGCAAACACAACTATCGAAGTGGGCCTCATCTGGGCCACACGGGCAGCAAACGGGAACATCACCTTTACGTTCCCCCTGACAGCTCAGCCTATCTTTTACGGAACGGGGACTGTGGGAAAAGCTTTCCTAAACCGCGTGCCCATCACCGCGTACTTTGCCTCCAACGAGGATGTGAGAGCGTTCGCTCTCCCTGCAATCAAGGCCGACAACCCTGTTCTCGTCCAGCCCCTCGCCATCCTCAGCACGATACGTAGGTAGACAGTGGCCATTACAATTAAAAGAAACGACAACGGCGCTTGCATCCTTTTTGAAGGGAGCAGCCAGCCTGCCTATTGGTACGCCTGCCTAACAGCAGAAGTAGACGGCGAGGACGCCACCCGCATCAACATCATTAACGACGTGCGCTCCACTGCTGGCGAAACCGAGTACGAGTTCTACAAGATGCTCTTCACTGAGTTCTTGGATGAAGATGGAGCAGCCTTTGCTGACGCTCCTGCTTGCATCGCCTACATTAACGACAGGACCAACCCTTCCGTCGAGACTGGCGGAACCTCCTTCGCTCAGACCGAGCACATGGACTTCGAGAGAGACGCAACCAACACTTCTGTGATGTTTAGCAACGGAGACACCCACGGGGTCAACTCCATCTATGCTTCTGCCGAGAGTGACGGGACGGTCTCCATCAAGACCGTCAAGTCTGATGTTGTCCTGTATTCCGGGTTGAACCATGATAACTTGACGTTGAGCCTTGCTGACGCAGGTGGCTCTATCAACGACGTGGTTAACGCCTTGAACGCATACTTCGCCGTCAGCCCTGTGGCCTCTGGTGGAGACTACATCCCCTCCTATGAGACCCTGGCGGGGGTTGCTGTCACAGGCAACGACGCGGAGGGCGAGACCCCTACAACGGGAACACCCACCCACATCCTGACCACTGCTGGTGATGTCAGCTCTGGACATGGCGCTCGTTACTGGTCCGACGAGACCATTGACGCTGCAGGTGAGTACTTCACGGTCAAGGTAACGGGCCAAGGTAGGTTCATCTTGGCGTTGTCTGACGCTGATGATGCCACGATGCAGGCTGCACTGCTTAACGACTCCGGCAACGGCCACTCGGGAATCACTTGGGGGAATGCCTTCTATGACTATGGTTCCTACAAGGCACCGTGGACTACCTACGGAACTGGTGGTCTGAGCTACGGCCCAGGTTGGTCGTTCTACGGCAATGACGCAATGATGCGTTACAACACTACTGTCCAAGATGCCTTCGACAACATGGACGAGGTCCTCTTCAAGGTGGGTATCAACAACGAGGGATACATCACCGTCTGGTACTGGGATGCTGGTCGTACCAATGATTGGATTATGACTGCACGCCGGGGAACCACAACCCCGGCTGGTAACTATCGCTTGGTGGTTAAGCTCTGGGACCAGAACAGTACCCTTGTTGAGACTCCCCTGCGTGTAGCTGTTGACCCTGTTGCCCCTGTGATGACGTACCACTACGTGGAGAGTCCTGACGGCGTGTTCAATTACCCGCTGTTTGCCACCCAGGAAGAGGCCGAGCATTACGATTCGGGGAATGGAGGAGCTGGAGCAGCTACCCAACAGACCTTTATCGACGATACGCAGCCTGGACGCATCTGGTACGCCCCTGCAACGGGCTACACAAGCACGGCAACGTCTGCACCTGTTGACACTTCTGAGATTACCTGGAACGTGGTTACCACCCAGGCAGACAACCTGTTTGCTCCTGCTGCCTTCAGCTTCTCGCACGTTACTGCGGATGAGCTGAGCGCCATTAACCTGCAGATCACCCCTGCTGACGCCAGCTTTACGACCGCTGTCGCCTTCGTTCCTGCTACCCCCGGTCTCAGCATCGTGGGCGCGAACATTGAAGGGACCCTCCCAGAGGTCACTGGAGATAACGTCAGCAACCCCAGCGATACTATCGTCGCTACAGTGACGCGGACCAACAACTTCGGCTCTGCTTCTGCCAGCTTCAACATCGTGGTCTCGAACCTTACTGCCCCTGCTACTGCTCTCAGTGGCTTCACCTGGGAGAACACTTCCACGCCTTTGGTAGATGCGGACACCCTGGATGATGGGTCTGTTGTCCACTTAGAAGACACCATTGCATCCGGCCAGCGCTTCATGATCTCCCAGGCTTACGTTGAGACCAACATCCTACCAGCCCTTCAGGCTGCAGGTGATGTGGTTTACCTGGGCATTGGTGATGGGGCCGCTGTCTGGACTACTGTCGAGGACGCGGACTGGGAGATGTTCATCAAGTGGGAGTACGTTAGCGCGACCTCTCACCGGAGCACCTTGCAGAATGGTACGACTGACGCTGTGGTCATTAACAGCCTGACTGCCGCACTCTATGACTACGCTATTGAGGTTGATGGCACTGATATTGGCGTCATTGCTTGTAACTCGAACAGCATCATGAACGAGCCCTCGCTTGGTAATGGAGGGACCTTTAGCCGGTCCCTGCTGACGACCGGCTATGCTGGGACTATCCCAGTGCAGGTATCCTTCGCTGCTGTCAGCACCCAGGCAGACTTCTCGACAACGGGTGTCTCTGAGTTCAACATCCCTGCTCCTGCTAACTGGATTCAGGTCGTAGGCCAGCCTACCCACACTCTCCTTTTCGACGGTTCTGGTACTATGCCTGCGCTATCGGCAGGCTACACTTACCGTTTCCTCATGGCTGACGTTAAGTACGTGGGGACAGATGTCACGGGTCTCCACGCGGACGACGACCTGAGATTCACAGCAGATGGGTCCACCGAGTTTACAACAGGGATTACCCGCGTAGGTAATCCCAATGATGCAGGGGCCTACGTCGAGTTCTCTATCCCTGCTGGAGTTGCTCCCCTCTCTTGGTACACCGACCACAATGGCATTGGTAGCGCTACAAGCTTCGCCATCAGTGGTTCTGTTGCGTCCAACTTGACCTCGTGGAACAAGGCACTGGACTTCTCCGGGTCAAGCCAGCACGCCAAGCAGGTATCCTCCAGCTACAACCACAACGCTTTGCGGATGTCCACCCTCGCGGTGACCGTTGCTGCTCCAACTACTTCTGGCAACACGTCAGGAGATTCCAACTCTCGCCCTTGGGCTACATCTATTGTGTTCAGAGTCGATGGCAATAACTCCAACCAGCACATCTGGAACAGCGGTGAGGGTGCAGGGTCTACGGACGACAACATCTACCTGCGTATGGATGCGAGCCGCAACCTCTTCTTCGGGTGGGGTCGGCAGGGCGCACTGAACGAGGTCTACTTCCAGACGATGAACCCTTCAAACTGGTATGGGCTCTATATCGCCCACACGGGTGAGAGGCTCAGTGGAGCTAACGCTACAGCGGCTAACCTTTCGGACTGTTTCAGCATTAGGTTCGTGAACCTGACTACGGGTGTTGTCGGAGAAGAACTGACGACGAAGGCCCTGCTTTACAGCTGGTGGTACAACACTGGTGGACGCATGGACCGGGCTATAGGCGGGGACTTCACCATTGCTGGACGAGGTTCTAACCGTAACTTCCACGGCAAGGTTGCTTCTATGGTGGTTACCACACTTGAGCGTAACGTGGCCATGCCCTCCGATGCGGAGATTAAGCTGATGGTGACCGACCCTGTGAAGTGGATGGCTGACCACAAGACTGGGCAGACCTACCGTGCACCTTGGGCCAGCAATAGCACCTCGAACTGGCAGGTCGGTAACAACACTTCTAAAGCCTCGACCCAGGTCTGGCTGATGGGAGATGGAACCAATGACTCTTACGCAAATGGAATCAGGAACCAAGTGCATTCAACCGACCAGAACGATACCAAGCTCCAGCTCAACTCAATGGTCTCTAACGACATTGAGACGGTATCCATCCCCGGTCTGACGTAGCCCTTTAGCAAGAACAGAGGAGAGAGCATGCCACCCGTGAAGAAGAAGAGAGCTACCCCCGCCAAAGGTAAGGCCAAGGTAAAGACCACTGCCTCCGGCAAGAAGGTCAGCTACGGCCAAGCCGGTAAGGCAAAGGGGGGAGGCGCTCGCGTAAAACCCGGAACCAAGAAAGGGGATGCGTACTGCGCCAGGAGCGCGGGCATAAAGAAGGGACTACCTAAGAAAAAGCAGAACGACCCCAATACTCCGAACAACCTGTCCCGGAAACGGTGGAAGTGTTCTGGGAAGAAGTCAACCAAGTAGTGTGGCGCACAGGTCTCCGCCGTGATACGGGGAGTGTTCCCCCCAAAAAGGAAGTAGAATGAACCTTGAGAAGATTGAAGCACGCATCGCCCTTCTGGTCGCACGTCTGGAGTCCTCGAACATCGACGCCTCCGAGCTGCCTGCCATCTTTGACGCTGCCTGGGACCTCGTTGAGTGCGTCGTGGCGTCCGCCGTTGACCGTCGGTTGACTTTTTCGGAGATGCGAAAGATCATGTCACGAGTGCGTTATCTGCGGGCCGTTGTAGAACTGGCGCGAAAGGACTAATAACAGACTTGCGGAAGGAGGGACACCGGGTTATAAAAAGCCGGTGTCCCTTTCTTTTGCCCCACCTAAAACACGGCGAACATGTGTCTGACCCTACTACCCCNTCCCCTCTCAACGAAAGGGTCGCCCGAATCGAGGAAAAAGTCGATGTCCTCCCTCAGATGATGACGTTGATGCAGGGGATGTCCAGCTCGATGGCCGTGCAGGCCGAGAGGTGGTCGGTGACTGACGCCCGTCTCCGCAAGCTGGAAGAGGAGCGCCGCTGCGGAGAACACGTCGAGGTGCAGGTCACTGAAAACGAAGCCGCTATCGTGGAAGTCAAGGAAGCCGTCGCCGGTCTGAAGGTCACCGTCGATGGTGTCGCGAAGGGCTGGGAAAATTCCCGCAAGACGGTCAAGTGGGTCCTGACCGCTGCGCTCGGAGCGGGGCTCGGTGGCACCGCCATCGGAGACGTGATACTTAAAGCTCTTGAGTAGAGCGGATACCGATACCTTCGACAACAGTCCTCCATTGATGGACTCCCCGCTCTTCAATAGGGCGGCTGACGACCCACCCTCGGCGCTTCATGTTGCCGAGGGCTCTTCGGATGTGCTCCTCGCAGTCGTATGCGTACAGGAGCCAGTGGTCGACGATGTCGTCTGTGGACATCCAAGCGGAGTCGGAGATCTCCATCGCTATCAGGATGCGGGTCTCTACTGCCGTAGCCTTGCTGGCCCACCAAGCACTCATTCCGCGTAGTCCTCCATCAGGCTCGACAACCGGAGCATCTCCGTGTCGAAGTCCGACCCCTCGACACGGCGAAGGATGACCAGACCTGCCCAATAGTTGTGGCTGGAGCCGTTCCAGTCGAAGATGGGGTCGTTGAAGTCGCAGAAGACCCCTGTGCTCATGGCACTCAGGCGAACCCCATCCGCCCGTGCGAGGGAGCTAAAGTCCAGGGTATGTGAGTGTCCTGCGATGCAGGACATGTACTGCTTGGTCAGCAGGCTGCGAGCCATGTTCACTCCTCCTACAGCGCGGTCCATCACACCGGACGTGAAGTAGTGGGAGAAGGCGACATCGTCGACCATGAAGAGCTTCTTGAAGGCGACGACCTCCCAGCCCCGCTCTTCCCAACCGATGTCCTTCATCGGGTCCATCAGCCCTTCGTAGCGAGGGTTCTTGCTCAGCAGGCGAGATACCCGTGGACCTTCGTGGTTGCCCTCTAAGGCCACGAGACGGGCGGGGGTGCCTCCGAGTCCACGGTGGAACTCTTCAAGGGCAGCACGGCACGCTGCGATGTCCTCCAGGTACACCTTGTCCATGGAGCCCTTGGTGCCGTCGGAGTGCATCGACGTACTCTCAAAATCCCCGAAGTCCCCCATCTGGATAACGATGAAGTTCCTCCCTGCTGCGGTCGCGGCGAAGTACAGGTCTTGTGCCAGTCTCCCGGCAGCATAGAACCTGGACAGGTCCTGTCCGGGGCAAACGTGGGCGTCGGGGATTACGAGGACATCAGTAGTTGTGCGCATGCAGCTACTCCTAACACCCCTCTGGGAGGGTGTCAAGGCTTAGTCGACCGGGCGTAGCCGTTTGCTGCCCATCCTCCACCTTTTAGGTGAAAGGTCGTAGCGGACATGAGGGTCTTGCCTTTGGCCCCACATGCAGGGCAGGGGGGAGGAGCGTCTTCGGCTTTCTTTAGCTCCTCGTAGAGGTGCTGGCATCGGCTGCAAGCAATTTCGTATAGGGGCATCTTACTTCCGTATCAGGGGAGGGGGTGGAGGAAGGGACGGCATCAGGCGCGTCCTCTTCTCGGAGGGAGGCAGCCCTCCTCTCTCTATACGCCCCAGGTGAAACAGGCCGATAGCGACAGCGTCCTTTGCGTCGTGGCCAAGGGTGTCCCAGATTGCCGTCTCTTCGGCGTTGAGAGCAGTGGAGACCCTCCTCTGGTGCGTGTTCTTGTTCGCGTTGCCCTTCCACATCATGGGCTGGTATGTACGAGAAAAGCCCTGCCGACCGAGGATACGAGGTATCGCCAGTCGACAGGACTCTACCCGGTCGAGGTCTTCATCGAATAGTGATTGGGCTGGGCGCTTGTGCATTCGCTCGGTTACGAGGTCGAAACCTCGGCCTGCTGCAGTTTGTTGGAGCCAATCCACACTCACATATGGGAGTTTGTCCTCGGGGGCCGCTATCGTGACAGCGGAGGTGAGCACCCCGCTTGTGAAACATGCGAGCCCCAGCTTGGTTGCGCCAGGGTCCATCGTGAATAACAAGGGGGGTGGGGTTTTCATGCGAGAAGCGTCCAGCAGATTACGTAGATTGCAACGGTCGGGAAGAGTGCCCAGACTACCACGGTGAGGCAGCCGAGCATCGTCCCGACGTTGACCCTGAACCACTGTCGGATGCTTCTGAGGGTCTTCACTTCTTCACCGCCAGACGGTAACGGAGGGCGGGACGGCCCGCCATGCCGGGGATTCGGACGACGGGTGCAAGCTCCACGTCCCCTGCTTTCAGGGCGTTCCGAAGATGTCGGGACAGCGCGTTGCTGCTGATTCCCAGGACATCTCCCAGGTCCTTCTTGGTGCAGACCTCCATCACGCCGATGAGTTCGACAACGAGAGGGTAGTTGGAGTCCGACCGGACCCGGCGAGATTCCGATGCTTCACTTTTCATTCAAGATCTCCTGCACGTCACTGGTGGCTACTGCCATGATGGCCGCAACCCTGGCGCTCTTGGAGAGGAGGGGGATAGGTAGGCCCCACTCAACTCGGGCGGCGGTGCCCATAAAGGTACTCTCTGATGTCTGGGCCATCGCCTGGATGCGGGCAGCAGCGCAGCGGCGGGCGGCAGCGGCCTTACCTGTGCCGGGGACGGCGAGGATAGTGACCACCTCGTAGGTGCGGACGGTCGTGCTCTTCAACGAGCGGTCTCCACTCTTTGCAGTGTACGAGAGGGTGTATGGAACTTTGTAGCTTTCAGTCTTTGCGTCGGTCATTCATTTCTCCAGGAGGTATTCTAATCTGTCTCGGCCATCATTGCAAGGCGGGTTGTTAATCTTTTATGCTTTTCTGCGAGTTCATCGTATGCTGCCTCAAGGCGAAGAGCAGCTTTCTCGTACCGTTTTGCCTTCCACTTCCAGCTGTTTGTCTGCTGCATCTGGAAGTCCATGGCTGCGACACTGGGGTGAGGCCCCATCGAGACCTGTCGGTAGTGAAGGAACCTGTCACGGTCTGTGTACCTCCAAGCATCGGCTTCGGAAAACACTACACACATCGGTTCTATCTGCCGCATTATCACCCACGCAGGCATCAGTCCCATTCCTTTTCCGGTAGACCCGCCAAGATGTCGACGAGGGCGCGGATGTCGTCGTCGGACATATCCACCTCTTCCTCTAAGGAGGGGGTTCCCTCGAAACCGTATGTGACGAAGAGGTCATCAGGATCAGTAAGCTCTTCTTCCTCCAGGGAATACACGGCGAGGTCGCCGTTGAACCCTACCCGAACCATGCGTTTGCATGCCTCGAACCCTCGGACAGTGGAATCCTCGGAGTCATACACAACGGTGATAACGCGGGAGCCTATGTCGTCCCCTTCCGGGGTACCCAGGTCGATGGAGGAGATGGCGAGGAAGGGGGGCTGCGTCAGGGGCGCGGAGATGGGCGTGCTCAGCCAGAGCTTATAGGACTTCTCTTCTTCTGCGTGCGTCATGTTGTCTCCTTCAGGTGTTCTATAATGTACTCAGGGCAGGAAGTCAACCAATCCATCGGGAGAGTTTCGCCTGATGGGCCGCCGCGCTGCTTGTCGGAGAACTCCCAGGGCAAGTACTTGCCATTGGGCAGGACGTGCAGGTCCGCTGCTTTGTCCCAGCGGACGGACACAGTGGCCTCAGTCCGCATGTGCTTGTCCACGTCAGGGAAGTACCGGTTAGTACAGGAGAGCATAATCTCCTGTGCCGCTGGCACCCAGATGTGGGCAGTGTCAGCAGGTCCCTCAAACATGAACTCGTCGTGGACGAAGTTCCAGATGCTGCAACCGAAGAGAGGGGAGGACTTGTCGACGAGGCAAGCGTAGAGGAGCTTGTACATGACTTCCTTACAGAAGTCTGCCGCACGTCCCTGGAAGTAACTGTTGGCCCCTGAGCTGCTGCTGCAGCCCCCGCGAATGCGGTGGGACACAGGCTGGCGCATAGACCAGGGAGTGTCCCAACCAGGAGCGCGGGACTTTAGGTCATCCAGCCACTCCCTGGACTCCAGCAGGACCTCGTTCCACAGGCGGATGAGTTGCTCGGCTTCGTACAGGCTAAGCTCCACGCCCATGCCCAGCGCGTAGTCAACGAGGGTGGCAGGCTTCTGCAGCATACCGGGGCAACCGAAGATGGGAACCTTAGCGAACTTCCGGCACTTGACGACCCTCTCCTCTTTTGCCTTGAGACGCACCATGTACTCCTCTAAGGTGATGTCCTCGCTGTAGAAGGTCTTGAGGACGTGCCGCCCGAACACACTGTGGACATCGAGACCGGCGTTGAGCCACTCGGCCATGGTCGACACGCCGTACAACTCCAGGCAGTTCTGTGCCCAGGAGAACATCTCCAACGTCGAGTAGTCAATGGAGACCACCACGTTGCCAGGGTTGGCAGTGAAGCAGCTACGGAAGTACCCGCGAGAGTCGGGGTTCTGCATGTTGGGGCTACGGCATGCGGTACGGCCTGAACGGACGAGGAAGATAAACCAAGGGCGGACTTTCCCGACACGGGCTGCACGCTCCAGGAGAGGCACCTGTCGAGTCAGAGCGGCGGTCGCGGCCTTGCCCTTGGCGTACTCCACCAGGAGGGGGTGGCCGGAATACTGGAGGGTGTCTGTGGACGTAGAGATGCCACCTTTTGCGGTCTTGGGAGGGTCGCCGTCGTAGGCGAGGTCGACCCATGCCTTCAGCACGCTGGTGTCTGTGTTGCTCCAACTCTTGGGCTTCTCTCGCACGTTAGGGTCACGGCCACCGTCGCACATCTCGCAGTCGCGCAGGTTAGGAACGTCGCCCACCCGGCCCTTGCCCTGGCATCCACGGCAGCCTGTGGTCTTTACCCAGCCGCCTTCCTGGGCGATGGTGGCCGCCTTGGCTGCGACCTCCCGGATCTCCCCAGCGTAGAGGTCGACACGCTCGGCGTCGACGGAGCACCCGCTGCTGCGAATGACCTCCAGGCAAAGCGCCGCGCTGGTCTGGCGAAGCTCGTCCCAGATGAGGTGGGTAGCGTCGTCCTGCACGATGCTGCCCTGTTGGGTGAGGGTGTCGGAGTTCTGCTGGTTCAGGAAGGCACGGCGGGTCCAGACGGAATCCATTGCGCTGTACGCAAGGGCCTTGATGGGCCAGCGAGGGATGGAGACGCCGATTAGCTCGTGGTAGCGGAGACGCCAGGACGTGGGGTCCTTCTTGTCGGCGGAGAGGTCGACGTTGAACCGTGCCTGGACGATGTCAGCGAGGCTGTACGGGCCGATGAAGTCCTTCCGGCGGAGCCTGTGCTCGAAGGTGAACTTGCCCATGCAGCCGTGGGCGATAGCCCAGAGTTGCTCCCGGACCATCGTGTCGCGGAAGTTGCCGCTGACCCAGTCAGGTAGGGTCTCCCACCCTACGAGGTTCTCGCAGGTGACGCCGTACTCATAACAAAGGTTGTGGGCTACCCAGATGGCATCCTGGCGCATCTCAAAGAGGAGCTT
>JGI20160J14292_10000429_pt1 | contig 38224 bp, 37 predicted proteins | sample COG_10_FD_14292 | JGI IMG/M metagenome (IMG submission 14292) | reverse complement strand
AAAGTTGAGGACGAGGTACTGTACGGTATGGACGGTGCAAAGTTCAAGGTGGAAAGTTTCGATTACATTGATTACGACACAGACCAATACCAATGGGGGTATCACAAACCATACCAGCAAAAGATTGTACTTCGACCGGTTGGCAGACATTCCGGTCGGCTGGAGACATGGAGACTACTTCTTCCAAAATTTCTTTCGGGATACGAATGGTCTATTGAGTCTTGGGCGTGGGTGAGAAGGCGTGAACCGGTTATTTTCGGCCCTGAGGGGTTTTTGACCATGAACCAGAAAGGTGGGGACACCATTCAAAGGTATTTCAAAGCCAACGGTTTCGAATGGCAAGACAATCAACGGTGGGCACGGACAGCCAGTGCTCAAACCTTTACCCTTTACGTTAGAGCTGACGGAGATTTGGAAGAGGAGGTTTATAATAAAGATTGGTGGGAACAATTTTCTCAAGACGAGTGGCAGCGGGTTGAAAAAGGTACTCCCCAGAGAATAACCGGAGCTGACGGTTATCGGGGCTGGCGGACAGAGCTTCCCCTTACCATTACTTTCCCAAAGATAAACCCTCATACACTTCGTCCACCTGACAGGAAGACGGAAATCCAGAGGTATATTCAGACAATAATCCACGAAATAAAAAAATACCTTAATGATGTTGATCGTTACGAATTTAGTTACGATCCCATTTGGTACGGAAACCTACGGCATATGGATAGCCAAAGCGCGAGTATAAGCGGTGGGTACGAATGGGAGGAAGGCGAAATGGAAGGTACTGTAACCCTTTCGGGAGAGACGGAGTATGAATACGACGTGGATACGCAAGGAGACGCGGAGAACCAAGAGTTTATGAGAGAGTCGGGATACAGGTGGAGCGCGAGCAGGGATGAGTGGGTGCTGGACGACTCCGACAACGAGACAGACGAGGACTCCGACGAGGACTCCGACGAGGACGACGAGGACTCTGACGAGGACTCCGACTTCACGAGGTATTATAACTACGACCGCGACGCTGCGCAAGACCCTAACCCTAACCGCACTGTATTCAAAGAGAGCGACGCACTTTCCCAGTACACTGCTACGCTGCAACAGGACGGTGACCCGCCAAAGGCTCCCACGAAAGTCGAACTCGGTAGAACGTTTACACTGGAGGAATTTAAAGAATTGGGCCCGTTTTACATCGAGACAAAATTGGTCTACGACGATTTTAGCATCGACGAGGAAATAACTCGGTTGCGTGACAGGAAGAAGACGGAGACGAACAAGGCCACTCGAAAAAATCTTGGTAAACTAATAAAACTCAGGGAATCTGAAAGGGTAGACGCAGGGTGTGCGGGCACAGGGTTTAGAAACATAGAGTACCCCGTCTTAGTGACAGCACGGGATGAAAAATACACGGTTGAAAAGGTATACTGTGCACAGGATATCGCTACGTGGGTGGGTGGTTCGTGGAACAAGGAAACTCGCAGACTCATTCTTCCCAGAGATGACGAGATGGAGTCACGCCTACCAATCGTCTCGATCCATGTAATGACCGAAGAGGAGGTGGAGGAAAAGGAGTCAGAAGCTGACTACAAAGACATAAAGCGATTGGAAGACGAGAATGCGACAATGGAGAAGGACAAATCACTCTACGATGCAAGAAAGGTAAGAGCCAACGACTTTAATAAACGACAGATAGCAACAAAAATAGAAGAACAGAAAAAGAAAAAACAAGAACGAATTGCTATGAGGGCACGGAAGGCGGCGTTGAATTCCTCCGACTCGGACTCGGACTCGGACTCGGACTCGGACTCGGACTCGGACTCGGACTCGGACTCAGACTCAGACTCGGACTCGGACGATTCCTCCGCCGGCGCGGGGGTCGGGCCGGCTTCCAAACGACGGCGAATGGAACTGCTGGCCGCAGGCGTGAAGGCATTAAAATTTTAAAAACAAGCTAAACCTATATCTTTAGAATTCTTATAAACGTAATATGTCTCTTTTTCTCCTTATTTTCCTCCTCTTAGTCCTGTACTTGTGGCACACTTTGCTGAGTGTCATTTTTTATTAGCGGCAGGAACCGTCTACGCCGACCGTAAACCCACTTCGACACAGGCACTGGCCGACATATTGATTCAAATCGCCCAAGTCCACGACCGTGTCCACAGCAAATTCATAAGCAGCGTACGAGTCGCTGTCCGTGTCTGCCCCCAGCCCATTCATCCAGTGCTGAATCCTGTCCTGGGTAATGCAAAAGCCTTTTCCCCCACACGCCTGCTGGACAAGTGGCCCGACCGCACCTGGGCAGGGTCGGCACAGCAAGTTGTCTTCGTAGAAGTTATGATCACAATCCTTGCACCCCTCGCCTGCCCAGCCCCCCGTGCCGGAAGGGTCATAGCTTACAAAGCAAGTACAGGCGCCGTCTTCGGAGCACGTGCCGGCTCCTCGACCAGCGTTGCAGCCTTGGAGAAAGCCCCCGCCAGGGCAGGCAATGCACGTCCCGTTTTCTGATAAAAAATAACCGTAGATACAGCCTATTGTTTCTCCCAAATCATCAATTTTTCTGGAGCACGCGTCGTCGGCACTTGTGGAGGGTGCGTAGCCCTCGTCGCACTCGCAGACCGTCTCTTTAAACTCTTCGTAGAGATCCACCGATTCGTACGTGATGAGCGGCGTTCCCCTGCCATTGCAAATACTTTCAGTATTCTCTCCGTCAAATCCAGCGATCCGATCGCAATACTCGCCAAGATAACCATCCTCACACGAGCACCGGCCGCTGGCGTCGTCGCCCAAAATACCACCGTCAGGCAGCTCCAACTGAAAGTGCTGGCACAAGCCATGCCCCCCGCAGACTTCTCCGCTCCTCTCTGGGCAGGCCGTGCACTCGTCCGAACCAACCCTTAGGAACGCGTTGTACGATTCGCGCGAGGGCAGCGCGCTCGGCTTGAAATAGAACGCCTTGCACTCGTTGCAAGCGCTGGCGTTGTTATTCTTGTACGCGGGCAAGCACAGCTGGCAGTCGGTGGAAGGGTCGCGGCCAACTTCGCACTTCGTACAATCGAACGTGAGGCTGTAGAAGGAGCGGCAGGTACTGCAATCGGTAGAGTAGAGGAACTGGTTTTCACAGGAGTCACAGAACGTCCCCTGAAACCTATCGTCGCACGCACAGCCGGTGGCGGTGCACTGGCCATGCCCGGAGCATATTACGCCTTCGTTGAAGCATGAATATTGACACTCGTTGCCATAGAATCCGTTTAGACAGGGGCAGTTGGCAATCTCCAAAGGCAAAAGCACCGTTACCAATAAAAAGAACAGAATAAGGGATCCGAGAGAGAGGCCAAAGGCAATTGTGGCGCCCAGTGTGTTTTTCTCCTTTCGTAGGTGAAACGTGTAGGGGATGAAAAGTCCAGCTAGCAAAAGGAGCAAAAAACCTGTTACGACAGAAAATGGATTAGCGAGGACAATATCCGTCCAGACACTTANGGTATTCTCTTGTAAAAACGCCGAGCTGCTAATAACAATCCAAGTCCCAAGAAGAGGCACNAACAGTGTCCCTCTGGCGTCTTGTTGTTTTTTAAGGAAAACAAAACTATCGGAGTTGATGGCAAAGAATGCCGCGANGAGCACAGCGACATACCAGGCANAGATGACCAGCAGACTACTTAGAGGTTGCATTGGTGACTCTTACTTCTTCTCTGTTNNAGATATATATAGGGCTGGTGGGAGACTGTCGCAACGGCAAGTGTAAAAAATGAGTACNTCGAGCAGCAGCCGCGCGGCGCGCCCCCGAGCCCCGTCAGAAGATATTCCAGAGCTTTTGCGCGACTTGTTAAAGGAAGTCCCAGCAAACAGCCAGACGATTCTTAGCGTAAACCACGTAGAGGGACTTACAAACAGTCAGAAAAAGGCGGAGGAGAAGTTCCTCGCCAACAAAAACGTGCGCGAACAGTTGTCTTCGGCGGAGAACAGTTTCGACTACCAGTATTTGCGCAAGCTTTTAAAGCAGGCCCCGTGCGATGCGTTTTACCTCGGGAGAAGGGCGAGGGACGTCAAGGACAGGCCAAAGGTCGAGGTTTCGAACAGGTGCTACGAGGAGCAGTTCCTGCGCGAACCAAAGCAGAACGAACGGCCGTGCGCGAAAGGCAGCGCCTGCGAAGGCCTCAGACTAACAAACAGCGACGAGGGTTTCATTCTTCGCGAGTACCTGTTACCGAGCATGTACAAGGTCTTTCTGGAGAAGAAGACCCTTCCCCAGTTCCCTCAGCTCTGCCTTCTCTGTAGGCGCGCAGAGTGCAGCCGCCTCTACGTGGCCATGCGGTCGGACGACGACTCGACTGGTGCATTGATTTCTGACATCAGAAACATAGCTGCACCAGGCGAGTACAGTCTAGACCAATGCCTTTTACCGTGCATGTCGCAGAAAGTTGGCCTCTTCGACCCAATCGTGCACCATTGCAGGAAGCTCTACTCCGTCGCAAGAATCTCAGGAATCCGCTACGTGCTTCAGAGTGGTTACGACAAACCCTCCAGCGCCCATTTTTTAACCCAATCGCCCCTCTCCAAGTAGAAAGAGAAGGGGCGTTAAGCCAAAGACACACAACAAAACATTGGTTTACCGAGCGATTGAAGTACGAATTTAGAAACACAGAATGGGAAGGTGCTTTCCAAAGCCCGTGGATGTGCGAGGCGCCACCGACAGCGACGTGGGTTGTAGAGAACACCGTTCCCAACTTTGTCAACGCGGTGAACACGTGGGTGTACTTGTCGGAACGAGTAGTAAACCCCTTTCTCCGCCGCTGCCTTTTTCTTCAGATCGACCTGTTCCTGCCAAGGATTTTGGAAGTAGAAACAAGCGGAACCTTTGCTACGTTCGCGGTGAACAATTCTTATTTTTGGAAAAAGTTAGACAGGAGAATAGTCGCTCTTGTTATTCAAGAGATCTTACCCCCGAACAAGTATACTGGAAAGAACCCTATCCTCCATTTATTGAGCAAGAGCCTCCCGCAGAGGTGCCAGATCCGAAACTTGAGCACCTTGAGCATTAATTACTCGAAACAGAGCAACGAGTGCTATGCTTTTTTGATGATGATCATGCGAAAGAGTCTCTTTGGCGATTACGCACGGAGCAAAGTACGACTTTGTTTCGAAGGCAGGGTGATCATCTACCAAGCCTTCGTAAAGCAGCTTTGCAGCAAGAGTTTCTTCATTCGATGGTTCAGGACGGGTCCCCAGCATCAGGTGTACCTCTTCTTCTGCTTGAAAGAGTACCTCATCAATGCCGTCAAAGAGTCTGCACCGGCGTTCGAAATAATGGACCGCTACCAGTGGTCTAAATTCGATACGCAAGTCTCGACCTTTATGGATGAGACGAGGAAAGAGTTGAATACAATGGCAAAGCGTGAGTACGGGTACCTCCAGCGCAGCGATTGGCTGCAAAGCATAGAATCCATCTTACAAAGTGCGGCAAAGAACCATATCAAACTTTTTCGAACGACCCCAGTCATCTCGTACAATACGCGGCTGAGGCAAGACATTATGAAATACTTCAACGCTCACGAGAAATTCGACTGCGATTCTCACATCCCAGAGGCGGTCAAAAGTATGATGTGGAACCTTGCCCAGCGGTTTTCGTTCAACGATTCCCTGACACACTTCTTAAACTACTGCGACGTCGATTCAAGTGTCGTAGAAGCAATAAAAAACAAAACGTTTGACAGCAAAGATTTTCACAAGGTGTCGGAAAGAGTCTTGGAGTACATCACTGAAATTTGCCGCATCAATCACATACGCTCCAATGTGTGCGTGTACACGCTGCCCCAGCACATCTTCGACGCGCAGAAAAAGACACTCGCGATTCGAGGCAGGGAAGACGTAGAGGACACCGACCTCGCCCCTCCATTCAACCCCCACGAAACTGAAGGACTAAATTACGTGTGCTTTGTATGTAACGATATTAAGATATTCTTGATGAAGAGTAACAGCAACAAGACGAACAGGCACAGCAATCGGCTCAGCAGGGGGAGCTTGCGAATCGTCGTCAACAACGAGAACGACAAGATACAGCTTTGCTGTGGCCGAAGGCCGGAAAGACACACCAAAAACTCCAAGAAGAAGCACAAAGATACCCACGATTTGACAAAGAGGAAAGAACGGAAAGAAAAGACAAGGAATGCTGTTGCACAGCGCTGCGTTCGAACGCCGTGCGAGGAAATAGACTTGCTAGGGAATGCGTTCAGTATTTTTGGGAAGCTATACATATTATGCTGCAATTGTGGCAACGCGTGCCTCTTGGATAAAAACGCCTTCTACGAGACGCCGGGCGCCTTGCCCAATTGCGGGACCTGCTACAAGAAGAGGGAGAACACTTGCGTGAAATGCCAAATTGTGCAGGTGACTACTGGCGTGCTCTGCCTCGACAGGGCCACCGGCAGGTTTGTTACTGTGCAGTTCTGCTCGGCGTGCGCCCAAGCACATGCGAAGAAACAGCCCATTATTCTCTGATCACCACCGCTTCAAGTGCCGGGGCAGCGGCGACCGCGCCTTGCAACACGTTAAGAGGAGGTACAAGAAGCTGAACGCGGCGACGAACATAACCATAAGGTAAAATACAAGATTTAAGAGGAACATTTTGAGCGTAGTTTAATAGAGCCACTTGGGAGGATAATATATTACATATATCAATACACCGTTAGCAAGTCTTTTTAAAACATGTACCATCGAGCAAATGCGTGGACACAACTTCCGAATTTTAAATACCACATCGTTTTTGAAGATCCGCAACGATTTCGAATTGAATGTAACCGGATAAAATTACCCGAGGGTAAAAACAAGTTTCAACCATGGAACAAGCTAAGCGAGATTACGGAACTGCTCCACAAGACCAAGATGCCCGTGCTCGGGCTGGCACCGTACGTCCGCCCCGCCATGGAATTTCGCTTAAAGAAGACAGAGCGAGTACCGCCAATCATGCGAGGCTGTGCGTTCTGGGAGATGTTGTATGGCTACCAAAAGCAAGCAGTCTTGTGGACAATTAATACGTTTGACTGGAGAATATGCCTCACAGACGATATGGGGCTTGGAAAAACTATTCAGGCGCTCGCTTTGGCATCCATATACTTATCAGAGCACCGTGATGCGAAAATGCTAATTCTTGCGCCTGCCTTCCTCGTCAAGGATTGGGAGAGCAACGTCGCGTTCCGTCTGGAGTTTGCCCAAACTCGTATCACCGTGCTCTCTTATGACAAAGCGAAGAATATGGCAAAAGATTTAAAGAAAGAAAAGTTCGACATGTTCATAGCAGACGAGGCGCACGCATTGAAGAACCCGAAGAGTGCGCGCTACAGAAAATTGGCACCGGTCCTGAAGAGAGTCAAAGGCGCGAAACTTCTCCTGACTGGAACTCCCTCGACAAACAAATCGAACGAGTATTTCGCGCTCCTCTCAATTCTTCACCCTAGACAATTCAAAACGTACAAGAGCTTTTGTGAACACTACTGGTGCAAAGTCGGCCGAAAAGCTCGAAATGCAAAGGAGCTGGCAATGATCCTTCCGTATTTCGGTTTCATACGTCGTTCGAAGGAAGACGTCCTTTCCCTGCCTAAAAAGACGTTTACCACAATCGTGGTAAACGATAAGAAAGCAAGGGAACTCACCCGAAAACTCTTGCAAGACATTGAAAAGGAGGAAGACAAAGGATTAATTAAGTTCTTGATCGGCGGCGCATACCACGACCTAGCTGCTTGCAAAGCACAGAGCCAAGGGGTGTGCGAGGCGTTTACAAAGACGATCAAAGCAAAGCGGCCGGCAAAGATGATTGTTTTTACGCAACATTTGGATATGTTGGCGCGGGCGCAAGATTGGGCAAGGGAAGCGGGGTTCGAGGAAGAGAAGATTGCTATCATCCACGGCGGGGTATCAACAGTAAAGAGAGACAAGATAGTTCACAAATTTCAAGCAGAGCAGTATGATATGTTAATTGCTACGATCCCTTCTTGTGGCACAGGCTTGACATTGACTGCTGCGACGGAGATCATCTTCCTCGAGCTCAACTGGCAGCGAGGCCTAATGAACCAAGCGATTGACAGATGCCACCGCATCGGCCAAACAAAAACAGTAGGAATCACTAAGATTGTGTGCGAAGACTCTTTGGACCAGTGGGTCATGCGGAGCGAAAACGGGAAGAAGAAGATGCAGACTTTACTCTTGGCGGCTTCGCGGAAGCTTAGCAATAAGTCGAGCACCTCAGGCCATACCTAAGGCCATGTCCGAACCGCCTCTTCCATCAGTTTTCGATTGTAAGCGTCCCAGTATTTCTTGCAGGTGGCCTCGTCGGCTTTTTTGTTCGCAGGGAGCTGCAACCTGTCTCGGAGGTTTTTCTGCCGGGCAAGGCACTTTGCGTACTGGAGCAAGCTCTCACGACTAGAGAATGGCATATGTTGGCGATGTATGTTTGATTCACTTGAGAAAGTATATACGAGACGTGCGGCCTAGGCAAGCAGTTGAAGATGAAACCAATGGCAGAGAAACACCGGGCTAAAAGGGAGCGCAAGTTTAAGAAGAAGAAGGGCGCTTGGGCGAAGGAGATGGGGGCTGTGGAAGTCAGCGACCACGCCATGGAGCGGTGCGCCGAGCGCGGGGTTACACGCCAAGATATTCAACATGCAATACAGTACGGAGAAGCAAAGAGGCTGAGCAAAGATAAAGTAGTGTTCATGCACCACGGTAAGAAAGTCATCGTTGGAACTTGCCCGACGCACTCCAAGCAAAAAAAGTCGGACAAGGAGAAGGAGAAAGAAATGAAGACCTTCAAAGTCGTGACCGTCCTCACCAATTCAAAGGATTTCTGTAGGGTCGAAAAATAACTACAGTTTTTGTACCCTACCATTTCAAGTCCTTTTAGTGATGCCTTGTATCTACGTGTATTTCTTTGATGGCCGCCCCATCTACGTAGGGCAGACTCGTCAACAATTTCTAGCGCGCGACCGGAAGCATCTTACCGGTGGCCGCACCACCTTTGACCGACATTACAGGCACAACAAGCACCGCTACACTTCAAAGGTGGTCTACGAAAGAGCTCATGCAACGCGGCGCATGTTGGATTACTGCGAGATCTCCATGATCCGTCGTTTGAACACCTACCGTGCCGGGCTGAACGGGACGCCGGGGGGGACAATGCCAAAACGGATGGCTTATGGGTTTTACAAAGAAAAATTGCGGATGTGGAAGTGTGTTTTTAGTGAATGTGTGTCATAAAAGTAGACTATACACTAGTACGTTTAGGGTATGAATTAGTGCTCACTGAAGAGCTTGTCATCGGCGGCTGCGGGGAGGTGGTAGTCCAGCGAATACGCAACGTGTTCGCCAGACTTGTCGGGCTGTACAATAAAGTTCATGTAGCCAAACTGCTTCGAATTGTCTTCTTCGCCTGCTACGTGAAGTTTGACAGTTTTCAAGCCATGTTCGTTTGACTCTGCGGTGAGCAAGTTTTTCAAGTTTGTGTGAGAGATCATGAAGGACGTGTTCTGACTGTTAAACCCGGGGCGGGAGAACGATGCTCGCAGTACCAGATTCTCTTTTTCCAAGACCTCCATTAGAGATTCGATGCTAACTTTGGACTGAAATTGAGTCTTTTGCTTGTACATGCGCGTGCCTTGCTCTTCCTTGACGATAACAGCATTGGAACTGCTGAGCAGGGTCGGAGCCTCTTCCTTCAAGGCGGTGATGGTGTTCAACTGGCGCTTGTGACCGTCTCTTTCGTACTTGTTGGTGCCGATGGGGGTGGCGACGGCTTCCAACAGAACTTGACAATCGCTATCTTTGTAGGCTGGTTCTGGGGTAGCGCCGACTTTGGTCTGGACGCGGGATAGAAGGTTGGATGCTGATGGTGAATCGCTTTCTTTTTTTAAGAATGACATAGTGGGGTTTAAATATCGATGGATAGGTCTACGGGTAGTGAGTGAATCATATATATACTATGAATTTTTAATCGTTTTTCGTTTCTAATTCCTTCGTCGCCCATAAACTCCAGCCCTTCTTCTCGCCTCCTCCTGCGGCCTTCTCTGGCTCATCCGCAACGGGCTGTCGCCGCGGAATGTTTGTCAAGAAATTAACTACATCAATTTTCGTGCCGACGTACACGCCGACAGCAAAGGATACTGTACTACATAAAAGGTGAAACCAACACATGGGGATAAAGGTGTACTTTTCTCTGGCAGTGTAAATATACACCTTTAAAAAAACGCGTTCATACAGTCTCTGTCAACTTGCGCTTTTTGTGAAACACAACACAAGCACCGTCGGAAGAGACGGCCACACCATCTTTTTTCTCAAGGTGGTAGTTTGTAACTGCTCCCACTATGTCACGCTCCATTTTCGACAGACTTGTTCCCACTTTTAGCTTGTTTTCAATCACTTCGAGGGTGGTGTCAAAGCCTTGGCGCTGCTCTCTCCCAACCCTGTCGAGGTATTCGACGACGCCACCGACGTTCTCGGAACGTTCCTGCATGATTCGGTGGGCTTGGCGGTATGTGAACAGGTCGTCCCGTTCCGCCGACGGCAACGAGCGCCTAGACTGTCGTATCGTGGCTTTCAAGCGTATCTCCTTTTGATGCTTTGTTTCGAGTTTCTTCTCTCCCTGATTTTTTCTTATCAGGGCCACCTTGTGGATGGTTTTGTTCCTTGATTTCCACTCGACAAAAGTAGACTTAACAGGGTAGCACAAATCGCAAATCAGGTCAAGCGTCTCTAGTACCATGTCGGCAACGGCGGGGTTTTTTTGCGCGTACTCGGTGACCTTCGTGAATTTACAGAATGGGAAATTACGCAGACAGCGCGAACATTCGAACCTTCCAAAGCAGCAGAATTTTGCAGTTTTCATGTTCACCTCATGGCAGTGTTTGCAGCAGTGAGTGCTCAGGGCGGTAAAATGTTCCCCGCACCCGCAGTTCAAGCAAGTCGATTGTTGAAACTCACCTTGTTTCTGTGGGTTTGCAAACATATCGGTGACCTGCACACAGGTGTCACACTGGCACCCGCTGGGGGCTTCAGCTTTTAACCACTCGAAGAATTTTGACCAAGCCGGTTGGTAAGAGTTAGTTTTTCGCCTTTTCGATGCATGGGTTTGATCGTACAGACGATTTTGTTCTTGAATAAAATGGACCATCGTCTTCTCGGTAAGAATATTGTATATGGTGATGTCGGAGTACTCCGAGATGACCTTGTCAAGCGTTGACAAATACGTAAACCCAGATTTTCTCTGCATCGGTTTTCTTAACTGAACAGGGACAGCGGTCGAGCGATGAACACTCGAGCACATAAAATCAAGGAACCGCATCTTCCACTGGCGAAAAATGCGTTCGACCGGTAAATCGAAACAAAATGGACGGGGTGTCATCGTCCGGCAGGAAGCGGGCAAGGGTGATCGTTCGTTTCTTCTTAGTCTTTTTTACTAACCTTTCTTTTGTCTCAGTTGTTTTTTATTACATTTTAAACTGACCCACGCACAAGCTCTTTTAGTGATATGTCACGTTTTGCAGTTGACAATGACCGCGAGGAGCGGAAAGATGACGGAGAACTTTCTATAAGCGAAGAAGAAATTTTAGCGGTCCTTCGAGAATGCGACATAGACAACACAGCACTAGGAACAGATGGCGGGAAACCACTACGAAAGGCCAGCATAGACGACTTAAATTACATTATTAAAGGCTTGGAAGAACAGGTAGCAACAGTGGAACGACAATTACAGCATCGCAGCACTCAAATGGGTGCTATGCGGATGCTAATCAACTGTTTTGACCTGGGGCGGTTCGAAGGTAAAAATCGTCAATATATCCTTAATTTTAAAACGCAACTCCTTCACATACTCGACAGACGTTGCAAGGCCGCCTCTAAGCTTTCGTAAGCTTCGAACCAGCACTCGTCTTACTGCTTTGCACATTCTTTGTGCCGTGAGCATCTGTTCTGTTCGAAGACGAAGACGTTGGTTTGGTTACTGGCTGAGCTGGCGCAACTGGTTCCGGCTTCAGCCCTAGGAGTTCCTTCTTGTCGTCCCTTGACCATGGATCTTGTTTTTGGAAGATGATACCTTTCGGAAGACTAGAATTTCGCAGCAAATACTCGCAATAGGTCTGCCACGAAATAATTTCTTGAAGGTACAAGAGCCGAAGGTCGTCCGACGAGACGTACGGCGTAATCGGAATCTCTACGCGTGGAATCTTTCTCGAGACTGTCTCTTCCAGCGCATCGGCGTTTAACTTACGTTTTTGGCTTTTCTTCTTTGCGTCGTCCATCACTGTTTTTAGGACGGATTTCTCGTTCACAATGCGCCAGAGACTCGTCAGCATCTTTGAAACCGTGCGTTTCCAGAAGATCAACGATTGCTTCAAGGTGTCGTGAATGCCCTCTTTTAAAAGTGTAAAAGTAAAGATTTGTTAGATTTTGTTGAAATGATAAATTGTACTTTTTTTGTACTTACCTTGATCTCCCCGAACGACGTTATCATTTATAAACAAGCTTCTGGGGACTCCGAGCGTACTGCAAATAGTTTCTTGAGTCATTCTGTTAATTGTTACAAAGTCAGTGCGACTCGTCGGTTCGAGAAGGGTCCCGACTGTGAACGACGAGGGCAAAGGCACCATATTTTGCAAAGCCCCTTGGGCATTTTCCTCGGCCCTTGACGGGTACAGCGCGCCAACAAACATCTTCTTCTGCCTGTTCAGCTGCTTCATAGCCGTTTCGTCCCTTTGAAAATGGTTGGTTTCTTTTTTCTGCACATTGTCGGTGTCCGCATAATAATCAAAATCAATCGTCTCCGACGCTTCCCGATTGGCCTGGCCGTCTTTTTTCTGGATGATCACAGGAGGGTTCGCGCGAATGCGTTCAGATGTCACTGCGGCGTCGGAAAGCTCGGCAATGAAGCGCGCGACCGGTTCAAGGGTCGAGACTAGCGACGTCAGGGAGCCGTCTACCATCGGGTCGAACCCGTAGTCGTGCAAAATTAAGCAGTCAGCCACGGGATCCATCTTCGACTCGTTGTCAAAGAGCTCGTAGCGACGTCTACCATTTGGTGAGGTTATGACGTGAAGGTCCCACGTACCCACGGCGGGAACATACGGAATATCAATGCCGCCTTTCTGTCGAATGAAGCGAACGGGTACAATACCAATAGCAAACATCAGATCAACAGCCTTCTTTGCTAAGGGGATCCAGTGGTCCTCCAGCACACGCGTTGTGGACATATCTGTACTGACTTGACACGATTTGCCATCGCCAACACACAGCTCCAAACCGTTCTCGAAGACCTTGTTTTGAATCAGGTTGCGGCACATGAAGGAATACTGATCTTTCAACAACATGTCGAGCTGTTGCCTGACCACCGCCCGCGAAATGATTGCTCGCTGTTCGCGATTGTTTATCGTGCTCTCCATCGCTGTATCTACTTGGCGTCTGGCTGGTGGTATATATATTGTTTTGTGTAAAGGCAAACATCGCGGAAGAAAACTTCTTGCTCCGACGCGTCCTTTTCTGCTGGCTCGTCTAACAGTAAGGACTTTTGCTCCACTTTGTCCATCGCCGTTAGCTCTTCTTCATTGTCTAGATATAGCCGCAGCAGCGAATTTACGGAATAATACTTGGTTTCAAACGCCTGTTGTGGAATGTTGCACACGTCGCCAAGAAATTTCTTCCCTCCCGCGTTTCTCAACAGAATTGCTTCATCCTTCACTTGTATTACAAGCCAAGCACCAGCCGGGATATTGCCGAGGTATGTATTATGGTGAACGAATGACTTGGACGGGAATTCCTTTTGGATGATGGGATGATCAGAATTCTTGGTAGTTTGCATGAGCGTATCTGCCGCTAACCAGTTGAGAACTTCGTCGCTCATTCTCATTTAAAACTACTTGCGCTTGGGGAATTCTTTGGTTTGAGCGAAGAATAAATTCAGTACGGCAGGGGACATCACAGAAATAATAGAAACCACCGTCTGAGCCTTTGTTCAGGTAAACATACTGGAAGAGCAGCTTCTTACGACACAGAGCACAATTATGGTAAGGGAAACACATAGTTTATGAGAAATAAGCGACCAATATATACTACCAAGTGGCTCTATTAAAATGCCTAAGGTCACATGATTCAATGAGTCTCGAGGCAAGTAGAAACAATTATATCACCAAGTGCGACGTGAGGACCGAGTACGTTTCACACGAGGAACCTACAGCACTGGAAGCGAGGGAGGCAAGGCAGGTGATACAAGAATTTGCTAGGTATTTAATTTCAAGAGAAGGAAATTTTCACTTCATCAGCCAGCTGCTGAAGTATCAGCTGTGCCGAGATGAGTCAATCGTCAGCAACATATACACTCTTCTATATTTGCTCCAAAAGAAAAAAACCCAGTTGACCTACAGCTCGGCTTTCGGTCTCAGCATCTGGCCCAAGGCTACGGGCTTCCAGAGGGTTCTGTGGCTAGAAAAAAAAATCAAAGATGCCCCTCACCATTACTTCAACGATTATATTTCCGAAACAACAACCTTTCTAACGTTCCATGTCGATAATCGCAACGCAGACGTGTTCGAGGATAAAATATTCCGCTACGCGTTCCTCCGCGAAACGTTGCGCTCACTCTTACTTGTAGCAAAGCAGATGGGCCGAACGGATCTGATGTGTTCTGTGCTAAAATGCTCACTTGAAATGATCACTTTTAATGACCTTTGTTGATAAACCGTAATGGCGTAGCGCTGAGATCAGCAATAATATCAGGTCTCACCGGCTGCTCCGTGCAACGTGGTACGAGATCTCCGACGACTGACAATCTATAAGCTGAAACAATAAAGAACAGATCAACGACGCCAAAAAACCCACTCATTAACAGGCTGAGTGCACTGCTCAGCGAAAAATGATTGAAGGATAGCACGATCGACACCGCTTGAGAAATGTCCACTGCTAGAAGAAATACGAAAACCCAAACGCAAGAGCGAGACAAAATTACCTGCAACAGCGGCTCAAACGGCAAGCTCAACAGACTTCCGTAGAATAGACGGCCGAGAGCGGTGAAGAGGTGCATTTCGTTCCCTTCAAGGGCGTTGGCTTGAGATAAAAAGGACACATACCAAATCGACACTAATAGTGTGAACACAGACGGCAGAATGAATGCTCCAGCCTCTGTCATGGTATGGTGTAGAAGCTTGGCACAGCTCCGTATATAGAGAGTTGACTAATAGTAATTTTTTTGTATATATATATTTAGCAGAGAACGATAAGACACACACATTTGCTATGTCAGAAATTCTTGCAAGCTTTGCCACCATCGTTTTTCCTTTTGGAGTAGGTGCTGGAATACAAGTCAAACCGTCGAAGAATTCTGAGGTAGAAGTCCATGGCTCTATCACACGTTACGAGACCTATTTCTCCGTCCTTCTGTGGGTGGTGGAGCTGGGTTCACTCATCTTCGCTGCAATTTTTGCTTTAATGTTACAAGGCGACATTGAGCTAGTCGAGGACGAAGCAATAACAGGCGAAGGCGATCTGGCCAAGCGATTGAACACCAACTTAATGCTGAACAGTATCGCATTCGTCACCCGAGCCGTGTTCGTTGGCATTGTTGTCCTGGTCAACCTTGGCTCGTGCAGCATCCCAGCGGTGGCGAGGACCGTCAGCGATTACCTTTTCTGTGGGAACATCTGGGATAGTGAAAGAGGTTCGAAGGGCGCCAGAAACACGTGTTTGATGATTTGGTTCGTCCTAGAGCAACTCGTCTTTCTCGGCCCTCTGTTGACACTGATGATGCTCAGCCAAGGCAATGATATTGGGAATGTGCTCTCCAAATCCTGCTTGCAGTTGGGCATGGATTGTGATATGGAATGCGCCTTGAAATACTCTCCATTTGCAACGTTCGAAGAGACTTCTGGTCATACGTTTACAAGACCTGTAACGGGACTGTTCATGATGAGCTTTGCTCTCTATTTGATCGCAGCAGCCGTGCGACTCTTTAGGAACACTGCCGTATTCCTGTGCGTGCGAACCCTTGTCGGTAACAATGCAACCAGTCACAACAGTATTGGGACTAACAAAGAAGAAGTAGAAACGGCGATCAAAGGCGCAATCACCGGAGCTTCTAAGCTTAACGAAGAAGTAACATACTCGTTTAATGCTGACGGCGGCCCGCGCCAACGCACAGGAAACAGTGTTCTAAAAATGTTATAATCTGCTATCCACTGGATGCTATAATCTATCGCTGTACATATTCCTATATCTACATCTTAATTTATCTTACACTATCCACACCATCTCTCATGATCGCATATGATCTAGAAACTGCCATAATGCAAAGGGGGTACAAACGGGAACAGGGGCTGATCTTGGAGATAGGCGCATGCGATATCTTTCATCCCGAGCGACAGTTCCGCTGTTTTGTCAATCCTTGCCCCACCAAGCTGACCGCGGAGAATTACATGGAGGAATTGATTTCCGCGGGGGCGAGGCGATATCCCACAGCCACACACTGCAACAACATACGCTACGACCCAGAGATGGCACTCCCATTATCGCTCGCCTTAGCAGAATTCTTGAATTTTGTTGGAACGGACGCCGTGCTCGTAGCACACAACGGCCGGTCGTTTGACGATAAGATTGTTTCCGGTGCACTATCCAGGGAAGGTCTTGAATGGGGAAAAGGGACAAACTTCTTAGACTCCTATCATGATGTGTGCAAGAAGGTATGGCCTGGTCGAAGGACAGGGGGGTACAAGCTCGGCAACCTGTACAAAAAATTCTGTGTACACGACAACCAGAGCATGAAGTGGCACACCGCCTTGGACGACAGTATCGCGCTCTCTAGAATTATCAATACCGCGGCCAAGGAGACCGTTTTGAACAACATGGAAGCATCCGGACATTATGTCGAAAAGGAGTACGGGCTAGACAAGATGAACAGGGAGCTGGGTGTGCGGCTCCCCAAGGGGTTTTCAGACACGATCGGGAAAGAGACAAGGGCAGTCGTGGAGAACATCTTAAGGAAACGAACAACACATACAGTTACAGATTTATGTATAAAAATATGCCTTGGCGCCGGCCTTTGGCTGCCTCGAAAGCTGCGCGGGTGACTCACCGGAAGTATTGAAAGGTCACGGTCGGAACGGTCACGGTCGCAGCAGCGGACACGTCGCTCACGCTCAACGACCTCGGGCGCTTGGTAGTNNTTAGCGTGTGTGCACCAAAACGGTCGTACATTAGTTTGGACACTCCATGCTCTGTGCACTTGCGTTTTCGGCCTTTCTTTATTTCTTCAGCGAGCTTCGTAGCCTCTGCTTGGTTTCGTTTTTCTACATCCTCCCAGAAAATTTTTGGGTTAACGGGCTTCGGTTTCAAAGACGTAAGCCGTACGTAAGTTTTTTGAATGAACCAGTCCGAATATTTCACTCGGTACAGGGCAACACTGAAGGGACCCAAATCATTTTTTCCTTCACCATATGCATGGAGTCCTTCTTTCTCTCCAATCCATTTGACGTTAAAGGTTTCCTCGTACAGGTGCCCGTTGAGTTTAAAGGTCCCTGTCGCTTGGAAGGGCCATTTTTTTTTGTTGGGTTGTCTCTCAATGGTAAAGTTTATGGCCTCTAAGTCAAGCGGGTCGGCTACCCCCTTGAAGGTCCATGTTTTGTTCCCTGACAAACCAGTAGCCTGTTTGCATTTCAACATGTCGGTGAAAACGTTTTTCACCATTGCGAGCGTTTTTTTTTTAAGTGGTGGGGTCGGGTTGAATGTGTATTCTTTCTCCGTAAATACTGGTGTAAACTATTTTTTCCTTCTTCAAATAACTATTATCCACCCTATTGTCTACTTTTAGCCAACATACCGCGCCTTCCGGTACTTCGCCAAGCACACGTCGGTGTTCGGCCACACTGACATCCATTAGTCCCTCATGTGGTTCACACCCGCACTCTATTTTCAAAGCTGAGATCATATCATCGGTCACCAATTCAATATTTCTCCAATTATTCCAAATATCAATTTTTTCACTTGCCATGGTGCTATTTGCATGTGTACTTCGAGTATATTTTTGGCGGGAGACCACCATAAGAATAAGAAGGAGAAAAAGAAAAAGTTAGGAAGATGATGCTGTTTCCCTGCTATACAATCCTGCGACCTGTGACACGTGGCGAGGGAAATAAGAGGGGCAAATAAGGAAGAAGAGGGAGGAAGAAGAGGGAGGAAAAAGAGGGAGGAAGAAGAGGGAGGAAGAAGAGGGAGGAAGAAGAGGGAGGAAGAAGAGGGAGAAAGAAAAGGGAGGAAGAAAAGGGAGGAAGAAGAGGAAGGAAGAAGAGGGAGGAAGAAGAGGGAGGAAGAAGAGGGAGGAAGAGGGAGGAAGAAGAGGGAGGAAGAAGAGGGAGGAAGAAAAGGGAGGAAGAAGGAGGAAGAAGAGGGAGGAAGAAGAGGGAGGAAGAAGAGGGAGGAAGAAGAATTTTTTTTTATTATTATAATTACTATGCTATTTTATTTTTTGCCATTAGTTCTCGCACTTGTTTTCATATGTTTCTTAGTGCGCAAGAATGTACACGAGAAAAAAAAGGACAACGAAAACTAGGAACGACACGGGAAAGTAGAACGAAATAACTAAAGTCCTAAATATATATAAAGTGTAAAACCAGAATGAATGAACTAAACGAACAAGATGTGTTTACGATGTTACAACACTTCCAAAACAATGTGACCTCGAAACTACAACAGTTGGAAAAAACGCGTGGCGATAATTATTGCGACAATTGGTACAGCGCACTGGTGCACGGCTTTCGCGAAACCAAAGGGTTGTTGACAAAACAAGCATCCATAACAGAAGTGATCGTTTGTTGGGCAAAGCAAACTGACGAGGTAATGGACCTTTCCGAAAAGTTGGAGCGCCTCAGGCAAGTAAGGTCGTATTTTTGCTATGAAATTGTGTTCAACGAGTTTTTTAGGCGCTGGACCATTACAAGCTTGGCTCAACTTACTGAAGAAGAAGATGAGGCGGACTTTGTAATGGAAAACCTCTACCTTCCGTTCAAAAAGGAGCTTCGCCAAGGAGCCAATTTTTACGACTCGCTTGTCAAGTTTTGTCAATTTTACTACACAAAGCACATTGCGCCCGCTGGTTCTCAGTGAAGACCGTACCAAAACGCAACGGTATGGGCCGGCGTGGGCCTTTTGCCACGGTGTAGAGGAACAAGAGCCAGAACATTGCGACTAAATTATACTAAAGGCTATATATATATCGTGTATCTCCGTGTATCTCTCAAACTACTTACCATGAGCTGCCAAATTCAAGGGGACAGTGAGTTTTTTCTCTTTACGTCTAGCCTGGCCAACGCCAAGTGCGACGGGGCGATTGCTTTTGTTGGCTTCTCCCTCATAAATATCATCATAGCCTTCCTGTCTACGTACATTTATAGCATCAGGCAGCAGCAAAGAAGGATGCTGCTCAAGATAGACCGTTACGACGGCCGAAATACCGAGACTGAGCAGTGGCGCGGAGAGTTTTACCGATTCTTGACACTTACAGCAATCTCACAGGTCGTATACATCCTCAACGTAGTCTTCATTATTACTACGAACCTCTGGCAGCTGCTCATAATGATCCTTGCTACCACCGCCAGCGAGTACGTCCTCTACTACTACAATTTTATTAAAAGTGATAAGTACGACAGGGTCACGAACCGAGACGATATTTAAGCGGGTGGGACGCTGAGTACAGCGACTTCCAGCGCACGAAAAGTTCTACGGGAAGCTGGATAAGTTTAGAGGATCCACTCAAGCGGCATTCTCTTTTCTGACACATCCAATACAAGCACCCTTTGTGTGGAGAAAATGTAAGAAAGGAATGATTGTTCTTGTGCGCACCGTCAGGACCAGAGCCTTTCTTCATGGGGCACATTTTGTTGCGGTCCAGTGGGACGTAAATTCGGAAGAAGCTCTTGGCTTGAACTTTTTGCATGTCCAGCGAAGGGAACTTTTTCAAGATAAAACGAAACGTCTCTTTCCACAACGTCAGACGCTGAAAAATAGCGATAATGCCAGTAGGGTCGTATTCTATCATTTTCGCGCGTTTGTCCTGCCGTCTGCTCTGCCCGTCGCCCTTGCTCTCCTTCAGTTCATGCTTACGTTTGAGAACGGTAGTGCTTCGAGATGGTTTGACGTCAAAGAAAACAGTCTCCTCCGTAATTTTGGCCAAAACGTGACTGTCGGCAAAACTGGCCCCTCTTGGGTTTTGCCAAACAAGTGGTCCCGTTTGCTGACCCAGCTTGTGCGACGATAGGGTGCGGTACAGGCGATGCCGCGTGTACACAGCGAAATCGACGGCATTGAATTCGCCCGATTCTTTATGATAGACGTATGGATCCGTGAGCCCACGCTCAAAAAATTCTCGAACAATTGTTTGTACGCATAGGCACTCTTTAAAAAGTATTGGCTGATCGTCTCGAAAAGTATGAAAAACGGCATGCCAAGAATATTTGCCTGGACGGTGACTATTCAGCAAATATATTTTGACGCTACATTTGAGCCGCTCCTTTAAGAACCGAGCAAAGACGTCCGCTATTTCTTCTCCAATTTCGTGTTTCTCCGTGGCAGCTGTCGTGAACGATTCCCAATCTGCGTTTGCGGGAAATTCAATGTCCAAGTAGGCGCGGCATCCGAACGCCCGCAGTTTCTCTGTGCACGCTGTCTGCGACGAATAAGTACAGTTGCTGCAAGGCAGTAATTCGTAGAAGCAGTTATCGAGCCCGTTTGCTCTGTTGAACTTTATTACCTCTTGCAGCGCGCGCGAGGTCATTAAATAATAACCCTTCAAAGCGCCTTTGACGTCAGCCGCGATGAATCTCAGCTCGGGGTTTTTTTTCTCGCTGTATACGCAGTGCATAACTTCTTGTGCGGGCATAGTACCGCGACGAGAAAAAGGGCCAAAGACAGTGCCTGGAAAACGTTTAGCTAGAGACAAAGACATTTTTTAAAACTACTTGTACGACTGTATTGCTGCTTACGACAGCAGTGGCACCTTTTCGCCACCTTTTTCTTTTGTTTCTTCTGCTTCTTCTTCTTCCATAGGCACAGCAGGGAAATCGGTACGAAGTATTTTTTGTACATTTGGAGAGTCAGCTTCCTCCAGCGTCTTCAATTCTTGCAATAATTCGTCTTCGTCTATGTCCGCTGAGCCGCCGCCAAACTGCATATCTTCGGAAAGGCGTTCGTTAATCTCATCATAATCTTCGCGGAACTCGTCCAAGCGGTCTAGCAAAGTGTCCACGTCTCCGATCGTCTCTTTGCTGCTCGCAAATGCTTTTGTAACGCCCTTCAGTGCATCGATCTGTAGTGTGTTAATGTGAAGATTTTCGAGTTGAAGGATTCTTGCCAAGATGACGTCCCGGCGCTTTTCCATGCCCATTTTGTGCCTTTTAAGCATGATGCGACGTTTTGCAATGTTCCGATTTGGGGCTGACAGTTTCGTGACGCGCAGGATCTCCAGCTCGGTCTTATGGATAATTTGAAGCAGTCGTTGATCGACTGCTTTCAAGCAGTTAACATAGTACCCCACATTTAACGTCTCTAAGGCTGTCGAGCGCCGGCAGAACAGTCGGCGTAGCATCGATCCGGGGACGTTTTTCTATCCGCAACATGGTATATATACAAGGCGACAAAGAAGGCATACAAGATGAGCACCCCTCCTAGGCCTCCCAACGGTTTCGCCCCCCCAATATAACCAGACCCCCCATGAGGTACCCAGATGGACAGTCTATTCAAGTGGGCGATAGGGTACGGGTAACAGATCGAGGAAATGCTGTTCAAGAAGGCGTTGTTTTTGATATTGAGCCAGACGAAGAAGGGGAAGATCGTTTTGGGGTAATGTTTTTTGGTTTACGGCATTATTATTACGATCGCGAAGATCTCGAAGTTATGAGGATATCCCTACTACGACGCGACGCCGACGCCGACGCCTCCGACTCTGACGCCGACGATGCAAACGAAGGAAGGGGTGGGTATGGGATTGAGGACATAGAGGAGGTTGATTTTCAGAGGAGAATGTTAAGGCTTAAATTTTAATACATGTATCAGATAAAATTTCTTTTAGACATTACTTACGATGCTTTGCATATCAAGCGTCCCCCACTGAAGATAACAGCCATGCCGTCCTCACAGTCGCTGCCATCGACCTGTTTCAAGGTGGTGGCGCTGTCGAGAAGCTTCATGTCGGACTCTCCAAGAGAGTGGGCACATGTGACAGTGTTTAGCTCTGACTCGCAGCACACGTCAGAGAAGTACATCCACGAGAGCGTCCCGCAGGTCAAGGTGGATCCGGCCTCCTTGCAGAGTTCTCCGTCCGGAACAAGGCCTGCGCCACACTGACTTCCGCACGAGGAATCGGTGCTGCTTGTACCGGGAACGAAAATGCTGTTCAATTCATTGCACTCAAACATCGTCTTTGAATAGGCCTGGCAGGCGCCCCCTCCCGTGCTGAACCCGTTGGTGCACTTTTCGCACTGGCCAGCGCCGTTGTCTACGAACCCGTCCGTAGTACAGGCGCAACTTGCGGGTGTGAATACACCTCCAGCCGCGCACGAGGCCTCGCTCTCTTTGACAAAGTTCGCGCCGCACTCTTGTACGCAGCTATCCCCCTCGCCCAGCGTAGCCGAACAGTTGGCACTCGTCCCCGCCACCACGCTTGGGAAGCTGACGCTAGTCGGTGGAGTCACTTCGCACGTGGACCCGGACAGACTGGAGACGTAAAACTTCATCCCAGCGCAGGTGTAGTCATCTCCTTCGTTCACTGCCGTCGGTGTTGCCCAATCGTCTCCACAGCTGTATTCGTAGGTAGTTTCACCGGTGCGCTTCAGTTTGGTCTTGGCGTCGTCGCCGTCGCAGACCACACTGGTTTCACCGTCTTCCAGCAAAATGCTGTAGGAGTTCGCCTGTGCACTCACATCGATGTCGGACTCGTCGCACGCCGTGCTTACCACATCGACGGCTGCCGTCTTTGTTTTCGGGACCACGAGCTCTACCTCTTTGTCGTCTGGGATCGATGAGATGAACGCTGGCGAGGCCACGATGCTCTCTTTCGCCACCGCTACCTTTCTGGACGGAAGGGCACGGATCTCACGGCGCAGGTACTTGACGACGGAGCGAAAGTGTGCCTTCTTGTCGGCGTGCGTTGCCGCCACCTCCGTGTCGATGTGGGCCGTCTTGAAGCTTGCAAACAAGTCCTTGATGCCGCTGGACGTTTTCGCCCGGGTAACGGTGCCAATCTTTTGCTCCGCAAAGGTCGGTGCACGGCACTCGCTGTTGTCCTGATTGTCGGCCTCGCCGATGGAGAAGAAGTTTGCGCCCATCTCGGTGCACTCAACGTCGGAGCAGCCGCACGTGTCGTAGGCGACGTCGTTCACGCACGCACCGCCCACCGCGTGTTGGTGGGCGGGGCACACGCACATCGTACCGTCGTGGGTAAAGCCAGCCTTGCACACGCACGCCCCGCCCGCGGCGGCCTCTTCGGTGTCAAGGCACCCGCACTGACGGTCCGTCGTCGCCGTCGCGGCCACCGAGACGCTCTGGGTCGCAGTGCAAACCGTCAATGGGGTGCACGTGACGTCGGCGATGTTGGTCCCCGCCGCACTGATGTATTTCGTAGCATCCGCACACACCGTGGAGTGTGCGACGCAGTTCACTCCGCCCGCAGAGAAGGTACCAGTCGCACAGGCCGCACAGGCGCTGTCGGCTGCGTCTTGGCGGTCCTCGCCATCCGGGCACGTGATCGTGTCGTAGGCGACGCACTCGTCACCGCTTGCGAATGCGGTCAAAGCACACGCTGCGCCGCAATCCGTTGCACCGGCAACAAACGGCTTGCGCTGGGGGTTGCATACGGCCGCGCTGGCGGCGATGACGCATCCATCGCCTTCAAGTCTGTAGAGATTGTCACAGGAACTACACTTTTCTACCCCCGCGGTGGCCGCATCGGCGGTGTCGGGCGTCCCGTTGGCACAAGAGTGGTCGTACGTGCAAATGCCGGGCTGGAGATAATTGTTCGCGGCGGCGTCTCCACACCCGCACGCTGCCCCGCTTGTGCTAACAAGACCTCCGGTACAGGGGGTGCAAACGCCATCGGTAGTGCCTGTATTCGCACTGGTGAACTCCGAATCGTCCGGACAGTCGGAGGCTTCCTTTATGGTAGCATCAAGGCATTGCGAGTCGTCCGCGTCTGAATTTCCAATGACGAAATATTTGTCAAGCGGAACCGCTTCGCTACAAGCTGCGGTAGTACAAGTACATTCGGTGTAGCCGGCATCAGCGGCGCAAGCAGAGTCCCCATCGGAGTGTTCGTGTGCTGCGCAGGCCATGCATGGTGTTGCAGGTGCAATCAGGGTCTCCGTGTCACAAGTGTAGGCAGCAGGGTGGTAGCCCGCAGCGCACGAGAGCTGGCAGGTGTCCCCGTGCGTCAGGGTACCGGTGCAAGTACCTTGGCCGGTTGAATTCGCTGCATCGACTGGCATAGTGGTGCACTGCCCAGCTTCACAGACGCGATTTTGAGTCGGGCTACAGGCCGTGGCTTCCACTTGGCCTGCGCCACAAGCGGTACAAGTCTGGCACACCCGTTGGACGGTCGCGGAGGGCGAAACGCTCTCGTACAGCTCTTCAAGCGAGTTCCGATGGTACAGGTGGAAAGTCGAGCCCCCTATATTATTACAGGTCGCGTATGTCTTGCAATTAGGGCCTTGTACTGCGAAGTGGAGCACATTATCGCTTACGGCTGTATAGTAGCACTGCTCCTCTGCCGTCGTCATCGTATTAAGCCTGTACCGTCTTCCGTACACCCCGTAGTAGTCGTCGTTTTGGTACACAACCATCACATCGTTTCCTCTTACGTCGAATCGAACGTGGTGGTAGTAGGTGGTAAGGTCATGGTCAATGAGATACGGACCGCTTGCCAGCTCTCCCTCGTCGAACAATGCAATGTACGCTCGCAATTCTGACCCATCATGTCTCATGTACGTCACTATAGACTTTCCATCCCCAAGGGCTTTGAGCCTAACATATTGATCTGTATCCTTCACATAGCGTGGAATCAAATCGTCTCTCTTGGTAAGGTTTGAATTGCTGTCTATGGTGAACACGGCAACGTCGTTATATCTCCCTGCAACAAACCCTCCCGGATACGCTGTTATATAACGCCATTGATATTGTGACTCATTGGGTAATTCGTTTGGTATATCGTTGGTAAGGCTACCGTCCTGTGCGTACACGTTGTAGTAAACCGGAGTGTTAGGGTCTCCGCCGTCTGGATCGTTAAAAAACGTTAGCATACGGTCATCCTCCAGCGCAACCACACCGATGATCTCGCGAGATGACAACGTCGTAAATGGCGCTTCCGTCGCGTCCCCGCGTTTGGTCAAATCGCTGTTAAACCATTGAACTCGTTCGTGTAAGTCGTCGTTTGAGTTGAGTCGCCTACCGTAGCCACCACCGTAGCCGCCTCCTCCCGTGTCCTGCACCGTGTACGCGACTGCAAAGCTATCGTCCGAAAAAACGACCGTGTGCAAACCGTTATCAGGCTGTAAGATAGGTTTTTCATCTTGCTCTATAATAGTAACATTTTTTACTAGCGTCCCGTCTTGGTCATATTCGGACAGAAGAAACGAAGTTGAATCCTTGCCTGACACCGAGAGAAACCCGTCTTTAAACAAAGTAGGGTTAAAGTCCTCCATACGGCTACTAAGCACCACGGTGTCTCCCACGAAGGTCCCATTTAAGTTAAGGAATTGCCCCTTTGTTTCGCCTGTATCATAGTCGCTCCACCATGTCAGCACCCTGTTGTCCATAATGATTACATTGGGGTACTCGTCGTCGCTGGAAGGGTTGGTGGCGAGTCCGAAGTGGGCCGAAGTCTGGTTGTTAAGCCCCTCCTCAGTTACCTGCTCAGTTACCGTGACACTACTGACTTCTGCATCAGAACACTCACCGATTTCCGCCGCCGAGTGCCTTGGAGTGCACTCGTCGGCGTATTCAACGCACCCGCTCAGGCTGTAGGGCTGATCGGCCAGAGCACATTCTGCCACCGCCGCGGTACCACCGGCACTCGTGTAGCCGGCCGCGCATGTTGCGGACACGGTAAAGCCATCCTTGGCCAGCGTGGTTTCCGTCACATCGTAGCCGGTCGTGTCTGGTGAGGTACATACGTCTGCCTCGCACAAGGAGGAACCATCAAACGTATACTCACTTTTGCACTGACAGTTGTCTTGGTTAAACGGTGCCCCACCGTTTAACTCCGAATTTGCATCGTGCATGCACGGCGCGCACGTCCCTGCCGCGGTCGCAGAGGCCCCTGTCAAGCGAGTGGTCCCATCAACAAAGCTCCCACACGTGGTGTGGGGAGAGCACACCCGTTGGACGGTCGCGGAGGGCGAAACGCTCTCGTACGTGTCTCCAGTGCACTCGGCGGCGTAGGGAACGCACCCGCTCAGGCTGTAGGGCAACGTCTCCCTCGGTACGCATAATGACGTATGATAAGAATCTATCGTGTTACCTCGTGCAGTAGCATTAACGTTTTCAGTGTTCGAACCTTCACACCATAAAATAGTTAGCAAACCGTATCCATACGATCTGCAATCTTTGCAATTGGGGTAATTGTGAGTAGTTTTCAGTGACATTGTACTCCACTGGTCAACCGCCGCACCTTCTACCTCCGTAAGTGCCAGACATTCTGCTTTCGAGGGAGACACGCAACTATCTACAGTTGCATCTGTTGCCCAATGTAATTGATAGGGCTGATCGTCGGAAGCACATTCTGCCGCCACCACTGTACCACCGGCACTCGTGTAGCCGGCCGCGCATGTTGCGGACACGGTAAAGCCATCCTTGGCCAGCGTGGTTTCCGTCACATCGTAGCCGGTTGGCATCACTGTTACTGTCTCTGTCAATTCACAGCACGTTTGGCCTGAAGCTAACCCGGGACAATTTGCTGCATCTGAATCAACATAGCCAAAGTTCTTAGCGTCGGTCGTCCCCGCGTTGTGGTCCCAGCAACCTGACGCATACTCGTACTGACCACAAGACCACGTGTCACATGTATATGTAACGGGACCCCCCTGAGCATTCTGATGACGATATTGCGCCGGTGTATTGGCATATATCGTCTGTGTTTCTGTCGTTAACTGTGAGGTGCAGACTGAAGGCCTGCACCCGCTCAGGCTGTAGGCCTCATCATCGGGGCCAGAGCATTCTGCCACCACCGCGGTACCACTGTAGTCGGCCGCGCATGTTGCGGACACGGTAAAGTCTTGCTTGAACAGCGTGGTTTCCGTCACATCGTAGCCGGTCGTGTCTGGTGAGGTGCAGACTGTCGCGCACCACACTGCGCTTGTGCCAGCGGGACAGAGCGGCTCCGTGCACTGCGCCTGAGTGGCTTGGACCTGTAATTCAGTGTGACCAAGAAAAGGGTTACTAATAATGGTGCCCTGCGTCACATCGACGCCGCAGACTTGGGCCAAGGCGGTCCCGACAAATGCATTTGTATCGATACTCGTCACGGAGTCTGGTATTGTGATGCTGGTGAGAGCCGCGCAGTTCTTAAAATGCAGTTCTGCAATACTCGTCTGCCCGTCCGGAATTGTTATATGACCGCCGACTACATCGGCACAGACCGGAGGAGGAGTCGCGCACCAAATTGCGCTTGTGCCAGCGGGACAGGCCGGCTCCGTGCACTGCGCCGTCTGCGCGAGTTGGATCCATTTTAAATAACTGTACTCGCCGGCCCCAGCCCCCCAATAGTAATCAGAGTAATTAGAGAAGGGGGCATCATTGATTGCATCGACGCCGCAAACTTGGACTATTGGATTAGGTTTAAAAACATATCTACCGATACTCGTGATTGAATCTGTTAGCGTGATGCTTGTGAGAGTACTGATTTGTTGGAATGCATACTGGTCAAGAGTCGTCACAGAGTCTGGTATCGTGACGCTAGTGAGAGCTGTCTGATAAAATGCACGATCCCCAATACTCGTCACTCCGTTGCCTATCGTAACGCTACTAAGAGCAGTGCATTGATAGAACATCAATTTAGTAAGAATCGTTAGTCCGTTGCCTATCGTAACGCTAGTAAGAGTTGGGATTATCTTAAATGCACTGTTCCCAATAGTCGTCACAGAGTCTGGTATCGTGAGATGGCCAGCGAGCCCTGAATGTGCAAAGGCATTCTCACCAATACTCGTCACTCCGTTGCCTATCGTAACGCTAGTGAGAGCCGTGCAGGAATAAAATGCCTCCTGCGCAACATTTGCCGTAATCTCAACATGACCATTGGCATCTGGTGTGATGGCACAGGCCGCCAGCGCCGCCGGTGCCTGAGAAAAAAGAAAGAGTAAGATAGAAGAAAGTAAAAATCGCATATCTTCTTGAATACTATGCCTTGCTCGACACCTATATACAAGAAAAAAATTATCCCACAGTACTTCCCACGATACCGTTTATAACTTAGTAGGCATATATAGGCTGAACCGGCGCAAAGACACACACACGCGCGCAGGGAAAATGTCTCTCTTGGAACACCCCTACACCATTCACTATATTTCGCACTTTCTCGACCCCTTCCTCCTGTACTGCTTCACTTATAATGCCCTCTTTGCAATTGGCGTCGCCGTGGTGTGGGAGTTCTTGGAGTATGCCATCTACCAACTTAACGGGAACTATTCGATACTGTTCCTGCAATCTGGCGTCACGGCAATGGAAAGCATCGAGGATATTCTTATCTTTGACATCGGCGGCGCCGTCGTCGCGGTGTTCCTCGCTTACGGCGTGCTGAAGCTGGTGCAAGCCCTCCCAGAGAAGCGGTTTTCCGTGCAATGGAAGGCGTGGCCCCTGCTTCTTCTGTTTTTCTTGAAAGCGTTCTTGCTGTCGCCGATCGGCTCGATTGGCTGGGACTGCACGGACTTTCTTCAGGACTGGTGCATGGACGACGGCAGGATGTTGCTTCCCTGGGGAATGTTCGTGATCGCCCCCGTGAACACGGGCTTTATCCTCTGGTTCTACAACGACGACCAAGGCCCTGCCAAGTGGTACATCTTGATCACAGCCTGGCTCCTGTTTGCTACCGCGTTTCAGACGCTTGTGCCCGGCGCCTTCCTCGCCCTCGTACTCTTTGCCGTGGCCGCCCTCGGCCTGTGGGCGTACTCGGCAGTTCGCCCGGGTCGGTACGAGAGGCTTGGTGCTCTGCCTGAATAAGGAACCGTGACTTTTCCAGTTCGTTCAAGACAGAGAGGAGGGACTGGGCGGCAGGAAAACGTGGGCTCATTGTAACGACTTGTGGCGACTTGTGGCGGGTGCGCGGTGCAGAATAAAGCCGATTGTATATATATACGGCACCTTTGCGGGAAAACACGCCATGGACGATCCTATTGAGCTAGCAACAACGGAAGTGTTCCTGAACGAAACGACAATAGTCACGGAGACGACATGGGTCGGGTTATCCTGTGAACTGTTTAAATTGAAGCTCATGCTCTTCTTCCAGTTTCTCCTGCTCGTCTACGTGGTGTTCAAGTTGGAGAAACGATTGGAGAAGGTGGAGAAGAGAGTGGAATGCCCTACATTGTCCACGGAGGAGAAAGTATATCGGAAGCTTTGAAGTTATCATACGACTGTAATGGTGTTGATTTATGTTGACATCGATGAGACCATTTGCTCTTTTACCGATGGGGAGTATGACAAAGCAAAGCCCATTGAAGAAAATATAAAGAAGATAAACGAACTGCACGAACAAGGGCACACCATTGTCTACTGGACGGCTAGAGGGACAAAGACGGGAAAAATGTGGTACCATCTAACCACGGAACAATTAAAACAATGGGGCTGTCGTTACGATGAGCTTCGTCTAGGAAAACCTGCCTACGACGTATTGATATGCGATAAAACAATTAACTTGAGCAATAAAAAATTATTGTAAATATTTAAGTTTTCTTCTTTGGGGTTGTTCAATCTCCAGAATTTCACTTTCCTTGTATGCCAACGCTGTGTGCACGGCGCTTAGGTCCCTGCAAAGCTTTTGCATACCAGACGGTCCAAGGCTAGCAGCATGGTCGGTTCCCTTCCACGTGCGGTCCTTTGTAAAATGTCGCTCCACCCACACAGCACCCAGCGTGTAGGCTGCTATGTCTGCTGCTATGCCTTTGTGATGCCCCGAGAAAGCTATGTGCTTTACACGGTCCCCATACAGATTTTTCAGGTTTCTGATTTCAAGCAAACAAATGTCTTCGAATGGGACAGGGTAGCCGGAAGTGCACGAATACAGCACAACCCTTTCCTTGGCGTTGCCATTGCCCTCTTCCCAAAACGACACAATTTTTTCAATCTCTGCTTTTGTCGTCATCCCTGTAGAAATGTGGACATCTCCAGCGTAGTTGTCCCTTAAGATTTTCATCATCTCCCAGTGCATATTCGAAGGGGAGCCCACCTTTATGAACTGCGGGTTGATCGATACAATTTCTTGCGCCGAAGTAACATCCCAAACACTGGTAGAGTAGATTATCCCAATCTTTTCGCAGTGCTCCTTCAGTGCAATGTGTTGCTCCAGCGTGAACTCTAAGTTTTCCCTGTGTTCACCGTAAGTGTTTCCGTAGGAATTTTGAGGAACCGGATGGGGAGCATTGTATTGAGCCTTCGAAAGCAACTCTTTTGGGTTTCGTTTCTGGAACTTTGCACAGTCGCACCCGCACTGTTTTGCCAGATCGATCAATTCGATTGCTATGCCGAATTCACCCTTATGGTTGCACCCGATTTCAGCGATTACACTTGGTTTTACGTAGGTTTGACTTGACATTTTTACCTTGTTTTTTGTTTAGGTATATGCCGCGATAATAATATAGTACACCGTAAAATACAGCATGAATGTGTACGCAATTGTTCCAGCAAGGGGTGGCTCCAAAGGCATTCCCAGAAAAAACGTTAAATTGTTTAAAGGGAAACCACTCATTGCCCATACTATAGAACAAGCAAAGGCAAGTGGTGCATTCGGCAAAATTATTGTTTCCACGGACGACAAGGAGATAGCACAAGTCGCAGAACAGTACGGGGCCACTGTACTCATGCGGCCAAGTGAACTTGCCGGAGATCTTTCGAGGGACTACGAATTTATGAAACACGCAGCCGAGCACTACGCGGAGTGCGATGTTTGGTGTCAATTACGACCAACGTTTCCACTTCGCACGGCTGAGAACATACAAGAGGCACTAGAGAAATTTGACCCCAGCTACTCTTCGTTGCGATCGGTCGTAGAAATGGACCATTCCGTTTACAAAACATACTTCGAAACCAATGGGGTCTTAAGGCCTGTCGTGCAACACCCAAACATTCAAGAGTCCTTTAACGCACCAAGGCAGGTGCTACCAAAATCGTACCAACACAACGGGTGCATTGACATTACAAAGAAAAAAACCATCTTCGAGGAGCAATCCATTACCGGCAGCAGAATACAGGCATTCATCATGACGGCGAACGGTGATATCGATACCATGGAACAGTGGAAAACCGCCGAGAACCCTTGACTTTACTCTGCGTAGGCTAGCAGCGTATCAGTCATCTTCATCGACTTCAAAAGGTCATCGTAAGCCTTTAAATCCAATTCTGGCCATTTTTGATGACCACCACATTTATTGTAACGAAGCCAGTACATATGGTTACTCAATGAATATCGCTGAATGTACTTAATATTAATATTGGTAAATCCACTTTTTTCCAATAACCAACGAAGTGTTGCTTCTGTGTGTAGTATTAAATGCTGACTCCAGAACGTAAATTCTTTAAAACTCTCCAACTCCATAAAACGGAGCAAAAAATCATTTGCGTGAGGTACTTCAATTATACATTTTCCACCCGCGGCCAAATGTGATTTCATGTTCTGTAATACACCCAACGGATCCTCCAAATGTTCCACCACATGAAACGATGTAATCAAATCATATTTTTTGATATTCTCTATGTCGTTACAGGAAGAGTACGTCTTTACAGGCATCAGACGTTGACAGTGAGGCATAGGCTCAACACTCTCTGCTTTGATATTCGAGTCTATGCCTTCAAAAATACCCCCCGCACCGCTTCCGACATCCAACCACGTATTTGGGTTTATTTGTTTTATATAATCCTGACGCCTCGTATCGTCCCTTTTGCATTTTTTTAAGGCTTCATCTCTTTCGTTCGTTGACCAATACTTCAAACCGTCAATCTTTTCGTATTCTGTCTTGTGGGTTTGCTGCAAAGCTAAAGCTCCGGTATTGACACACTTGTAAACCGGTATTTCCTTGTCTCGACAGCGAGGATAATAGGCCTCAAAACGATGCTGTCCGGGGTTTAACTTATTTAAAATATCCATCTTAATACACAACAAACTCTTACTAATCAGTACGATACCCATTTATAGTGGTGTGTGTAACACAGTCTTCCGCAGTACCGTTTTGGAAGGGACAAGCTGTTTCTCGATAATATTAACAGTGTGCAACTTTACCAAAAAATCGTGTTCCATTTTGAAATTGTGGGCCTTGTAATGATCCCAATTTGCCTCAAATTTGTCCTTCCAACTCTCCTTTGCCTTATCCCCGACATCGTAATAATGGTACGACGCACCGGAGGCCGCGGGGTCGGAAATACCATAGATATGAATCTTTCCACACGAATGGTAGGCTCGCATAATGGCTTCAAAGCCCATTGTCGGTTCGTATTTTCGTTTTCTCTTCGTTTTGTGCTCGCTTAACAGAGACCGGTTAAACATCCCCATACACTTGTTACGAAACTGAGAAGACCACGGTATTCTATTTCTTAAGGCATGTGGACTTATTATCTTTGCAGCAGTGTTGCCGTCGATAGAATCCAATAATTTTTGTTTCTGATTCAAAGTTGGTCGATCAAAAAAGACACCAAAGGCTGGATAATTGATTATCCTTATGTCCGTTCGCTTCCCGACGTCCGTTTCGTACCCAATTACCGGTGATAAATTCACCCGAATAACTTTGTCATGGGAATCAATTTCATCGCCCAAACCGGAAGCTTTCAAAATACCAGAGCCACCCACAACCGCGCAGGTGTCGATTTTGTTCAAACCAAAAGAAGCCAACGATTCGCAAGCCTTGTCGTACAATACGGGGGCACAGGTATAAGGCTCCTCCTTTGTCAGCAGATGTATCAGTTTGGTTTGACCAATTGCATACCGTTTCTTCACCAGCTTCTCGTTTTCTTTGAACCTCGATTCCCAGTAATGCTCTTGCCCCCATTCGTCCGTAAACCCATCGCAGCCAGTGTAGCCAACAATGCTTAAAGTATCACACATCATCAGCGCATTGAACAAATTCTGGGTACCAGTTGAACAATGGTGTGGAGAAAACCGTTTCAATTTCCGTGGATTCCAATGACTGGGAGAAGCCAAAAAAATTTCATACGCAGAGAAATCGTTCGTCAAAGCAACGTACATCAGCAAATTACACATCTCTACCATAATCGGGTCGGAAATAAAATGCTCCCCAACGGTTGTTTTTACCCTCTCCTTCCACGTACTTAGAGCCTTGTCATATGGTTTCTGGGGATCAATTGTTTTGATACTAATTTCAAAATCGGAGGGCAACGCTTTCACAGACATAGAGGGGTTGTAGGAACGAACTGTAGTTTTCCGTCCAACGTACTCTTCAAAACCCTTTACTTTTGCCACATTACTGCGAAATACTGCGTCGTGCTTATCAATGTATCCCCCAAGCTTAAACCTTCTCACATGATCATGACTTCCAACAACAGCACACGTATGAAAACGCTTAAACGATCCTGTCTGGTTTAAAAACTGTGGTGTTAGCTGTCTGATGATATCACCAAGAAGAATAGTCGGTGCTACAGTCGGTGCTACAGTCGGTGCTACAGTCGGTGCTACAGTCGGTGCTACAGTCGGTGCTACAGTCGGTGCTACAGTCGGTGCTACAGTCGGTGCTACAGTCGTTGGGGCGGCTGTTGGGGCCGCGGTCGGGACCGCGGTCTGGACCGCCGTTGGTGCTGCGGTTGGAGCCACCGTTGGTGCTGCATTTGTTGGAAGAGAATGGGGTGCAGCCGTTTTCTCGAGCGCTCTTGGGCTTTTTACGTATCTCGCGGAGATATTAGACGAAGGCAACAACGTCCAGTGCAGGGCACATATTGATATAAAAATAAATATTACAATGTAAATTTTCATGATGACTCTGTTATACTGCAAGGAAGAGTATATGCTAAAGTAAAAAAATCATCTTTTTGCTTAACCCTCACAGATCCCCCAGCTCCCCGTTCAAAAAGAGCGCCAAAAGAGAAATGGCGGGGATTACGAGCAGGTACGGGTACGAGAGACAAATTTCGAAGCAGCAGAACAATACAAAGAGTACAAAGAGAAAGGCTTCCATCTTGTGCGTTTAAATTAAAACACTTATATAAGTCTTTAGGCCGTGGAAACAAACAATATGCTTCGAGACACCACCGTATATTTTGTCGGAAAGATCCTGAATGAGAAAGAGGACGACGATGACAACGCCGAGACGTTTCGATTTTCGAAGACCGAGCGCGCGAGCCTGGCAAAACAGCTTCGCAACATCCCCGTACAGTTAGAGCACGAAGACACCCTTAAGGTAGGGCAGATCACAAACGCCTTCCGGGACAACAACGATCAATTCTGGGTCTTCGGCAAGGTGAATGCGAAAGACTTTAAAGGCACCTTTGCAAAGCATTCGTTGCAGAAAAAAGGGACTGCGGGGGCCTACTACACCGGCCTGTCCATGCAGCACGTACATCGGGAATACAGAGACGGAAGGAAAGAAAAACAGCCCATTGAGGTTAGTCTGTGCACCGACCCGAGGAGAAGAAACTGCAAGATTGTGTGGACCTCCAACGAATCAAATAAAAAACCTTATATAGGTACTGTTCACGCAGCATCAAGCATCAGCAAAGAAACAAATTTGAACACCATGTCCGAGCAAGCACAAAACACCCCAGCCCCTCAGGCCGCCCCGGTCGCCGCCCCGGTCGCCGCCGCACCAGCAGCCACCCCAGCAGCCACCCCAGCAGCCACCCCAGCAGCCACCGAACCTGCCGGCCCGTCTGGCATTGAACTCAACCAGCAAGTATACGAGCAGATGGCGGAGCTGTATGAGAAGGAGCAAAAGCAACAGCAAGAACTTGCCGCACTGAAGGAGCAACTGCAAAAGCACCAAACGGAAGCAAACCAAGCCAAGCAAGTACAATTGCAAGACCAAGCCAAAAAGTCCAAGGCCTTGCTGTCCTCCATGCTTGAACACTTCAACGAGTTGATTGGCCAAGAGAGCACACAGGAACTTGAACCACAGCTCATGCCGCTCATGCAGTCCAACCCCTTAGAAATGAACAATTTCTTAGAAGTGGTAGCAAAGGCCTCGAAACAATATAAAAACCAGTCCATGGAGCTACAGACCACGAAGAACAGCCTCGCGGAGAAGGAGATGGAGCTCAAGTTCCAGACCCTTATCAAACAGCACGGCCTGCCCGCCCAGACCGTCGAGGTCGCCAGCAGCCGAAAACGCACCGCCGCCCCAGCCGCCCCAGCCGCGCCGACCCACGTGCAAGCCGCTGCCAAGAGCGTCAAGCAAAACCCATACTTGGGCGTCCGCCAAGCTGCCCAGCCAGGCCGAAGACGGCAAAGGAGCGCCATGAACAAAGACCTACTAGGTGCCTTCATGAAAACTAGAGGATCGGGGGCTAGACAGAACATGGCGTCGCTGCACAACTCGTTGAAAGAGACGATGCAACAGCGCGGACAGTTTGGTAGAATGTATTAGGAACAGGTTTACTTATCTATACACTTTATTCATTAAAACAACAACAACTTTGACCCTTTGCTTTCTATCCCTTCCATTCTTTCCCCTAAAACCGGCACCACCCTCCGCCATATCTCTCTTATTTTCACCATGGTCTGCACCACAGTTTTTACGTAGTCGTCGTCCAGTTCTACTCTACTTGTTCCAAATATGTCCCTACGAACCACTCTCTGGGGACGTCGTGAGGCGTTTGTCGTGGTGCCGGTCGCGTAGAACAAATCATTGCCAAAATCAAGCGTATATTCTATTGCCTTGTTAAACAGCGTCTGTGGTGACCACCTGCCCACCACATATACTTCAATCTGTTCAGCGACAAAATACAAGCTTGATGCAAGCGCATACCAATCTATGGTCCGTAGCCGCAAATCCCTTAGAGGACTGTCGTTCAGAACCTTAACCTTACTCATCGCTTCTACGATCTCCCTACTGTAATGTATTGAAGTATTGCCGTTGTACGTTTCCCCTAGGAACACGACATCTTCAACGTCCGTCAGGTAGGGTCGCCCGTTGCAAACTAACATATTTTCCGGTTTTATATCGATCAAATACATGCCGTGATCGTGCAGGGCCTGTATTGGATAAACAAGAGGCAAAACCCACGGGGTAAATTCTTTGATCAAATCAACTTCGTAATCAAATTTATGTTTGGCTTTTTTGGCGAAATCAAAGAGATCTTCGCCGCAGAGGTTTAACAAAGAAAACAGTGCGCTGACTTTGTCATTCAAGTAAACTTCGTAAATATCTTCAGCAAAAACTACATTTCTTTTTTCATCCGGCAACGTTTGTAACGCATCCTTGAGTTTCTCCAAAACATATCTTCGCCGTGTTACAAACTCTCTAGGTCCAGCCTCTAAGGTTACCGCAAACCGTTCGTTTACACTAAACACTCTTTTGCTGCCGCCTGTGGCAAATTGCTCCCAATTCTTCGAGTTCTTAACCCACTTAGGAAGGTCCTCTCGATTTTCCTTTAATTTCTTATTCAAGATGCCTGTAGCAAAAACAGCGTTCATTTGCTTAACAGAAAACGATGGGAAATGTTGTGGGATTTCGGATGACCCTGACTCGTACATATTGCTGCTTACTGTACAATTTTCTCTCTTTATATATCGCAATCCAAAAAAATCATCGACGTACTCGGGCGGGCAATCCCTTTTTTTTCGCCAGTATACACATCAACACACCAACAATAGCCGCTAGAGCCATGGCACTGGAGCGGGGTATATCGCTCGGGGTTGCTCGAATCGCATTGTGGGGTGTATGCTCCAATCAAGCCCGTGCTTGAAGTGCGAGCATTGGAGCAGGAAGATAGGGATACGTATGGCAGCAAGAGATACACGAAAAAATAAGACCGCATGACTTTTTGTTGAATTTACAGATTTGTATATATCGCTTTTTGCTAAACATATGCTCGATTTTTTATGAGTACGGTAAATAACATATATATACTGGGACAGCACCACTAGCACACAAAAATGAAATATTCCACAGGGGAAATTGTGAAAAATTACGATGTGGCTAAAGCCAGACATCAGCGATGCGTCGTACTAGACGCAGCGCATGGGCATATTGCGGTGTTAGAAAAAGCCGATTACAACCACGTGTTGATTGACCAAGTATCAGCGGGAGACGGCTTCACGTTGCTCCATCGATGCGTTGACATGGAGACTAGCCTTCAGCAGCTTTATAAATTACCCTTTTCGTCGTACTCCATATTGGCTCAAGAGGATGGAACCGAATGCTTCTTCAAATGTCTGCACATGGAAAACGAATATGAAGACCGCGACCGCAAACTGTTTGAGGTCAACGCCAGTCTCTACTTCCAACAGGGTACGCCGCGAACTATACCTGCGAATGACTTGCGCAAGTATACTCAAGTAAGACAATCGACCAGAGAAGAGGGCATGGAAATGATGCGAGAGGTACCTCATCGTTTAAAATTATAATAAAGGATTACATTAGATATTAAAGAAACCGTCCTACAACACAGCCAGCACCATCAGCACCCTAAGAACGCCGACTGCCGCCATAGCTGCAAGAGTATAGCTAAGACAGCACAGAGAAAAAGAAGGTTGCTATCGCCAACGATCGCCTCCTGCTCCGCCGCGCCGCCCGTGTCGTTTGCGCCGCTCGTGTCGTTTGCGCCGCTCGTGTCGTTTGCGCCGCCCGTGTCGTTTGCGTCCTGTTTCATTCTATTTTATTAATACCGTCGTCGTGGTTCATGAAATAACAGCCCTCTACGTTCCCACCTAGGCCTTTTATATATATCTTTGGCAATACCGTAGTTCCCCCCCCTAACTTCTTGTACCCCTCGTCGCTAAAGCCGGGGTATTCCACCGCTGGGACCTTCGGCTTGAAATTCACGTGCGAGAGCAGGACACCACCATTGTCCGCATCCACAAAGC
>JGI20160J14292_10000419_pt1 | contig 38638 bp, 36 predicted proteins | sample COG_10_FD_14292 | JGI IMG/M metagenome (IMG submission 14292) | reverse complement strand
GGTCCCAGCACCGGCTTCTACCCTAGCTTCAACAGTTAGTGCAGCACCAACATCAGATAATATTCAAGGCACTACTCTAGTGACGAGCCAAGCCACGGATGTGACTAATGCTGCATCTGCAATTTCAGCTTCTAATTCAGCTCTAAAGACAGCACCCATACCACCAACCATGCCACCACCAAAGGGCTATTCTAAGGGGGTTAAATCTTATTTAGCGGATGATTTTAAGCAGGCTCTAGCCGTGTGGACTCCAGTAGCTGAGCAAGGTTATGCTGAGGCTCAATATAATCTTGGCCATATGTATCGCAAAGGACAAGGCGTTACCCAAAACGAGAGCACAGCCATCAAATGGTATATCTTAGCAGCTGAGCAAGGTGAACCTGGGGCACAGTTTAATGCAGGGCTTATGTATCAATATGGTGAAGGTGTGGCACCAAATAATGCGGCAGCAGTGAAATGGTTAACTTTAGCCGCAGAGCAAGGGCATACTTTTGCCCAATATAACCTTGGGATTATTTATGCCAGAGGTAAGGGTGATCTCACAGATTATGAGCGCGCTTATATGTGGAGTAATTTAAGTGCCAACAACAAAAAAACTTCAGGGGATAAAATTAAGCATTTACTCGGTGGCATCATGACCGCTTCGCAAATATCTAAAGCTGAAGAGATGTCCAGTCGTTGCCTAAATAGTGATTATACTGATTGTTAAAAAGTCAAATGCACACCATTTTAAATGAATGGGTTTGGTAGTCTTTGTGGGGGGCTTTTATAGTTCTTCATTCTATGCGATTAATTCGTTGGTTGAACTGTTTATTTTTTAGTGTGTATACTCATGAGGCATGCATGAGTGGAATTAAAATCATTATGTTATTCACCCCAACGGATCAAAACAAGCAAGATTATAGACACCAAGGCTTCCTCGTAGTCGATAAAATATTGCCCCCTGAGCAACTGTTAAAGCTACATCAGGCCTTTGATGACGTGTTTAATGGAACCTTTGAAACCGGCATTACACCAGATGAAGTCAACTGGCAATATGAGTCGGGTGATCCAAGTCTTACGCGTCAAGTGTGCAATGGTTGGAAGGCTAACCGCACCATCGCACAAGTTGTACTGAGTGAATCCTTAGGTCGCAGTGTTGCGCAACTTGCGGGCTGGCCTGGGGTTAGAATTATGATCGATAATCTACTCGCCAAACCTCAAGGAGCCAGGTCCTTGGGCTACCATCAAGATAGTGCCTACCTGGCATGGTTTAGCCCCAGTGACCTCATATCCTGCTGGATTGCCCTAGACGATACCACTCAATCTGGCGGCACTTTAGAATTTGTTAGAGGTTCACACCAATGGCAAAAAGGCACACCCTCTGGTGAGTTTCATGGGCCTGAAGATTATCGCAAGCCCATGCATCATGCTGCTCAAAACCAAGGTGTGGAACCTCAGATTGAGTATGTCGAGGTAAAAGCTGGAGGTGGGTCTGTACATCATGGCTGGACTTGGCATGGCTCTGGAGCTAATGAAACGGCGTCGCCTCGGCGAGCGTTGGTGCTGCATTTAATGCGCTGTGATGCAGAATATGACCCCACTAAATTTGACAAGGGTATAGGTCCGATCTATAGCCGCTACAAACACCTAGGTGATAACCTTTTAGATGAAAACTATTTTCCTATTTTATGGCATGAAGATGGCAGCAGAACTGAAACCATCGATGATTATTTAGTATCTCTGGAGCCAATGTGATCCGCACAGTCAACGAAGGATACTTAACATTAATTTGTGCAGACTTAGATGCAATGCCGTTATTTAGCACTAATGCTAAGGGTGAGCGCTTTGGTTATGAACCTGAAGTCGCTCAAATGTTAGCTCAGCAATTGGGCTTAAAACTCAAATGGTTATTTACCCGATGGTCTGAATTCGAAACAGTCTTGTTAGCCAATAAAGCAGATGCCATATGGTGTGGTTGTGCCATCACCCAAGGCAGAAAAGAACGCTTGCTCTTTTCCAGACCTTACGCTGCGTTTGATGAATCTGTATTAGTGCGAGACGATTCACAGGTAGCTAAACCTGCAGACTTAAAAGGTTTAAAAGTAGCCGCCATTGCGGGTAGCACCAACATGACATTGGCAGAAGCATGGCTAGGGTGCTTACCCATCGCTTTTTCAGGTCAGTCAGACGATGTCTTTGTAGACATGGTAAACGCATTGAGCAACTCAGACGTTGATGCTGTGGTAGATGATGAACCCGCATTTGGAGCACTTCTCAAAGATCCTAGATACAAACTTGCGTTTACCATAAATACAGCGAATTTATGGGGTGGGGCCATGCTAAAACACCAAAGCCAACTTAAACAGGCACTTGATTTAGCNTTAAACCATTTAATTGACACAGGCTTGCTTGCTGATATTTGGCGTCGTCATTTAGNGGGTATCNCATANCCCAGTCATGGTTTGAACACATAGCCTCACTAAAATTCATTGGCTATTATAAAGCGCTNAACCGAATGCAACTCTGGGCGCCATTTGACANACTGAGNACTTGATTTTTAACCAAGTGCAATAAATTTGAGCTGATGCCTCAATAGAATTAATCATTAAACCCATCTTGTGCCTTGGCCCAATCCACAAATGACAATGGAAAATTATTGATTGTATAAATATCATTCAAGGAACGACCTGTAACTTGCATGCGGTGACACAAAATAAAGCAGAATACTTTAACGACTAAGTTTTTTTTAACTTATAAGGTAGAATTTTGCTAATCTATTTGGCCGTATGCACTCAAAATGCCCATGAAAAAGCATGACTAAAGCGAACGGATTTACCTTAACTCCCTTTTGGAGATGTTTATTGTGTCTGTAAATACTACCTCTGAGTTACTCAATATCGGTCATGACGACGCTATTGCGATTAAAGCCCCTGGTCGCTCTCCATTGAGCTATGCGGCCATCCGCTCATTATCAAAACGTACCCAGCAATCCTTGAGCCAAGCGGGTATCACAAAAAAAGACAGAGTGGCTATCGTCTTGCCAAATGGCCCTGAAATGGCCACAGCATTTGTCACTATCTCAGGCGCATCGACAACGGCACCATTAAACCCCGCGTATCGCCAAGAGGAGTTTGAGTTTTATTTAGATGATTTAAAAGCCAAAGCTTTGGTTGTTGAGGCAGGTAGTGCTTCACCTGCGGTCGCGGCCGCTCAAAAGTTGGGCATTCCCCTGATTAATTTAGTCATTGATAGCAGTCATGCTGCGGGTGACTTTGATCTAACCTTTGAGACGACTGCGCCAATCGCTTCAGCTAGCCATGACGCCGTCGATGAAAACGATATTGCACTGATACTGCATACGTCAGGCACAACTTCACGACCCAAGATAGTGCCCCTTAGCCACATTAATGTGACTAGCTCGGCTGAAAATATCATGAACACCCTGTCATTGGTGCCTGGGGATCGTTGCCTAAATATCATGCCTCTGTTCCATATTCATGGACTTATCGCAACTGTTTTATCTTCGTTAAGAGCTGGCGCCAGCATTTACTGTACGCCTGGATTCAATGCCTTGAAGTATTTTAGCTGGATGGATGATTCAAAACCAACTTGGTATTCTGCCGTTCCAACCATGCACCAAGCAATACTTACTCGGGCTGCTCGAAGCAAAGATATTATTGATGCGGTGCCGTTGCGTTTTATTCGCTCTTCATCTTCATCATTGCCGCCTCAGGTTATGGCCGAATTGGAAAATACATTCGCTGCGCCAGTCATTGAAGCTTATGGCATGACCGAAGCTGCTCATCAAATGGCTAGTAACCCGTTGCCGCCTGCAGTGAGAAAAGCAGGTACTGTGGGTATTGCAGCTGGTCCAGAAGTGGGCATCATGAGTTTAGAAGGTGAGATACTCAAAAATGGAGAAGTGGGTGAAATCGTTATTCGTGGCCAAAACGTAACCAAAGGCTATGAAAACAACCCCAAGGCCAATGAAGAAAACTTTACTAATGGTTGGTTCCGAACGGGTGATCAAGGCGTCCTTGATGCAGAAGGTTATGTCTCCATCACGGGTCGATTGAAGGAAATTATAAACCGAGGTGGTGAGAAGATTTCACCCCGTGAGGTGGATGAAGTGTTAATGGATCATCCAGCGATTCAGCAATGTGTCACCTTTGCGATGCCCCATCCAAAATTAGGGGAAGAAGTCGCTGCTGCCGTAGTTTTGAAGGAGGGCATGACAGCTGATGAAAAGGACATTAGAACTTTTACGGCACTGCATTTGGCTGATTTTAAAGTGCCTCGAAAAGTGCTTATTCTGGATGAGATTCCAAAGGGAGCAACAGGAAAATTACAACGTATTGGACTTGCTGAGAAACTGGGTTTAGCTGGATAAAACATAAGATGAAAATTACAATTTATGGTGCCGGTGCTATCGGCGGATATATCGCAGCATTATTAGCTCAGGCGGGTGAAGAGGTTTCTGTCATCGCGCGGGGCCCGCATTTGGCAGCAATTAAGGCTAATGGGCTGGCCTTAGAGATGAACGGTGAGCGTATTGTGACGCACCCATTTGCCACTGATAATCCGGCGGATATAGGTGCGCAAGATTTTGTTATCGTCTCACTAAAGGCGCATTCAGTGCCCAATGTCGTTGATGCAATGCAACCTTTGTTGGGTAAAAATACAGCGGTTGTGACTGCAGTAAATGGGGTGCCTTGGTGGTATTTCTACAAGTTTGATGGTTCATGGGAAAACCACAAAATTGAGAGTGTAGACCCAGGTGGAAAACAGTGGGACGGTATTGGGCCAGAACGAGCAATCGGCTGTGTGGTCTATCCTGCTTGTGAAATATTAGAACCTGGAGTCGTTCGTCATATCGATGGTAACCGATTTACTTTGGGAGAATCCTCGGGGGAAAAAACTGAGCGCGTGCGTGCGTTATCACAAGTGATGATTAATGCAGGTTTCAAAGCACCAGTTAGAAATATTCGAGATGAAATTTGGGTAAAGTTATGGGGAAATTTATGCTTTAACCCAATTAGTGCGCTCACAAACGCCACCTTAGATGTTGTGGCAACCGATCCTGGAACGCGAATGGTGGCAAGAAACATGATGCTTGAAGCTCAAGCCATTGGAGAGAAATTAGGGGTTCGCTTCGCTATCGATGTTGACAAACGCATTGCTGGAGCTGCGGGTGTTGGCGCCCATACAACATCAATGTTGCAGGATTTGACTTTAGGGCGACCGATGGAAATTGATGCGCTAGTGACTGCTGTACAAGAATTAGGCCGTATTACAGGCGTTAAAACGCCCACAATCGACACAGTTTTACCCATAGTTCAGCAACGTGGTCGCATTGCAGGTTGTTATTAGAAAGTCAGTGTTCATCATTATTCATAGACCTAGAATGAGAGCATTTAGAATCTTTAATGGTGAGTAAAAGAATACGATACGATATGATACGGTGCGCAGATAAGACACTCATCCAAAGCATGGAAGTAAAATAATGAATAAATGGGTAAGATTTGAACATGGTGGTAATATTCATTTTGGTAAAATAGAGCAGACCCATATCACCGGATACCAAGGTGATATGTTTAATGCAAATGAGCCTTCGAGCAAGACGTGGTCACTCGATGAAGTCACTCTGTTAGCGCCTTGTAATCCTGCTAAAATAATTGCTTTGTGGAATAATTTTTATGCCTTAGCTGAAAAACAGGGTAATGAAATTCCAGAGGCGCCATATTACTTTCTTAAGCCTAGTAGTTGTGTGATTGGCAATGCTGCACCAATCCTGCCTCCAGCGTCTTACCCAGGGCGAATTTTTTATGAAGGAGAACTGGGTATTGTGATTGGCAAAAAGGGGAAAGACATCCAGGTTTCTGAGGCTGAAGAGTATATTTTTGGCTACACCTGCGTCAATGACGTCACTGCGATGCAACTGATCCATGAAAAAGAGGCTTTTTCACAATGGACTAGGGCCAAAAGTTTTGACACCTTTGGAGCCATAGGGCCTTGCATTTCGACCTTGGACAAGGTCGAACAACTGGTCGTTAGAACACTCGTTAATGGTCGAGAACGCCAAAACTACCCCGTTGCTGATATGATTTTTTCACCTGCCCAACAGGTCAGTCTTTTGTCAGCTGACATGACGCTGGAACCTGGTGATGTGATTGCGTGTGGTACTTCATTAGGTGCAATGCCAATGAAAAGTAATACCAAAATCGAGGTTATCATTGACGGTATTGGGGTGCTAGAAAATACTTTTGCCCCCAATTGAGATTATAGTCAATGGGTCTTAACTGTTGGAAAGTTAAGACTTAACTCGCCAATATCATTCCAAATCTATTTAAATTCAGTGCACCTTTTAACCCTTTAATAGTTAAATCCCAAATATTTTGTGCCACATCTAATTAGTAGCATAGTGCACTAAGGCATAGTCTTAGGAAATTTTGATTAGCATAGGAAATAAGTTTCTTAAAAGGATGCGTTGAGTACCCAAACTGCATCCCCCTAAACTATTCAAAGTGCGACCTTAAATACGCGCTTAGAGACACAAAAAATGACTCATATTTGGCAGAATAATTGATGACATCTTTTTTTTTGCATAGATTACAAAAAACTAACAAGCTGTATTTCATATAAATTTTCTTCAAAGTAGTTGAGATTTAAAAAATTGTGTAAAATTTTTACAAATAATTAATGAAACTGATTTAAGCATCACTGATTTGAACGCCCTGACGATTTGCGTCTTTGCGCTATATACTCTTTTTACGAGCGAGGGTTGCTCCATAGAATATATAAAAATAAATTTCGGAGGATTTCAAAGTGGTCAAGAAAATTACACTTTTAGCAATAGCAGGCATTATGGCAACGGTCTCTGCCCCATCAGCAATTGCTGGATGGACACCCGTTAAACCAGTTGAGTTTGTCGTTATGGCGGGCAAAGGGGGTGGAGCCGATAAAGCAGTGCGTCTGATTCAAAGCATTATCGCAGAAAATGAAATGGCCCCTGTGCCTTTTACTCCTGTCAATAAAGCGGGAGGCTCAGGTGCTGAAGCGCTGGTCCACGTCAATGGAAGGTCAGGTAATGATCACACCATTATGTTTACCTTGAACAGTTTTTATACCACACCATTACGCCAACCAAAGTTGGGTGTTGATATCGCGGATTTTACGCCTATTGCTCGCATGGCAGAAGATACTTTCTTGTTGTGGGTGCACTCAGATCGTAAAGATATCAATAACATGGCTGATTTTGCCAAGGCAGCAAAAGCTAAAGGCAAAGATTGGATTATGGCTGGAACTGGTAAAAACTCAGAAGATAATTTACTCACTGACTTCCTGAACGGAGCCTATGGTCTGCAAATGAAGTATGTCCCCTACAAGGGAGGCGGCAAAGTAGCTAAGGAATTAGCGGGTAAAAATGCAGACTCGACGGTTAACAATCCGTCTGAGCAGCTAGGCTTCTATGAGGCGGGCACGACTAAGGCTTTGGCTTCATTTACTGACGAGCGTTTGCCATTATTCCCCAATGCGCCCACCTTTAAGGAGCTTGGTGAGGACTATGTTTATTACATGCAACGCACAGTTGTTGGAGCGCCAGGCATGAGCCAGGAGGCTACCGAATATTACCAAGGACTCTTCAAGGATGTTTTCAATTCCAAGAAATGGCAAGAATACCGCACCAAGAAAAGTTTACAAGGTGACTTGTTGCAAGGTGACGCGTTAATGAGTTACTGGATGAAGGAGCGTGACGTGCATGAAGTGATGCTTAAAAACATGGGAGCAATTAAGTAAACTTTTTTATAACTTACAGGTAGATTGAGGAGATTTTCATCATGACAGTGCGCACTGCTGAATTGTTGATGGCTGTAATGATGGGGGCCTTCTCCGTCTATCTGATGTATAAAAGTTTGGAATTACCAATTGGATGGGTAGAGGACGAGGGGCCCGGCGGAGGTGCATGGCCCTTTTGGCTTTCAGCAGTGATGCTGATTTCTTGTTTTGGAATTATTTATAACTGGTTCCGTAAGAAGGGCAAGATTGCAAACTCCATGAAAACGTATATTCAATCTCATGTCTTTATCGAGGTTGGTGCAGTCGCAGTTGCCCTTATTATCACAGTTGCCTTATTTTCGTTCATTGGCATTTATGGTGCTCTGCCACTTTTTCTATTGTTCTATTTAAAAGTTTTAGGCAAACATCGGTGGCTTTTTTCCATCACTTTTGCGGTGGTGACTCCCATCATTATATTTTATTTTTTCGAGATTACTCTCAAAATAATTCTACCCAAAGGGATTACAGAGCCGCTGTTCCTACCCTTATATAAGATGTTTTTATAGTTTTAAAATGGTTAAGTGCAAGAGTAATGAGATAATACAATGTTAGAAATTTTAGGGCTGCTAGCAGATGGTTTTACGATTGTTTTTCAACTGCAAAATCTGTTACTGATTATTGGTGGGTGTGCGCTGGGTTTATTTATTGGTGCCATGCCAGGTCTAGGTTCGGTCAACGGTGTCGCTATATTGTTGCCGTTAACCTTTTTGGTGCCCCCGACTGGGGCGATCATCTTCTTAGCCGCTATTTATTACGGCGCCATGTACGGTGGTGCGATTTCATCGATTATGCTGGGCATCCCTGGGGCATCTACTGCCGTGGCAACGACCTTTGATGGACGACCGCTAGCAAAACAGGGCTTGGCAGACTTAGCCTTAACAGGGGCTGCATTTGCATCCTTTATTGGTGGCACCATCGCTGTCATTCTGTTTACCTTTTTTGCCCCGCCACTAGCACATGTGGCCTTAGTGTTTGGCGCACCTGAAGAATTTGCCCTGATGATGTTGGCCTTTGCCACTTTTGTTGGTTTAGGTAATGATGATCTGTTTAAAACGTTATTTTCAATCTGCATTGGCCTCGTATTGAGTGCGGTTGGCTTTGATATTATTTCAGGGGAACCGCGCCTAGTTCTTTGGGATATTATAGGCTTTATGCACGGCGTTAATTTTCTAGTGTTGGCGATTGGCATTTATGGCATTGGAGAAATGCTCTGGACCGTAGAGGAACATGTGCTTGGTGGTGGCAAAAGTATGATGTCAGAAGCCAATGTGACTGTTAAAAGAACCATTACCAATATCAAACTTTTGGCTAAAACTTGGAAAGCCACCATCATGGGATCCTTTTTGGGTTACTTTGTTGGCATTCTGCCAGCAGCAGGCGCCACACCTGGTTCATTGATGGCCTATGGCATAGCTAAACAAATATCAAAAGAACCTGAGAAGTTTGGTGACGGCGCTTTAGAGGGTGTTTGTGCACCAGAGGCTGCAAATAATGCAGCAAGTACTGGCTCAATGCTGCCAATGCTGACACTGGGCATACCTGGATCACCTACAACAGCCATCCTTCTTGGGGGCATGGTTATTTGGGGTCTTGAACCAGGTCCTAGATTATTTGTAGATCACGGTGATTTTGTGTGGGGACTCATCGCCTCATTGTATGCTGCCAATGTGTTTGCTCTTTTAATTAACATTGCCTTCATTCCTGTGTTTATAAAGATATTAAAAACACCATTTACCATACTAGCGCCTGTCATTTTTGTGTTATGCCTCATTGGTGGCTACGCACCTACCCAAGACATGCACGACGTCTGGTTAATGTTAGCTTTTGGTATTGTGGGTTATTTGATGCGCAAACTTGACTATCCACTGGCACCTGCAGTGCTTGCGATTGTACTTGGGCCATTAGCTGAGCCTGCTCTGCGCCAATCTCTTATTATTAGTGATGGTTCTTTCTCTATCTTTTTTAATCGGGCATACGCAGGTCCAATCATGGTGGTGGCCTTAGTGCTATTGTTTTTGCCCCTACTCAAAATGGCCTATAACAAATATCAGTCCGTAAGGTCTTAATGTTTGCACGTTCCAAATAAAGACCCTAGCTTTAGGGTCTACATATCTTTGAATCAATACCTAGCTTCGCACAAAGATCTTTAGCCTGATCAGTCGAAGATACCTCGATTACTGGGCATGGCCCACATTGCTGCTAGGTAAAGGTCATAGTGCAGATTCGTGTGCTTTGCTAATGCTCAGAACAGTAAAAACTCACTTATCGTCTATCCTTATACTTTCTAGTGGTAATTTATAAGGTTCCTTTAAGGGAATAATAAAGCGTTTGGTCGGGTTGCCCCCATTTATTTCAACCCAATTAGCTCAAGCGAAAGACGCCTTTTGCAAGGTGCCTTGATTAGGGTTCTATTTCGCCATTTGTTCCAGAGCCTTTCCGGCTGCTTCAATTGAGACATCGATGTCACTCTGCGTATGTTCTGTACAACTTAGATTGTGCAGAATTTTGTTGCCGCTAAAGAATATGCCCTGATCACGCATTAACTGGGAAAATACGCCATATTTAGCAAGATCAACCGTGCCGCAGAAATCACGATACCCAGTAATTGCATCAAGATCAGTAAACACTGGGTGGAACATAGAACCAACGTTTTGCACGACCATATTTTGGCCTGTTTCTTTGGCTACCAAATTGAGTCTGCGCGTCATTTGCTCACCGATGTCGCTGATCTTTTTGAAATTAGCAAAATTGTCTTTGCTCATTTCTTCCAGCATAGTCTTGGCCGCATAGAGGCCCAAACGCGGAGCATTATGGCTGCCATAATGTAATACCTTACCGTATTCAATGCTTTCCATGATGTGATCAGGGCCCGCAATGGCAGCCACTGGAAAACCTTGCCCTAGGGCCTTGCCGTAGGTGACGATGTCTGGTTGTAGGCCATACAGTTCAGCAGCACCACCTGGAGCAACTCGAAAGCCAGTCACAGTTTCATCAAGGTAGAACAGCACTTTATAAGCGCGGCACAGTTCTTGGGCCCGCTTCAGATAGCCCGGTTTGGGTGGAATTACCCCCATATTGGACATGACACCCTCCATGACTAAACAGGCAATTTCGCGGCCATGCACTTCTAACACCCGTTCCAGTGCTTCTTCATCGTTCCAGACACAGACTAGCGTGTCTTCAATCGAGCCTGGTGTGAGGCCTGAACTGTCGGGAATGCGCACTGGATCATTTGGATGGCCCAATGTTGTTACTGGTTGAGGGTTAGTGCTGACCAGCAGGCCATCGTACCAGCCATGATAATGACCCTCAAATTTGAGTACCTTGCGCTTGCCTGTGATACCGCGGGCCATACGCACGGCAGTCATGCAGGCTTCAGTTCCAGTATTGGCAAACCGAACCTTGTCGACATGGGGCAGCATATTTACCATTAACTCGGCGGTTTCCACCTCAACCTCTAGAGCGGTAGCAAAATGGGTACCACCCGCAACTTTCTCCTGAACGATTTCGACAATCTTGGGGTGTGCATGGCCTAGCGGTAGGCACCCGAAAGATAGCTGCCAGTCAATAAATTCGTTGCCGTCCACATCCCAAATACGTGCTCCTTTTCCCTCACGCATGTAGGGTGGGTAAGGTTTATAGTTCATTGGCCCGCGAGAAGCTGAACTGCAGCCCTCAACAAGCACCTTCATTGCACGTTGGAAGAATTTTTCAGATTCAGTCATTTGCATTTTTGTTACCTACTTTGTTTGCATTGCTTGGTCAGGGTTTAGTGAGCCGCCAGAATGGCATTAGCTTGAGCATCAACATTTGACATACTCAAACGTTCGAATGACTTGCCAAGCAACTTGTGAAAAGCCTGTTGTGTTGCTTCAGTGAAAACAACTGTTCCATTATTTTCTATGAGTTGGATTCCGTCCCATTTTAACGACTGGGTGTTGGCCTCAAGTGCTTGCTCTAGCGACCATTCTGGTGGCAAAGATATTTCTATTTTTGAACGGCTGACTGTGACAGGGTAGCCCCCAACCAAGTCTTTGACTCCCGGCAAGTGAATATCGACATCAGTTGAAGAGGTAAGCGCCCGAAGTGCCATAAGGCCAGCCGAAGCCGTAACACGATTGAAGTGCAGATCGTAAGGAAACCCAAAGGGTTCGCGTAAAACTTTGTTGGCAAGCGCTGTGTGATCTTGGCCGTTCACTGTTGCCTTTAGCAAATAGGGTGGCAGCTCTTGGCCAGCATTGTCGTTCAATACGAAGTATTCAAAGGCATGTTGGGCCACCAGATGAATAGAAACTGCTGACGGTGCACAGCCAAGATGTCGTGCCACACCCGCTTTTATCTTTGGAATGGGTTCTTGAACATTGCCGATGCCACAATCTGGACCAAATCCAGATCTATTGAGTACTGGGTTAATCACGTCTGGGTAAGACGCACCTATCCAGAGCGCCCCAGTATTTGCTTCGCCTATTTTATCCCTAAATTTGGCCATCAAAGAAAGATGCAGTGACATATAGCCAGCGAAGGGCAGTGCGGGCTTATTTGATCCATCTAATTTCCACCAGGGCATCAAGGATGGGGCGCTAAAAATGATGTCAGGATTAACCCGACGCAAATTGTGCACGAAGGATGGTTGATCAATATCAAACTCCGCTGCCTCAATGATTGGATAATACCCTTCAATTCCAGCGCCAATAATAGCGTTATTGGCACGCTGCACGGCTTTTATCCTGCTTCGACTACCAACCACTACCTTACTGAACAGGTCTGAACGCGCCACACATTCCAGCAGTGCTGTGCTTAATTCGCCCAGTGACAAGATAAGAAGTTTGGGTTTAGTCAATGTTCAAAACCTCAAATAATTGGGTGGCCACAGGGTCTAGAATAACAAACGCCTTGAGCAAAACATGGTGTTTTCTCAGAGGATCAATCCTATGCGCCATGAATCATGTTTTGTGTTTGCTTTTATAGTCTTAAGGACGATGCAATAAACTAATTTTCAGAATATCATGCTCTCCTGGATCAGAAAAGTTGTTTCCTCAAGCCACAACCAATTGGCTAAATGGCTTCGTTAAAAAAGATGATATCAAATCATCTTGCTCTATATCCAAGGAGATAAGAGGCTTAAATTTTGGCTTGTTTAAGCCTAGATAACGCTGATTGAATTAGGGCAATCGCATCCCAGAGAGACAGATGGTTTGTATTGAAACTAGCAACGGGAAAATTATCACCACCCAATCAACACTTTGGTCTATATCAAACTAATTTGATCGGCATATTTGCCTGCAGGGGCCAGACATTGCTCACCTTCGTGCCGAGCGTTATCGACAAATGATGAGCACTCATAAATTTTTAAGGCGCCTGTGTATGGTTGGCACATGTCTAACAGGGCTTGTGAGTCTGAGAGCTTCAACCATTGTTTGGCTTGGCTGGGGTCTAATATTACAGGTGACCGATGATGGAACTCTGCCATTTCCACAGTAGGGCCAGTGGTGATGATATTGGCCTGCCAGCCTGCATCGGTGGGTTTAGCAAATGCCGCCAAGAACATTGCACCTTGGGGTGTTGATATGTGAAATCGGGTGTCACGCCCACGCCATTGGGGATATAGCTTGGTATCAGGCCATTCATAAAACCCATTAACGGGCACCAGACATTTATAACGCGCTAGCCAGTCTCTTAGCTCGGGTCGTTTAATGATTGTGCTGGCACGAGAGTTGGGGTGGGAAAAACCATTAAAGTCGATACCCCAGCGCACCTGAGTGGTTTGCTTTTGAGTGATGACATTGATTAACGTTCCAGGTGCCACGTTCCATCGTGGCTCAAACTCAGGCAACACGGGCATGCCGAGGTCTTTCATTAGGGCTTGAATGTAAGGATTCTCAGATACGTTGAGGCGACCACACATGTTAACCCACTCCTTTAGCCTAAACCAAAAAGACTCAGCTTTTTTGGCGCTCGCTTAATCATACATATTTTGATACTGCACAAAAACCAAAAACACTTTATGACTTAACGACCATAAAATGTTTCTGCTTCATCATTTCGGTATACATAGACAATTTGACCCCCAATTTTTTGAATTGTATTGAGTGTGTTGCCTGCGCTACCTTGAGCCTAATTTTTTTGGCGTCAATGAAGTTTCCTTTTTTCCAGGCTTAGTTTTCCTTTAAGACTCATGATGTACGCCGCCCCTGCTAATAACAACACAGAACCTGACTCACCCATAAGAACCATCGCATCCATATCCTTGCCGTGCATAACAATCAAACGGCACAGGGCGGTTATTGCAATGATAATAGGCAGGGTGACAGGTATTCTTGAAGAACTCGTATAAGCACCAACCATGCCGATGATCTCAGCGTAGATAAAAAGCGTGAATAGCTTTTCTATCTGCAGGTCATAATCAATAATTGCAGTGTATATTTCGATCAATGCCGCTGCGAAGGCCCCAGCACCGATAACAAGAAGAATTGACTTCTCACCCCATTCAAAAATCATTTTTGTCATGCTCATACCCTCGACCTATAACTCGAAGTCACTTAGGAAAAACTGCGTTGTTCATCCCCTTGAACATACTATAACTAGGGTTAACTCACAACAGCTTGTCTAGCGTCTTCAATTGTATTAGTGAGCTTTAATCCAACGCTTAGTGGTTTAACTTCTTCTTGCATTGAGTCAGCCTTACACTTGGGTTTGAAGTAAAATTTGTTTCCAAATGGCAATATCATCAATAAGTGTGGTTTCCCTGCGCAGACCCCATGGCCCAAACTCAACATGGCTTACCCCCATGACATGAACCTCTGCACCTGTGGGCGCCCCGTATCGACCATAACCTTCATGCTTTCCCGTTAAAGACCAACGAATTGCACTGCGCGGACCGAACATAGCATCATGGCGGCCAATCTGGTGTTCAATTTTAAAGTCGGCATAAGGAAATGCACTGCGTAAGCCAATAAAGAATGCTTTCACCACATCAATTCCATGTGCTTCAACACCGCAGGGGTAGGCTAAATGACATGCTCTATCATATGCGTCTTCGATAACACCAAACTCAGTAAGCATGATTTTTTGCAAGATTTCTGCATGTTTTTGACCCCACTCATTATTATTGCCTGCACCAGTATAGGGTCCTAAAATGTCAGTCTTGGGGGTCAGGGGAAAGGCTAAATCGCCTGAATCAATTAGAGCTTGGGCTGCCTCTTGTGCAGTTTGGCCAAGTTGTGTGGCGATAGCGCCATTGTCACGGATGAGCCATTCGTCCCATACCCGATTGCCATGGCAAAAAGTGTCGGCAATGGTTCGAAAAATAACCTTAATGCCGGTGGTGGGGCCAAAGACTCCACCCCTATGAGTGGCTGTTGACACAATTCGATGAGAGGATAAAAAGCCCTGTTCATCATCTCCACACCAGATCACATCCTCCCCCAGTAATTGTCGATCTGGAAACTCGGTCAGCGTTGCCATGGTATTTGCTTTACCTATGCTGTTACCTTGGCTAATGCCAGCAGGAGTTCTTACCACCAAATTTTCACTATAATGCCAGTCAAGAGCAGCAATATCTCGGCCTTCCCAAATTTGCGCTGTACATTTGAGGATGTAATCTGGCAGGTTTTCATACTTAGGGTCAAAGTCTTTCAAAGGGTCACCATAACGGTCTTAAAAGTTAAACTTGTTAAGTCGATTATAATGCACTTGGGCTTTGAATTGGTTTATGTCTAAATGAGATTGGATGAAAAAAGTGGGTAGTGTCTGATGGATGCATGTTCAAATGGCTCGTCAAGCCCTTAACCATAAACATCGGTGGTGAATAGCCAACGGCAATAGGTGCTCTAACAAAGAGCTTTTAACAGGGAGTATAATAATTTTTGACCTATATCAGTGCGATGATGCTTTGTGGTAAGCCATAAATACATAGGCAAGGCTACAGCAAACCCCTGACTCATAATGCCTCTATGCTGCTGGGTATAAGGCGAGTCCTACAAAACTATTATAAATAAGCTGATTTCTACTTTAACTATGAACTGGCATGTTTATTGTATAGATACTTGTAAGCAAAGAAATTTGCGATGTAACCCTACTATTACTCCGGTGATTTTGCCCCCATAGCAACTAAGTCTTCTGCTATGTGGGGTTTTTTTGATTTTTTTATTAAATGAATACACAAAGTCACCTCTGTCAGCAAAACCCAAAGGGAAGTCTAATTGACACCCCTGGAGAGGATCACAAGGGGAGCTTTGAAGAGAATGTATTAGTCAGATCATACTGTAATGGGGCAGTCTGAACTTCCATAAACGGATGATCACAGGTGTAAATGTGTCGAACGGTTCTTGCTGTGTTGGGGTTTTCATATTGTTGGTGAATATTTGTGAATGTTCGTGATTATTAGCGCAACACTCTATCTAAAATGATGTATTTGGCAATTGTCTAATTTAAGATCAAGGATTTCTCTAAAAGCATTACCATGGCCCACAATGGCTACATTTTCGTTTTTGATTTGATCTAAGGCCAGAACAAACCTAGATATACGTTCCTTAAATAATTCAAGGGGTTCTTTCTCTATGGTTAATCCATTGGTGCTATTTTTATACCACCAGGAATATGGTACATGGTCGAAATTAAGGTCAGGAAAACTTTCTTTTAATTCACTTGGGTGACGGCCAATGTCACTGCTATGCAAGAGTAGTTCATGGTGGCCAAGTTGAACCTCAATAGGTGAAATCCCATCAAACATTATTTTTGCAGTTTGGATTGCACGTGTAAATGGTGATGTGATCACGCGATCAATGTCTAATTCTAAGATATTTACTCTTGCACTCTCAGCTTGTTCTAACCCAAGTTTGGTAAGGGCTGGATCAAAAATCATGGGATCAATTTTGCCATCAAAAGCGGCATTGAACTCAGATTGACCGTGTCTAATAAAATAAATAGCCATGTTATGTTTATCCTGAATTTTGATTAAATTAATAATTTAATGGGTCTGTTGAAGCCATATTCTAATGAATATGAGGTGTTTCTACTTGTGAACTTTTGCTTAAACCCAAAAATAGTAAAAGACTAATAATACCTAAAACTAAGCTACGTCTTTGTGTGCTTGCCACTTTGATGTCCGATGTTCTGGGTGCAGACGCAAGCAATGGTGACATTAACCCGATTTACTTCCTTACTGCAAATGATGCAGATAGTCCAGATGGCGCAAATGGCTGTCGGCAGGGCACACTTTTCAGTGGGGTTGAAGCGCTCATTAATCTGACCCATTTCTTTGATTTATAAACGTAATCTTAAAGTCATTAATCTTATATTTGGGATTGTTATTAGCTTAGATGTGTATTGTTACTTACATAATTACCCTGTAATGTATCGACGGTACTGCACTTTATGAGTGCCGTTCAATAATAAATAAAGCCGCCAAAAAGGTGGATTAAACATCGGAGAAAGGTATGACCACACTTAAAAAACTACTTGCAACATCAGCATTTACGCTGGTCGCTGCAGCAGGCACGGCGCAAGCTGCTAGCCTCACATTGTACTGTTCTGCCCAAGAAGATTGGTGCCAATTGGTTGCCAACACCTTTGAGGAAACATCAGGTATTGAGGTCAATATGACCCGTAAAAGTTCGGGCGAAACATTTGCTCAAATTAAAGCTGAGTCATCGAATCCACGTGGCGATATTTGGTGGGGTGGCACAGGTGATCCGCATCTGCAAGCAGCTGAAGAAGACTTAACCATGAAATATATGTCGCCAATGCGCGATCAGTTGCATCCGTGGGCCATCTCCCAAGCTGAAAGCTCTGGCAACCGCACCATTGGTATTTATTCTGGTGCCCTTGGTTATGGGTATAACACTGATTTGTTAAAAGCGGCGGGTCTTAAAGCTCCAACATGTTGGGCTGATTTACTAGACCCTTCTTTTGATGGGCACGTGCAGATGGCAAATCCGAATTCATCGGGCACCGCCTACACTACGCTTGCAACAATCGTTCAGTTATTTGGTGAAGATAAGGGCTTTGAATTTATGGCCGGCCTGCATGCAAATATCAACCAATATACTAAATCAGGCTCTGCCCCAATTAAAGCAGCAGCACGTGGTGAATCTACTGTGGGTATCGTATTTATGCACGATGCGGTAAAACAAGCAGTAGCGGGCTTCCCGATCACTGTTGTCGCACCTTGTGAAGGCACTGGATATGAGATTGGTTCAATGTCTATTATAGACGGAGCACGTAACGAAGATAGTGCAAAAGCCTTTTATGATTGGGCTTTAACAGCTGAAGCACAGAATCTTGCCTTAGAAGTTAACGCTTTCCAAGTGCCATCAAATAAGAGCTCTAATACTTCACCAGCAGCACCCAATATGGATGATATTAAGTTGATTGATTATAACTTCACTTTGTATGGTTCATCTGATGAGCGTCGTCGTTTGTTGTCTAAGTGGGATGAAGACATCTCAACCTTGGCACAATAAATCGTGACAACGTCAACCAAAACACTTTCCCAGCCGACCCTGTTTTTATGGATTGTGGTCGGCTGGGTGAGCTTTCTTTTATTACCATGGTATCTGGTAGATGGCGGGCTATTCTCTGGCCAGTGGTTGGTTGACGGTTATCCTTTTGATAAAAATTATGCACCAGCGGCATTTTTAATTATGCAGGGGGAAAAGCTTTGGCTTACACCTCTGCTAATACCTTTGATTATGCCTCTATTCGCATTTAAACGTGAAAAGAGTGATCCCTTGTATGCTCAAATATTAATTCTGACAGGAGCGGTTGGCTTTAGTTGGCTCATCATTCAGGGCTTTAGTATAGGTATTCGGGGTTGGAATTATGAGTGGCTGTCCGCTTTATTTGGTAAGTTGGATGGCCGCCAATTCGGCATGGGATATGGCGGATTATTTCTTGCAAGTTCATTTTTGTTTTTGTTGACTCAAGGCATTGCAGCGCGCGGTGCGATTAATGGCGACGTGTTTGTGGTTGGCGCTATTGGGTTTGTGCTGGCCATTGTTGGTGCCTTTGTGTTTTTCCCCATTGTTAATATGTTGTTGTCAGCATTTATTACCGAAGATGGATCCTATTCGTTTATCGTTTTTGCCAGTAAGTTCTTTGATGATAGATTATGGGGGCTTAGCTGTGTTGTTGGCACGGGTCGTTGCGGTGTGGCGTGGAATTCACTATTTTTGGCAGTTTGCGTTGGGTTTTTGACCACTGTTTTAGGTTTAATTTTTGCATTAGTTGTCACCCGCTCAGGCTTTAGGTATCGACGTGCAGTTCGTGCACTCACAATTTTACCCATCATCACGCCGCCCTTTGTTATTGGGCTTGCGCTCATTCTTATGTTTGGTTTGTCTGGGTCGATCACCCAGTTTTTTAGTGATTTGTTTGGCCTAGAACCCACGCGTTGGCTCTATGGTTTGCCAGGATTGATGATTGCACAGGTGTTGGCCTATACTCCCATTGCCTTCTTAGTGCTTATTGGTGTGGTTGAGGGCGTTAGCCCCTCCATGGAAGAAGCTGCGCAGACGCTGCGCGCGTCACGTTGGCAGGTCTTTAAAACGGTATCATTACCGTTAATGCGCCCAGGGCTAGCTAATGCATTCTTGCTGGGTTTTATTGAAAGTATGGCTGACTTTGGTAATCCACTCATTTTAGGCGGCAATTTCGACGTGTTATCCACTGAAATCTTCTTTGCCATAGTGGGTGCACAATATGACCAAGGTCGGGCAGCTGTGCTGGCCATTGTATTACTTGGCTTTACCCTATCGGCGTTTTTTGCACAGCGAAAATGGCTGGGTAAAAAATCATACACCACAGTTTCTGGAAAAGGCGATAGTGGCGTTCACCCATTGATGCCCCGTGCCTTGGCTATACCTGTGTTAGCAATTGCTGCTATTTGGAGCACCTTTACCGTCACTATTTATGGCATGATCGTATATGGCAGCACGGTTAAGCTTTGGGGTGTGGATAACACCCTAACCTTCAAACATTATGTGACCGCATTTTCGGTGCGAATTACAGAAAAAGGTTGGCAATGGACTGGCTCTGCATGGGACAGTTTTTGGACCACCATTCAGATTGCAACCATTGCTGCACCACTAACAGCCGCGGTGGGCTTGATAACGGCTTATTTATTGACCCGTCAAAGTTTCAGAGGCAAAAATGCATTCGAATTCGGCACTATGCTATCGTTCGCTATCCCTGGTACTGTTATCGGCGTTAGTTACATTTTGGCCTTTAATGTCCCACCCATTGAACTCACGGGCACGGGAGCTATTCTTGTCATTAGTTTCATTTTCCGTAATATGCCGGTGGGTGTAAGAGCCGGTATTGCAAGTATGTCTCAGTTGGATAAATCATTGGATGAGTCCTCACTGACACTGGGAGCCAATAGTTGGCAAACATTCCGTAAGATTATATTACCTTTGCTAAAGCCCGCTATTTTAGCCGCATTGGTCTATAGTTTTGTGCGAGCGATGACCGCTATTTCGGCAGTAATATTTTTAGTTTCGGCCAAGTATGATATGGCAACAAGTTATATTATTGGCAGGGTTGAAAATAATGATTATGGTTTAGCTATTGCATATTCTACAACGCTAATATTTGTAATGTTGTTGGCGGTGGGACTTCTGCAATTATTGGTTGGGCGAACAAAAATAGGGAGGCGGGACAGCGCCGCAAAGAGAAAATCATGACTGATATTAACAGCAAAGCTGCAACCGTTAGTTTTCGCAACGTCACTAAAATGTATGGCAGTGATGTAACCGCCATTGACCAAATTAACCTAGAGATTGAGGCGGGAAAGTTAGTCACTTTGCTAGGGCCATCAGGTTGTGGAAAAACAACGACATTAAGAATGGTCGCAGGTCTTGAAATGGCGACTAAAGGTCAAATTTTTATTGGTGACGTCGATGTCACAAACTTGCCAGCAACGGATCGGGACGTCTCCATGGTCTTTCAGTCATATGCCTTATTCCCACATATGACGGTGCTTGAAAATGTTTCATATGGCTTAGGGTTTTCAGGTTTTAATAAAGTAGAAACCCTTGAGCGCGCGCACGCGGGCTTAGATCTTGTGGGTTTAAAGGATTATAGTGAACGGCTGCCCAGTGCGCTTTCAGGGGGCCAGCAGCAAAGAGTTGCCGTGGCACGGGCCTTGGTTCTAGAACCTCAGGTTTTATTGTTTGATGAACCCCTCTCAAACCTAGATGCAAAACTGCGGCGCCAAGTGCGCGAAGAAATACGAGAAATTCAACAAAATCTAGGTTTAACAGTGGTCTATGTGACCCATGACCAAGAGGAAGCCCTTGCAGTGTCAGATGAGATTGTGGTGATGCGTAATGCTTCAATTGCTCAGATGGGAACGCCTCGCCAGCTTTATGACACGCCCGCAGATGCATTTGTTGCTGATTTTATTGGCGAAGCGAATTTGCTACCTTGTGAAGTGACAGCTGTTAATGGCGAAGTGGCAAACGTTTCATTAGGTGATTTTCACACAACGCTACCCTCAAGAGGTGTTGGTCAAGGTGCAGCGATTATTGCGATTAGGCCATCACGGCTAGTCATCGGAGCGGCTGAGGGCTTTAACGCGGTGGTAAGCAAAGCCACTTACGTTGGCAGCCGGATGGAATACACCTTAGTGTCTGGCTTTTCAACCATGTTTGCCGTGCGAGATGACGTTGATAACCCACTTTCTATCGGGCAGGAAATTGTGGTTGGCTTTGCGCAAACTGGCCCTGTTTTACTGCCAGTTTGTTAATGAAATGTTACTCAGTTATGACGATCAGCAGCTGTCACTTACAACCATAAAAGCAGTAATTTTTGACTTAGATGGGACCCTTGTTGAAAGTGAAACTGTTTGGACTGAGGCAAAGCAATACATTGCTAAGCGTGAGAAGGTTAAAGTGAGTCAGCAGGTCATGTTGGCCTATGTGGGGCGCAGCGTGACAGACTTTGTGAAGGAAGTGATTGCCCCAGCCAACGTACCACTTATCCAAATGGCTATTATTGAAAGAGCATTGGCTCGCTACGATCATCATGTGCGAGAGATCCCTGGTGCTGCAGAGTTAATAAGAAACTTTTCAAGCAAGGGTTTTGCAGTAGCCATTTGTTCATCTGCGCCTATGAAAGCCATTCAAAAATGCTTAAAATTATTGGACATTGAAGCTTTTATTAATATCGTTGTATCCACTGAATCGTTAAGCAGAGGAAAACCAGATAAGCTTCCCTATGTTGAGACACTGCGTTTGCTTAATATTGCTTCCAGCCATGCGATTGTCTTCGAAGACGCAGCAGCTGGATTAACCTCTTCTATTGCAGCAGGCATTAAAACGGTAGGTGTTGGTTCATCCATCGAATTAAGTGGCTTTGCCTGTGAGATGTTTGCCAAAAACATAGGGGATATTAATCTTGTAGAAACCCAATGACAGGTCTTGAAGCTTAATACTGAACACGATGAGTTGGGGCGAATGTTAATCGTATGTTCATTGCATTAACTATAAGTTATTGCTGTTGAGGGCTTTTGAATACGTGTGATTGACCAAGTTTGATAGGTAAGTATTAAAATTAATGTTGATAGGGGGCATTTATGGCTGATTTAGAGATTCGCACACGACTTGATTTTGCAAAAACGTTAACAAAAAAAGCAGGTGAAAAAGCCATGGTCTTTTTTGCATCCATTGGTGACCTAGTTGTCCAGCAAAAGGGTGCCCAAGATCTCGTTTCAAATGCCGATTTAGAAGTGGAAGTTTTTATACGTCAACACATTGCACAAAGCTATCCAAATGACGGTATTGTGGGTGAGGAACATGCCAATGTTGCAGGCACCTCTGGCTACACCTGGGTCATAGACCCTATAGATGGCACAGCCAATTTTCTCACAGCAATTCCATCATGGTGTGTTGTGCTTGCTTGTGTTCACGATGATCAAACCAAATTAGGTGTGGTATATGAACCTAGTCATCACGAAATGTTTTGGGGTGCAATGGGTGCCGGTGCTTTTTTAAATGACAAACCTATGCAGGTTTCACCTTCAACGACTTTGAGTATTGGCAGTACAGGCATTGGCATGAATGGGCGCACGTCGACGGATTTAACAGTATCTTATATTAAAAAATTAGTGGACCGTGGGGGCATATTTTATCGCAATGCATCCGGCGCATTGATGTTATCTTATGTGGCAGCAGGGCGTTTGATTGGCTATGCTGAACCTCATATGAATGCATGGGATTGTTTAGCAGGACAGCTTTTGATCGCTGAGGCGGGCGGCTGTGTTGAACATCAAAGTGCTAACGATATGCTTATAAATGGAGGCCGAGTGGTGGCAGCAGGTCCTGGTGTTTTTGACGAGATGGTCCAAATCGCCAATGAGACCTATTTAACATGAACTTGCTATTTAGTGCCTACTACTGCCAAGGTTATGCATTTATCCGCGTTTACTTTAAATGAAAAATTGTGTAATTTTAATCTTATTCTTGCCTATGGATCCTTGTTATGACATCTGCAAAGCACAGGGCTAAGGCCATTAACTCATGAGAAAAACACTATGCCAGCTTTTTTAATTGTCCACTCAAAGCTTACAGACGCGGATGCATTTGAACATTATGTAAAGGCTGCAGGGCCTTCTTTGGAGCGCTACCAAGGCACTTATTTGCTTGGGGGTAGCTTGAGTGAGGTTTTGGAAGGATCACATGACAAAGATCGTACAGTTATTTTTCAGTTCCCCAGCATCGAAGATGCAAAAAGTTGGTACCAAAGTGAAGAATATCGGAGTGTTAAGCCTTTACGAGAGCATACGGGGACGTTTGACTTTGTGTTGGTAAACTCCTTTTAAGAGTAATTGCTTAAAATCTATATGCTAGGCGACATAAGGCTAATGTTATTTATTAAGCTGAATATGTATCCATTTGCGTACCAAAAATGAAATCTTTCTATTTACATTAAAGGTACTAAAACTGCCAGTTTCAAAACAACACTTCAAATTATTGAAAAACTCGGTTGGCTTTATAGCAAATAAAAACTATTTAAAATTATATTACTTACTTCCAAAAGCTAAGCAAACTTGTTTAGAGGTAGACATGAGAGCCTCTAGAAAGCTTTCAATATTCTCGTCAGTAAATCTACTTGTCAGCCCTGATAATGAGATTACACCAATAAGCTCACGATCACGTCCCAAAATAGGCACAGTAATACCTGCAATATCAGGGTCACGCTCGCCATGACTAATGTAGTATCCCTGATTCTGAATTATTTTAGACTGAGATGTTTTAGGATTTACAAAGGCCTCTAGAACCTTTCCAGAAGAGCCCACATTAAGTGGAGTTATTTCTCCTTCATCAATATGATACCGCATCCGTCTTTTAGAATTCTCGCAATAAAGAACGACACCTGAATCGCCTCGCAAGACGTGAAATGCAGCAGTTTCTTCTGTTTTTTCAACAAGTGCAATCAGAGCTGGTCGAATAAGATTTCCCAGTTGAAGGTTATCTCGGTAAATTGAACTAAGACGCCAAAGTGATGATCCAAGATGAAAAATACCTTCATAATCACGAGTAAGGTAACCAAACTTTTCAAGTGACACACTGAGTCGTAATATCGTGGCTTTATCTAGGCCAGTTCTTTGCGCAAGCTGTTTAAGAGCCAGACCGTTATCCCCCATATTAAATGCCTCAAGTAAACGCAGAGCTCGTTCCACTGACTCAACCCCACTTTTAATAGGTTTGGAACCTTCTGTCGATTTCGTCATTTACATATCCTTTTTAGAGGCTCTTTATTGGGCATTTGGGAAAATCCAATCATTGAAGAGCTCTATTTATAACCTACTAAAATTCTAACATGATTTTAGAAAGACGTAATATAAAATGAAACATAATTTCATTTTATTAAATTTAGGCTTGACTTTTCATTGGAAATATCTAAAATGAAATATTGTTTCATAGAGCGAAATACACGCTTGTTTCAAGTCATGAAGCAATTAAAATAAAATAAAGGGCTTACAAATGAAAAAATATTCAAAAATTATTTCCTTAACTCTTACTATGGGCTTAGGTATTGGTGTTGGCAATGTTGCTAATGCAGCAGGAGATAGTGTGACGTTTGCATCATGGGGTGGATCATTTCAGGATGCTATTCGTTCATCAATGCTAGCACCCGCAGCGAGCAAGCTAAATATAACGGTCAAGGAAGATACGACAAACGGCATTCAAGACGTGCGTGCACAGATCACAGCAGGTGCTGTTGCTTGGGATGTAACAGAGCAGGATTTACCCTCGTGTGAAACACTTAGTCGTGAGGGTAGTCTTGAGCCAATTGATTATTCGATTGTTGATACAACAGGTATCCCCAAAGAACTAATCCACGAAAACTACATTGGCTTTATCAACTTCACCAAGGTGATTGCATATCGCAAGGATGCCTTTGGCGACAATGGTCCGTCCAACTGGGCAGAGTTCTGGGATCTAGAAAAATTCCCCGGTAAGCGTGGCATGCACGGCAAGGTGAACTACAACCTTGAGGCAGCCCTTATGGCTGATGGTGTGCCGATGGCAAAAGTTTATGACACTTTGGCAACAGATAAAGGTATGGCACGCGCTTGGGCCAAGTTAGGAGAGATCGCACCTGAAGTCACTGTTTGGTATCGTGGTGGTTCGCAATCAGCACAATTATTGCGTGATGGTGAAGTGGACGTGATCCATATGGGTCATAACCGTGTGGAGAGTGTGATCAAATCTGGCATTGATGTCGCTTATGCATTTGATGGCGGTACCATGGACGTTGATTGCTTGTTAGTGCCTAAAGGTGCTCCAAATGTTGAGAATGCGATGCGTCTAATCAATGAATTGCTAAGTGCTGAAGCGCAGGCGCGGCTGGCGGTAACGATGCCACTAGGCCCTGTAAATACGGGTGCGTTTGATACCGGTATTATCTCGGGCGAGCAGGCTTTGTTAGTCAACACCCACCCCAATAACTACGACAAGCAACTTCTGGTCGATCCGAATTTTTACATCGGTCAGTTGGGTGAGCTAACGGAAGAGTTTGATACCCTGATCCAGCAGTAATCCAGCTATAGTAGTAATCTATTTTGGCGTAGTGCAATTTGTACTGCGCCAATTTTTTTGTCAGGTTTAGGAGCCCATATGTCGTCTACCGCCCAATCTCTTCCCATCGAAATATCCAGCCTTTGCAAGGCCTATGGACCAATCAAAGCGCTGGATGATGTGTCGCTAAATATTGCTGCTGGCGAGTTCTTGACCCTGCTTGGGCCATCAGGCTCAGGCAAGACGACACTTCTGATGGCGCTCGCTGGTTTTGTGCGCCCTGACGGTGGGTCGATCCGGTTTGGTGATCAAGAAATGATTGCGACACCGCCGCACAAACGTGGCCTTGGTATGGTCTTTCAAAGCTATGCGCTGTTTCCATTCATGACGGTGGCGGAAAACGTAGCCTATCCATTGAAAATTCGTGGGGTTTCCAAAAGTGATCAAAAAACGCGTGTCGAACGGGTGCTGGATACTGTAGAGCTTGGTGGTTATGGGGATCGGCGCATTACCCAACTCTCTGGTGGCCAAAGGCAGCGTGTGGCCCTTGCCCGGGCGATGGTATTTGAGCCACAGATTATCCTCATGGACGAACCCTTATCTGCTCTTGACAAAAAGTTGCGCGAACATATGCAGATTGAATTAAAGGCGCTTCATCAAAAATTAGATGCAACCGTTGTTTATGTGACCCATGATCAGCGCGAAGCCCTGACGATGTCAGACCGGATTGCGGTAGTCAATCATGGGCGCATCGAACAGATCGATACCCCTGAGCGACTATATCGTCAGCCTCATAGTTTTTTTGTGGCGGACTTTATTGGGGAATCAATTTCCTTGCCGGTGACAGTAGCCAACGATACGGCGCAACTTGGTGGGCGCGTGCTGAAATCTGATTTAGCCATTGCCCCGGGCAGTGGAGGGCATCGCTTAGTGATCCGGCCTGAATTGCTGGAAGTCATGTCAGGCCCTGTGCCTGAAGAAGCTAATGACCTTTCTGGCCGGGTCAACGATATCATTTATCAGGGTGACAGCGTGCTGGTTATCGTTGAACACAACAGTGTGGGCATGATTAATGTGCGCGTACCTGCTAACCGTGCTGGCCAGACTGGGCTCCCTTCCAAGGGAGAGAAAATTGGTCTGGCCCTGCACCCAGAAGATACGATCATCGTACCGGAACATGTGTCATGAATATCTCTGAGGGCAATGCGGGAGCTAAAACATTTCACAACGCTAGCACACTCAAAGCTGAAGACCGCCGCGAACGCTTGACGTTTTTGGGGCTTTCGATGCCTGCAGTTCTTGCTATTTTAATTGTCGTATTTCTGCCGATTTTCTGGCTGTCTTCGCTCTCATTTTATAATGCAGCGGGCGAGTTGAGCACAGAAAATTATGCTCGTATTTTTGAAAGCGCTTTGTATCGTCGAACCTTTGTTGTCACCTTTCAGATCAGCATTGCTGTGACGGTCATTTGTATTCTTCTTGGTTATCCGCTGTGTTACTTGTTGACCAAGGTGAAAGACAGAACGGCTGCTATTTTGATGATTTTCGTGTTGGTTCCGTTTTGGACGTCGGTTCTGGTGCGCACCTACGCCTGGCTAGTTCTGTTGCAGCGTAATGGCATCATTAATTCGTCGCTCATGTCGCTTGGTATAATTGAGGAGCCGCTACAACTCGCGCACAACCTTACGGGATCAATCATTGGCATGGTACATATTATGTTGCCGTTTCTGATTTTGCCTCTCTATGCCACCATGCGCAATATTGACACTGATTTAGTTAGGGCTGCCGTGGGGCTTGGCTCCAGCCCACGTGGGGCATTCTGGAGGGTATTTTTTCCGATGTCCCTACCGGGCCTTTTCGCAGGCATCGTGCTGGTCTTCATCTTGTCACTTGGGTTTTTCGTTACACCCGCTTTGCTGGGCGGTGGCCGGGTACAAATGTTGGCCCAGCGCATAGAAAGTACCATAACAATTTATTCCAATTGGGGTGCAGCATCAGCTTTGGGCGTTGTCCTACTGCTGTTGGCACTGGTGATGATCTGGCTGATGAACCGTGTCTTTGGCCTCGACAAACTATTCATGCGCTGAGGAACTAGAAATGGAACAAGTTGGACAACGAAAAATAGACGGGCTGTGGCTAACAGTGGTTGGCATCGCGGTGCTTTTCTTTCTGATTCTACCCACACTTATTGTGATCCCAATGTCGTTTTCGGGGGCCTCATTTTTGGAGTTCCCGCCAACGTCATTCTCGTTTCGCTGGTATGCAGCCTATTTCACATCTCCAGAATGGATGAGCGCCACCAAGACGTCACTCATTGCGGCAGTGATGACCACGGCGATTGCGACACCTTTAGGCTCACTTTGTGCTTATGGCCTACATTGTTCTGCCCCACGGATCCGTAATATTGCACAGATCCTTGTAATTATGCCCATTGTTGTACCGGTGATCCTGATTGCTGTAGGTGTATTTAGCCTTTATGCCAAGCTGGGACTCAATTATACGCTTACCGGAATTGTGATCGCCCATACGGCGCTGGCGTTGCCTTTTGTGATTGTGACCGTGATGTCGGGTTTACAGAACTATGATTTCGATCAGGAACTGGCTGCACGCAGTCTAGGTGCTTCCAGAGCATACGCCTTGTGGACAATCACTGTACCGCAAGTCAAATTTTCGATTCAGACAGGGGCCTTTTTGGCCTTCATCACCTCGTTGGACGAGGTTGTGATTTCGATGCTGGTCTCGGGTGGGGACAACGCTACGATTACTCGCCGCATGTTTAACTCATTGCGTGATCAGCTTGATCCAACAATTGCTGCAATATCAACTTGCTTAATTTTTGTCTCTATCAGCGCTTTAGTTATGATTTCTATTTTTAATAGAAATCAAAAAAATAAGGAACAATTATGATTTCCCAAAAGTTATCAAGAATATTTTTTCCAGCTATTCACTATTGGGTTGAAATTTAATGACTAAGCTTATGAGTGAATCTACAACCGCTAGCACCACATATGCTGGATTTTCTGAAACCAATATAGAAGAAGTTTCTCAAGGCAGTATTGTTGTTTTTGGTGTACCTGCTGATTCCACTTTACCTCGACGAAGTGGCTGTTCAAATGGCCCTAAGGCTCTACGACGCGCGACAATAGGTGCTTTGGGTTGTTATTTTAACTCGCCATCCAAAACAGTTGTCTCACTTGATTCAGGAAAGGCTACCCGCTTTAGAAGTGAAGTTATTGGCCTTGATTTAGGCGACCTTGCTGACTGTACTGAAGTCACAATAGATACTTTAAAACAAGTTGAACAGGTCACTGCGGGGGTGCATGAGCAGGGTGGATTGCCCGTTCTTTTGGGAGGGGACGGACACATTCTAGAGGGATTGATTGCTGGACTGCAAAGCTCCACTAGTGAATTTGGGCTGCTCGTTATATCAAACCGATTGGATATACCAAGAGTCAATGGTTTGGCCTCTAAAACGCTGTCATCACTTATGACGGTTAGGACTAACCCTGAAAACTATCCGCTGCTTGTTATTGGTGCTAATGGTATTCAACCTTATGAAAACTGGAAAGGGATAGAAGACATTCAGGGCAATGTCATTGCTGCTGAAATTATTCATGAGCAAGGTGTAGAGGTTGCTGTTAATGCAATCCAACAATTTGGCCTCCAAAACAAACACATCTTATGTGTCATAGATGCTGGAGTTTTGGATACTGGCTATGCAGCTGGGACGCCAGGGCTTAATGTAGGTGGCCTAACGCCATTACAACTTACAGATATTCTTTCTAAAGCTAATGTAGCATCACAGTTAGTAGGCATTGGTGTAACCAATGTGGCCCCTTTACTGGATGCTCGAGGCCATTCGCAATATGCCACTGCGCAGGCGCTTCTAGCAGTACTGGGTGAACGGCTGTTTGAGGAAATGTCCTTATGAGTTCTGCAGATTTGCCGGTTTCAATGCTGTCAGTGCCCTCTTTTTTTGGCGCCCCTATTGGTGATATTGAAGATCTTTCAGAAGGAAAAATAGCGGTTGCAGGACTCTTCTGTGATCATTTTTCGGAAGGAGAGCCAGGCGCCAGATATGCTGCTCGGCAATTAAGGTATGCCTCATTACCTGTGCTAACCCACAGACCAAATATTGCTCCTGCTAATAATACTATTGATGTTGGCGAACTCAATATTTTTCCTATTGAACCTCAGAAAACCCTATCAATTCTTAAAGAACAAAGTTTTAGAATTCACCAAACCGGCGCTAAACTTCTGACATTGGGTGGAGACTATAGTCTTATTCCTGCCTTAGTTTCTGGCCAATTAAAGGCAAGGCCAGATCATGATTTGAACATTATCCGAATTTCACGCAATTTGGATGCAGCAGAAATCTTAAATCCACAAAAAAACCCGCTGAGTCGTTCATGTGCAACACGACAACTTGGCGAACACTGTGGTGGCTCAAAATCAATTACGCTTTTAGGGGTAAGCGATTCAAACCCCCTAGAGGAATTTGAGTATTTAGCTGGTAGTTTTGTTCGTTCAGCGCAACAACTGTCAACATCATTAAGCGGGCTAACGGAACAAATACTAAAGGGCTTGCCAGACAAAAATGTTAGTTTTTATCTTAGTGTAGATATCGATGTTCTCGCCTTGCCGTCCATTCGTTCTAACTCTGCATACACTGGAACTGGACTGACACCAAAGCAGTTAAATGCACTCATCCTTGAATTAGGAAAACTACCCATTATCGGTGCCGACGTGACTGGATATATTCCAGACCTAGATATCTCTGGCAGCGCTGCTAGTGTCACTGTTGCCGAAATTGTAAAAAGTGTGATTGAAACAATGTCTCAGGAGAGCGCCCTATGCCGTTGAGAAATGCTCCATTACCTCGCATGGCGGGCCATCTATCTTTTATGAGATCAGTAAGGGCAAAGGTTGAAGACTTATCAGCAGGAACATTAGCCGTTATTGGTGTGCCCATTGAAGGGAGTAAAAACCTTCAATCTGGCGCCCGTTTCTCGCCCTTATCAATCAGAGAAACGTCAGTTTATTTTGGTTGGTATGCTAACCCGCAATTTAGTAATCCCATCAATATTGACGAGCAAGAGGTGTTTGATACGTCATCAATCAATGAGCGCTTATTTGATCTTGGAGATATTCCAGTTTTAGGCCAAACCAGATCGAAAGCTGAAGAGCTTATCAACCATACTATTGCGCAAGTTTATAATCGCAATGCCACGAGTATTGTTCTGGGTGGAGACAGTAGCATTATTGCCCCTGTTTCCAGAGCTATTGCCAATGGAAAGTCTGTTGCTTACATACAAATTGGCGGAAAGACTCCGGGAACTTCGGATACAAAGCTGGATCATCAGGCTTCTTCACCGCTTCATTCTCTCTTGGCAAGTGGCGCAGTCAAGTTGGCAGATACTTGCATTCTGGCCCCCGCTGAGNATCCATCTGTAGAATTTTTAATGGAGCTTTCAGGTGCGGGTGCAAAAATACTTTCATCAAGCCAACTTAAAGACATGAGCTCTAAGGCGATTACTGATTTAAGCCACACCTTATCGAACCGAGATGTACCCGTGATTATTAACCTAGATATATCGTCGGTATCTTCAGAACTTCATGGGATGTCTGACCAACCCGTATTTAACGGAATGAGCCTAAAGTTGTTAAGGCGAGTTTTAGTGGCACTGGCTAGCGCACCGATAGCTACCCTAATTTTAACGGGCCATAACCCTACCATAAACGGGCTAAGCGTCGTTAAAACGGGTCAACGATTAATTGTTACTGCACTCGTTGGATACATCTGTTCGCGTCTTGGCCTTATGAACGATGTCAACTCAAATGATAATTAAAAAAAGGGGCAAACTCTAACTTATGTCAAATTTTCCAAAAATGAACCCTGTTGCCCACTCTCTTTTTAGTGCACCACTTGGATCTCCCGAAGAAGTTCAGCCTGGGGTGCTTGGGGTTGTGGGGATGCCATCTGACTGGACACATTCTAGCCGGGTTGGAACTCGCTTTGGCCCAGAGGCACTCAGAGTGGCTACTACTGAAATATTAAAATCTATTTCGCATGAGGAAGCTGAATTTTTTGATCCTATTTTGAAAAATGTGCTTCGAAAACGTCAAGATCAATGGATTGTTGATTGTGGTGATGCTGATATTTTTCCAGATTGTGTGGAAGATACCACTGAGTCTATTGCCTTAATGACACGAGCAATTACAGCAGGTGGTGGTATACCTCTTGGGCTAGGTGGAGATCATTATAATGGTTATCCTGCATGCCTTGGGTATTCACGAGGCCTTTCAGATCGAGATCCAAATCGAAAGTTTGGCTATATACAGGTTGATGGGCACCTAGATTTCACCAATCGCCTGGGCGCATGGGGCGCTCATAATCATGCCACTAATGGTCGACGCATTTCTGAGTTCTCTAATATTATTCAGCCCAATATGGTTTGGATTGGCATATCAGGCTGGATTGATGGAGGTGAGTATGAGCTGATTAAAAGCATGGGAGGAAAGGTTTTCTCTTCCCAAGATGTGCATCGCCTTGGGGCTGCCAAAGTCATGGAGCTGGCTATTAAGCATGCCACAAGAGGGTGCGAAAGCCTTTATGTTTCGCTTTGCATTGATGCTATGGATGCCGGTTATTTACCTGGAACAGGTTCTGTTGTTCATAGTGGAATTACGCCAAGACAATATTGCCAAATGCTAGATATTCTTTCGGAAGCACCGTTTGATGGGCTAGATATTGTAGAGACTTGCCCCCCGCTTGATCCTTCAGGACGCACCCAACAAATGGCTGCACATTTGCTCTTACGCACGCTTCGCAAACATATGTTTCACACTAGTAAATCAAATTAATTATGAATACATTTAAAGGTATTAAATCTTTTGGTGCACTCTATCATGACGGCGCACCCCAACCTCGTCCATCGCGCCCCTGGGTCACTGATTTTTCTATACTACCAGTGCCTTATAAAGGTATGGAGCTCGGTAATATTTCTGAGTTTGAACCTGCTCCAGACTGGAGCCGTTGGCACTTGGGAGATACTCCCGCCCACCCTAATAACACTTTAAACTGGATTGTTATCGAAGACAGTACTCGTCGACTTTATATTTGTGATCGCATGATTCTTGTTCGGGTTAGTTGGCAAGATTTATTTGACGCAGGATATGTAGAGGGCGCTGAGGTGGTGATTGATGGAACAAAGTACACATGCCGATTGATGACTGGAGGCAATGATTATCAGCTTGGCACTGATGGACTCAGTGGTGGCCATCCAACTGATAACGAGTGGGATTGTTTTGTCTCAGGAGCAGAGCCAGTAGAGGGCTTGCCAACACTAACACCTAATGATCGGTCTGGAGTGCTAAGTGATAAGGTGCTTCAAGCACCCCATAATCAATTGTGGAATTGGATTGGAGCGGTGAGCTGGACTTCAACACCCTATGCAAATCGGGAAACTGCTCGCTGTTGCCGTGGTTATCAGGCGGGCCAATTTTTTTACTTAAATACCTATAATCATCGACATGAGGATATTGGGTGGCGACCTGTTTTGGAGCAATTACTATGACCATTCGAACGGCCAACAAGCAGCCAATAAAACATAACTTCATTGCTGGTGAATGGCGTCCTAGCGCGGAATATATGGAAAATATTAATCCATCAGACACCAATGATGTCATCGCAAGATACGCCATCGCCTCTAGTAATGACGTGCAAGATGCGGTGTCAGCAGCAGCCACTGCCATGCCAGTTTGGTCAAACAGCACCTCTGGCGAAAGATTTGAGATACTCGATGCCATTGGATCAGAAATTATTCAACGTCAGCATGAGTTAGGTGATCTTCTAGCCCGTGAAGAGGGCAAAACACTCAAAGAAGCGGTAGCAGAGGCTCATCGAGCCGGTAGTCTGTTTAAGTTTTTTGCAGCAGAGGTTTATCGCTCAGAGACAGAGGGTTATCGTTCTCTTCGGCCAGGCATATCACTTGAGGTTAGACGTGAACCAATCGGCGTCGTTGCGGCAATAACACCCTGGAATTTTCCGTTGGCGATTCCAGCCTGGAAAATTGCTCCAGCGCTGGCCTATGGCAACACCGTGGTTTTCAAACCCGCCGAATTGGTGTCAGGTTCTGCTTGGGCGCTGGCAGAGATTATTTCGCGCGCAGGTCTTCCAGAGGGTGTATTCAATCTTGTCATGGGGCAAGGCACAGAAGTGGGTGCAGCACTTGTTGAACATGCAGATGTGGCAGGAGTCACCTTTACTGGATCCACCGCTGTTGGACGCAAGATTGGTGCGACCACATTTGCCCGTGGAGGTAAGATGCAGCTGGAGATGGGTGGTCAGAACCCACTCATAGTGCTTGATGATGCTGATCTTGAAAGTGCTGTTGAATTTGCCATTAATGGCTCTTTCTATTCAACTGGCCAGCGATGNACCGCNTCATCTCGNCTGATTGTAACTGAGGGCATTCATGACNCTTTCGTGGCNGCGATGTTACATCGTATGCAAGGTTTAAGAATTGGGGATGCCCGTAATCCAGATACAGAAATAGGCCCTGTNGTGAGTGAGGCGCAGTTGAACANTAACCTCGACTACCTCCGCACNGCTAAGATCGAGGGTGCTAGGCTTCTAACAGGTGGAGAAGAACTTAAACGGNCAACGCCAGGGTGGTATCTATCGCCAGCTCTTTTTACTCATGCTACGCGCGAGATGCAAATTTGTCGTGAGGAGGTATTTGGGCCAATTGCTTCAGTCATATCTGTCAGTAACTATGATGAAGCACTCTTGGTAGCTAACGACTCCGATTTTGGTTTGTCAGCCGGTATTGTTTCCAATGACCGCAAAATAATTGATCATTTTACCACCAATGTACAGGCAGGAATGGTGCAGATTAACCTTCCAACTGCGGGTATGGATTTTCATGCACCATTTACTGGGCGTAAAAATTCATCATATGGCCCCCCTGAAAAGGGTAGTCATTGCCGTGAGTTTTTTACCAATAGCAAAGTTGTTCATGCAAACTATGGTGAGCGCTTAAAGCCTAAAAAGGAGGGCTCATGAAACCTTTAGAGGGCTATCGTGTACTTGATCTCTCAAACGTTCTGTCTGGGCCATTCTGCGGCTGTCAACTCGCCCACCTTGGGGCCGAGGTGATCAAGATTGAAGTGCCCAATAGAGGCGATTTAGCCAGGCAATTAGGCTTAGATGTTGAGCTTAATCAAAAACTCATGGGGGCTACTTTTCTTGCTCAAAACTCGGGTAAACGCTCCATTACCATTAATCTTAAATCGGCGGAGGGCGTTGCTGTATTTACACGTCTTGTTAAAACCGCTGATGTGATCGTTGAGAATTTTAGACCAGGCGTGATGGATCGTCTTGGTGTTGGATATGACGCACTTAAAGAACTAAACGCAGATTTAGTTTATTGCGCAATATCTGGCTTTGGTCAGGAAGGTCCGCTGAAGAGTCGGCCAGCATATGATCAAATCATTCAAGGCATGTCGGGCACTATGAGCATCACTGGTGATGCAGAAACAGCGCCTTTGAGGGTTGGTTTTCCCATAGCAGACACCATTGGTGGAATGACGGCAGCCTTTGCGATTTCAGCAGCACTGGCAAAAAAAGATGGCAAGCGCGGAACCTTTATCGACGTTTCAATGCTGGAATCTGTCATGAGCACCATGGGTTTTGCGATTTCAAATTACTTCAACGCAAATCAACAACCTCAACCAATGGGTAATGAAAATTTTACGGGTAGTCCGTCGGGGACTTTTAGAACTGGTTCTGGACTCATCAACATTGCTGCCAATAAACAGGAACAGTTTGAAGCAACCTGTGAGGTGTTAGGTGTAAACGAGTTACTTGAAAACCCTAAATTTGCGACTCGGCAGGCACGTCTAGAAAACCGCGGTGAACTTTCTGAGTGTCTCAATGTAGCCCTTATGAACGGTACTACAGATGAGTGGACTGTGTTGCTTAATAAAGTAGGAGTTCCCTGTGGCCCTATTTTAACGGTGGCAGAAGCGCTAGCACAGCCACAGATTGCAGAGCGGGGCATGGTTGCTACTTACACTGACGTGCCAGGCGTAAATCGAGATATTCGAGTGACTCGTACGGGGATAAAACTTGATGGAAAAACACCCTCCGTAGATACCCCTCCTCCAATGCTTGGGGAGCATACCGATGAGATTCTGGGTGAACTTGGTTTGACGACTAGTGAAATAAAAGTGCTTAAAAAAGGAAAAGCAATATGACAGGTATCGACATCGAGGTGAGTGAAGTTGGCCCGCGAGATGGCTTGCAAAGTATCAGTCAAATTATGCCTACTGAGGCTAAAAAGCGCTGGATTAAAGCCTTGGCTTTAGCGGGCGTTCCAGAAATAGAAGTTGGATCGTTTGTTCCAGCACGGATATTCCCACAATTTGCGGACATGATGGAAGTCGCTCAGTATGCCAGAACTATTGAAGGCCTAAAAGTGGCCGTTTTAGTACCAAATTTAAAGGGGGCTGAGCAAGCAATAATGGCAGGGGTCCACAAGCTTACCATCCCCATATCAGTGAGTGAGACTCACAGCCTGCGCAATGTTAATCGAACCCATGTACAGATGCTAGACGAAGTGAAAAGCATAGTCGAGCTCATTAGGCAGTTGCCTATTAAGAAAAGGCCTACCATTGAAGGTGCGCTTTCAACTGCCTTCGGCTGCACCATAGAAGGCCGTGTTTCAGAAGATCGAGTAGAGGAATTAGCAGTTGCCTTAATGGAGGCAGGATGCAATGAAGTGGGCCTTTCTGATACGACTGGATATGCCAATCCTGTGCAGGTTAAGCGTTTAATAGGCAAGGTGTGGAGTGCTATTGGTCGAGAACATCTAACAGGGATTCATCTGCACAATACCCGTGGGCAAGGACTAGCAAATGTCCTAGCTGCGGTAGAAGTAGGCATAACCACCATCGACTCATCAATGGGTGGTATTGGTGGCTGTCCCGCAGCGCCAGGTGCCAGCGGTAATATAGTTACTGAGGATCTGGTTTTCTTGCTAGAGGCCATGGGGCTAAAAACAGGCATTGATTTTGATAGGCTTATCGCCGCCAGAAATGTTGTTGCTAAAGCGCTACCAGATGTTGAATTATATGGCTTCACACCGGATGCCGGTTTACCTCTTAGTTCTCCTTTAACATAGTGCTACGAAACGATACTTGAAGCTACATATCAATAGGTTATCGCAGGGGCTTTTTCGGTATGTGGCGTCCCAGAGAAACGGCGTCTCTATTATTAAACTTTTGTATATGAAGGGATGTGTTATTTGTTAAACTTTACCGATAGCAGCTGTTGTACCAAAAGTCATACTATCTCCATAAATTGAATATTTACTTTACAAACTCAGATTTGGCGAGTTGAATGTGTGCAGTTAAAATTGAAATCGCAGCATCTACTTTACCGGCAGTTAAAAGGTTAAATATTTCGTCATGATGGTTATTGGTGAATTTAGCCATCTCCATTGTCAAATTACTTGTAATATTACTTCGAATAGCTGATGCCTTTGTAGAGACAGATTTATAAATGTCTTTTAAGTGAGGATTTGTGCAGTAATCGAAGAAAGTCATATGAAACTCATTATCCACTTGTTGATATGCCTTAATATTTCCCCGCTTAAGCAATTGATTCATTTTAGTTAGTATAATTTCCAAGCAATCAAGGAATTCATCCTCATTGTCAAACATAGCTTCTTTGATTGCGAGAGGCTCGATGTATGCACGAAAGTTACAGAGATCAATCACATCTTGAGGACTAGGGTCGTAGATAAAGCTCCCTTTTTGGGGGATTATATTCACAATTCCTTCTTGTTTTAATTTGAAAAGAGATTCACGGGCGGGAGTTTTCCCAACATTATATTTTTTAGAAAGCATCACTTCTGATACAGGCTGCCCTAGGGATAAGTCGCCAGTCATTATGGAATTGCGTAATAAGTTAGTGACAGTTTCTGTCAATGAGAGGGTTTGATCCCCAACGTGCAAAATACCTGTTGTCATAAATTAACCTAGACTCTATTTTTCTTGAGCATCTTATCATGTACATGGGTGTGTTGTGTTCTCAAAATAGTACCTTTTGATTGCTCTTTTTTATTCATAAGTTGAAATCTTATCAACATTTATAGTCAATCAGGAAATTACAAAAAACAGATGTTACTCGATCCAGCCCAGCTCACGTGAAATAGCTTCACAAGCAGCCATTAGTGATACAGTGTAATCATTATGGTCCTCCTTTAACCTAAACTTCGGGACGCTGACACTGACACTTGCCTCAGGTTGTCGGTTCGCATTTAAGATTGCTGCACCAAAGCATACGATCCCTTTTTCGTTCTCTTCACTTTCAAATGAATATCCTTGTGATTTCACTTGCTTTAGATAACTTTTTAAACTTTCTTTGCTAGTACCACTGTGTTCTGTCATAGGCGACATCGGCAAAGAATCGATTAGGGCATGGGCTTTTGTTGAATCTAATGCAGCGAGAAAAGCTTTACCAACTGCACTACTGTGAAATGGCACTCTAGTCCCAATAGAAGAAGACATCCTTACCAACTCTAGACTTTCAATTTTGTCGATGTACACTAATTCATTGCGGTTGCGAATGGCTAAATGAACAGTTTCGCCCAAAGTGTCACGGAGTTGTTCCAGTGTTCCTCTAGCAGCATCGCGTATATCAGTTTGTGCCAGAGCACGATGCGCCAGTGAAACTAAGCGGCTACCTAATTTATAACGTTTATTCCCGTTTCGTAGAATTAACCCCTCTG
>JGI20160J14292_10000416_pt1 | contig 38759 bp, 32 predicted proteins | sample COG_10_FD_14292 | JGI IMG/M metagenome (IMG submission 14292) | reverse complement strand
GACGTCTCTTCTGGCACCACTTCCGCCTCTACACCTCCCTCCGATGCTGGCGTCAGACCCTCTGAAGGCAGGGCTTCTGTAGCGTCGATATGAACTTCATCGTTCATATTGATTTCTAGAGAGACGGTGGGCGTCTCCGCAACCTGTCCCGCATCGGTTGAGGCTGGATCGGAAGTACCGGACTTTGGAGCCGCTTCAAGCAATGAAGCCTCGGCAGATCCAACATCTTTTGCTGGCACTTCGGATACAACAGCGGCATGCGCAATGGACGAAGTTTCAGACCCATCGATGGAAGTCGGGGAAGGGTGCGCCAAAACTTCTGCTGCCTCTGTGGCTTCACTCCCTGCAGAAGCAGCGGCACCGATGGCATCCTGGGCAGATGCCGCCTCTGCGGCCGCCTGAGCCACCTCGGGTTCTTGAGCTTTAGTGGATACCTCCTCCACCTTCTCAAGAGAAGAATGGTCAGGCTCGCCTTCTGTATTTGAACTTGCCAACCAAAGAGTTGAGCCTGCCAAAAAGATGGCGGCGGTTCCCCATTTGACCCAACGCATGCCCGCTCCTTTGGGGGCCGCATCCGCGAACAGGTCTGCCCTAGGCTCGGGAGCTGTCACTTGGCTGGATTCGAGCATGGCGCGACAGCGGGCATCAAAGTCCGCGTCCGTCATGTTGGTATTGAAGTTGTTCTCCTTCATGATGCTGTTCCGGCTATTCCGGCTGCTTGGCTTGATGTAGACTGCGCGCGGGCCGAAAGGGTTGCAAGAACCCGTTGTAAATATTTTCTCGCCCTGCTCAATTGGCTCTTCGATGTGTTGACATCGATGTCCAACTTCTCGGCAATCTCATTGTGTTTAAACCCTTCAATGACATACATGCAGAAGACGGTTCGGTACCCTAAGGGCAACTGAGCGATGGCCAGCTGCAACTCCTCTGCAGTGAATTCAGGGTCACTGAAATTTTCTAGATCCCGGGGTGTCGCTGGGAATTCCGAAATGTCCTGGTGGTGACTGTGCTTCAGATTCTTGCGGTAATGGGTAATGGCCGTGTTGACCACAATGCGCCGCATCCAACCTTCAAAAGAGTAGTCTTGGCGGTAACTCTTGATGTGCTTAAAAATTTTGACAAAGCTGTCTTGCAGCACATCCTCTGCATCCTCTCTGCAATTGGTATGTCGGATGGCAGTGGCAAACAACTGGCCGCTAAAACGGGCATACAGCTTGCGCTGTGCCGCGGGATTTTGCCCCTTGCATTCTTCGATTAGACCTATGAGTTCCTCTGAGGACGCCATCGGTTAGACAACGGGAAAATGCCCTGAACAGTTGCGCGAAACATCGATTTCAGATGCTGTGTAATGAGGGGCTCGTATCATAAGAACTGCTGCTCACTCAAGTTTAGCCACTCCAGCGCCGCCCCATGAAAAATAGCCTTGTGCTGTTCCTCTGTGAGGTTCATGTCGGTCTCGATGTAACGCCCAAACTCAAGGTCGCCCAGCGGGAATGGGTAATCTGAGCCCATGACAATGCGATCTGCCCCCTGCATTTCCAGCACATATTCCATGAGACGCGCATCGTGGGTAATGCTGTCTACCCAAAACTTCCCGAGGTATTCACGCGGACTGTTTGGGTTGTCTACCGCGACCAAATCAGGCCTGCACCTCCAGCCGTGCTCAATCCGACCCAATGTGGCCAGAAATGCTCCAGACGCATGGCTGAACATGACACGCAACTTTGGGTAACGGTCAAAGACACCCGCGAATATCATGGAACAAGCTGCACGGGACGTTTCTGCAGGCATTCCGACCAGCCATGGGAGCCAGTATTTGGTCATCATCTCCTTGCCCATCATGTCCCACGGATGGATCATCACGGCCATGCCCAGCCGTTCACAGGCTGCCCAGAGATCGTTGAAGCGGGGCTCGGAGAGGTTGTATCCATTGATGTTGGACCCGATTTGAATACCAGCAAAGCCCAGCTTGGCGCAGCGTTCAAGCTCTTGTATGCTCAAGTCGACATCTTGCATGGGCAGAGTCGCCAGCCCGACATAGTGCTTTGGGTGGTCTTGAATGGTGCGGACCAGGTCGTCGTTGAGGTAGCGCGCGATGTCCGCTGTATCCTCTGGCTTTGCCCAGTAAGCGAACAACACCGGAATCGTGCACACCACTTGAACCTGAACCCCGGACTTGGCATATTCATCGATTCGGACAACGGGATCCCAGCAATTGGCCATCACCTCCCTGAAGAACCGATCCCCCTGCATCATGCGCGCGGCCCCTTCCCGATGGTGCTCCAAATGAATGAAGGACCCATATCCCAGCTTAGCGCTCCAGTCGGGCAGCTGCTTGGGCATGATGTGGGTGTGGGTGTCAATCTTTAGCATTGGCGAACAAGTTAGGGCTGCGCGTGAACGGATGGTCTGACGTGCCGCAGGTCCAGTCTATTGGTCGGACTTACCTGCCAACCTTCCCAGTCGCGAGAGACCAAATGCACGACTTGGTCATGCCACAATGGAATCACGGGCATGTCCTGCATAACCTGCGACTCTGCCCTGCGCAACAGGGACTCTCGCTCCTTTCCTGGAACCATGGCAGCCGCTTGTGCGAGCAGTGCGGTCACTTCGGCATTGGCGTAATGGGTATAGTTGGGACCGTTGGGACACCACCGATCCGGCATGAACAACCCAAGAAAATTCTCAGCGTCGGGATAGTCCGCCAACCATGACTTGCGGAACAAGGGCACTTGACTGCGCGCCACACGCTCGGCGTCGATGGCGCTTGGCGCAATGTCGATGTCTACATCGATGCCATGGCGGGCCCAAATGTGCTGTAAAGCTCCGGCGAGGTCCGCCATGTCGGGCTTGGTGCCCAGCGTTCCTGCATAAAATCGGCGCAGCGGAGGCTCTGCGCCAATCCCCAAAGCGGCCAGAATGCTGTCCGCCAATTTTGGCTGCCACTGTAAATCCGAGCTGATGCTGCGCTGTCCTTTTCCGAACCCCGGCATGCCAGGCGGCACAAAACCTTGGGCTGGCACCGCCTCATCAGCCCTTAGCTCACGCACCAAAGCACCACGGTCCAGCAACATGCTCATGGACCTTCTTAGCGCCGCGCCCAGCGGCGGAAATCCTGCTGCCGCTGCCGCTGTTGAATCCACTAAAAACCCGATGTAGTCTGTCTTGAGATAGGGCACTTGGTGTACCTCAAACTTGCCATTCCACTCAGGCTTCCATGTCCCGTCCTCGNCCTTNAATGCCTTGACCCATTCNGGATCCAAAGCAGAGACAAAATCATAATGCCCCTGCCTAAAACCCAAAAATTCAGCGCCCGGCTCACGGTTGAATTCAATCCTGAGGCCATCCAGATAAGGCAAGTGCCCCCCCGTCGAATCGCGCATCCAGTATTGAGGATGTCGGTGCAAGACCATGGCGGTTTCTGGAATCCACCCTTGGAGCATGAAGGGGCCACTGCCCAGGTCATCCGTGTCTGGCTCGCCGACCCGTCCACCCTGGAATACAACACTGGCTTGCGGCGTGGCCAGCAACCCTGGAAAAACCGGTTGGGGTCGGCTCAAGTGCAACTGAAGGCTGTCGTCACGGATGGTTTGAATGCCATCGTCCTTGAGGTCGCCCAACACCCACCTTCCTGGCAAAGCCTCCCGCGCATCCCGCAATCGGTCAAAACTCGCAGCCACGTCCGCAGCTGTGACCCGCTTGCCATTGTGAAACCTGGCATTAGACCGCAAGCGAAAAGCATAGATCAACCCATCGTCCGACACGCTCCATGATTCAGCCAAGGCAGGCTGAACTTGCAACTCAGCATCCAATTCCAACAATCCCTCATAGAGTTGGTCCACCACCCACATGGACTCCAAATCAGTGGCTTTACCCGGATCTAAGGAGCGAATCCCATCTGACGCATTGTAGGTGAATAGCGTCACATCGGAAGAGGGATCCTCACTGTTGCACGACACCAACACCAGAGGGGCAACCCCCCAAAAAAACCAGCGCAAAAGCAGGTTCACTTGGCGGTCATTCGAATCAAAATTCATCACGTGCATGCGGTGCCCTAAAAGGTTTCGGCGAAAAGTTAAACCTCAACGGCTTTCGGTGGTTCTACCTTTGAATTTCCTGCATGTTTCAGCCCACATTCTCCCTTCGATGGCCTCTGTTTTTGACGCTTTTTGCGTGCTTCGGAGGGATACAAGCGCAAACAACCACGGTCAATGGACGGGTTGTAGACCAATCCACCGGGGAATATATCCTTGGAGCGACCGTCACAGTGGACGGGACCACAACGGGAACGGCGACCAACATTTATGGCTTCTACAGCCTGTCACTGCCCGAAGGGCGTTATGATTTGACGTGGTCGTTCATTGGTTACACGCCCTTTAAGAAAAGTGTCACCCTTCAAGAAAACACGACGGTTGACGTTGAACTGAGCCCTTCAGTGGTCGCCATGGCTGCTGCAGAGGTTGAAGCCGACCGCACAGCCCACACCCAGAGTACAGATATGGGGAAGGCTGCAGTAGGCGTCGAAACCATCAAATCGCTTCCTGCCTTGCTCGGAGAGGTCGATGTACTCAAGGTCATACAGTTTTTGCCTGGTATCCAAAGCGCCGGTGAAGGCAACAGCGGTTTCTATGTGCGCGGCGGAGGACCAGACCAAAACCTGGTACTGGTGGACGATGCCGTGGTCTACAACGCTTCTCACTTGTTTGGGTTCTTTAGTGTGTTCAACCCCGATGCTGTGAAGGACATCGAGGTGACCAAAGGCACCATGCCTGCGCGCTATGGTGGCCGAGTGAGTTCGGTATTGGACATCGGCCTAAAGGAGGGCAATGCCCGCAATACGACCCTCAGTGGAGGCTTGGGCCTCATCAGTTCCAGATTGACCTTAGAAGGTCCCATCAAGGAAGACACCATCAGCTACATCATCAGTGGCCGCCGGACTTACATCGACGTTCTGACGCGGCCGTTCGTAAATCCAGAGAGTGCATTTGCGGGGTCTGGCTACTATTTCTACGACCTCAATGCCAAGGTTAACTGGCGGGCCTCTCGCCGTGATCAGTTCTATTTGAGCGGTTATTTCGGTCGTGATGTCTTTGATTTCAGGTCAAAGTCCGCAGACTTTGGGAGCCGGATTCCTTGGGGCAATTCCACGCTCACCGCCCGGTGGAACCACCTCATCAACGACAAGGCCTTCATCACCACAACGGCGACTTACAGCGATTACGAATTTGCCTTTGAGGCGCAGCAAGACAGTTTCACTTTTGGATTCAGGAGCGGCATAGACGACCGTGGCATCAAGTCAAGGCTGACCTTCTACCCCAACCCCAGACACACCATCCGGGCGGGCATAGAATACACCTTTCACACCTTCTTGCCCACCGAGTTTTACGCCACATCGAACGGGGTAGACTTTGACCTTGGTGAGGCCGTCCGCACGCGCAGTCACGAAATATCCGCCTACCTCGAAGATGAATTCGACGTCACAGATGCGTTGAGGCTTCAAGCGGGTTTGCGCTGGAGTGGATTCATCCAAACAGGGCCATTCACACGCTATGTCCCGCCTTCTGCAACAGATCCGCTCAGCGCCAGCACAGCACCGGCAGAAATCCGCTACAACAAAGGTGATTTGGTCGCAACCCACGGCGGTTGGGAACCCCGTTTGTCGATGCGTTTGACCACAGGCCCCCGCAGTTCTTTTAAGGCGGGAATCGGTCGAAATCTGCAGTACATCCATTTGGCTTCCCTCTCTCCTACTTCGCTTCCTGGAGACATCTGGCTCCCCAGCTCTGACGTGGTCAAACCCCAAGAAGGCACCCAGGTCAGCGCAGGTTGGTTCCGCGACTTTGGGGCCGACCGGAACATAGAGGCCTCTGTGGAAGTCTATCACAAATGGCTGTCCAACCTCGTAGCCTACGCCGAAGGCAGCCAGCCTGACGACAACATCCGCAACAACGTCGACAACAACCTTGTGTTCGGCTCGGGAACGAGTTACGGCATGGAACTGTTCGTCAAACGCAAGCGCGGGGTCTGGACGGGTTGGCTCGGCTACACTTGGAGCAAAACGGACCGACTGTTTGCAGACTTAAACAACGGCAACCCCTTCCCCGCCCGCTACGACCGCCGACACGACCTGAGTGCGATCATAGAGTGGACCATCGATGACCGCTGGAAGTTGGGGGGCACCTTTATCTATGGTACGGGCAATGCCATTACCGTGCCCTCACAGCGGTACTTCGTGGACGGCAACTTGCTCGACGTCTATGGTCCTAGGAATGGTTTCAGAATGCCCGCCTACCATCGCGCAGACATTGGCGCCACGCACACGCCGCGACCTAAGAAGGGCAAAAAACGATACGGCCAATGGGTGTTCTCAGTGTACAACGTCTACAACAGACTCAACCCCTACTTCATCTACTTTGGAAATGAGGGGGCCATTGAAGAAGGCACCTTAGACATTCAGGCCTATCAAATCAGCTTGTTTCCGATTTTACCTTCGGTTACCTGGAACTTCAAGTTCTAACTTCGCTTCATGGGCACACTCGCGGCACTCAACCCTTTCTTTTGGAAGTACCGCGGCAGGTTGGCGTTGGGTTTTCTGTTTGTCTTCTTGACCAACGCCTTTTCCGTGTTTGCCCCCGTTGTCATCGGCGAAGGCATCAACCTTTTGGAGGAGGCCTACTCGGGGTTCCTCGCCCCTTTGGATGAAGGCCGAAGTGCAGAGGACGTCTTCGCTTCCGAACCCCTGAAAGCCCCTCCAACCCTGACCACCTTGGCGCGATGGACAGGCAGGGGCAAAGACCTTCTCAGCAAGCCTCAAACCCGAGGAGAACTCATTCGGTTCGTGTCGTTCATCGCAGGACTACAAGCCATCCTTTACATGTTGGCCTACCTCATGAAAGGGATGTTCTCTTTCATGACGCGTCAAACCATCATTGTCATGAGCCGCCTCATCGAATACGATTTAAAGGAGGCGATTTACGACCAGTACCAGAGGCTCCCCGCCGCGTTTTACAAGCAAAATGCCACGGGTGATTTGATGAACCGCATATCGGAGGATGTCTCCAAAGTCAGGATGTACCTAGGGCCTGCCGTGATGTACGGACTGACTTTGGTCACCATGATGTTCTTGACCGTTGGGGTCATGCTCCGAATTGATGTGACGCTAACGCTCTGCTCTTTGGCCCCTTTGCCCTTAATGAGTTTCGGGGTGTACAAGATTAGCGCGCGCATTCACCGCAAGAGCGATGCTGTTCAACAGCAACAAAGCCTCCTGAGCGCCAAGGTGCAACAGGACTTTTCTGGCATCCGAATCTTGGCGGCTCACCGGCGTGAAGAGCGGGCCTATGAGCGCTTCCAAAAGGCTGCTGATGAGTACAAATTCCGGACCCTGGACCTGGTAAAGGTGGACGCGATGTTCATGCCCATCATTGTGATGCTGGTGGGACTGAGTACGATTTTGACCATTTATGTAGGCGGGCTGCGCGTGTTCTCAGGAGACTTGCAACTGGGCCACATCTTTCAATTTGTCTTCTACGTCAACCTGCTTACTTGGCCCTTTGCTTCAGTAGGATGGGTGACGTCTTTGGTTCAAAAAGCCGCTGCGAGCCAAGCGCGCATCAACGCCTTCCTGGATGTCGTTCCCGAGATCGTCAACACCGCAGATGCCCCTTCTGACATCCAAGGCCGCATCACTTTTAAGGGTGTAGGACTCACCTATCCCGACTCGGGAATCCGCGCCTTGGACGGAGTCGACTTTGACCTTGAACCCGGAAAGACGCTGGCGATCATTGGCCGAACAGGGAGTGGAAAGACCACCCTGGCTCAACTCGTGGCCCGGCTCTATGACCCAACAGACGGTGTGGTGGAGGTCGATGGCCATCCCCTCTCTCATCTCCACCTCCCGAGCCTCAGGGCAGCCATTGGATATGTACCTCAAGATGTCTTTCTCTTCTCGGACACCATCGCCTCGAACATTGCCTTTGGCGTAGATGGCGCTGAGCCTCGCGACATAGAACAAGCCGCCCAGGACGCCTATGTCCACGATAACATTGTGGCATTTCCAAAGGGCTACGAGACGCTACTGGGCGAGCGCGGCGTCAACTTGAGCGGAGGACAAAAACAGCGCATTTCAATCGCACGCGCCATTTTGCGCAAACCGCGCATCCTCATTTTTGACGATTGTCTGAGCGCAGTGGACACCGAAACGGAAGCCATTATTCTGGGCAATTTGCAGCGCATCATGAAGGGGCGCACCTCCATTATTGTCTCGCACAGGGTCTCCACGGTGCGCGATGCCGATCTGATTCTTGTCCTCGACGAAGGCAGGGTCTTGGAACGCGGTTCACATGCCGACTTGATTGCTCAAGATGGGTTGTATACCGAACTCCACCGCAAGCAGGAAAACCCCAATTCCTCCCCAGACTGAGGGAAACCAGTTAGCAGTCGTTGCCGAGCAACCCGAGCATGAGCAAAAGGTCAGAAGACCCCACATGCTGGTCGAAATTGAGGTCGGTCTGAAGAAACCCGGTACTCCCAAAATCATTCAGGAAACTCAGCAAATCTTGGATGTTGACGTAATTGTCTCCATTGAAATCCCCGGCACAGCCTCCATCGAGTTGTTCCAAGCCCAAAATGTAGCCATTGCAATCGTTGTCGACTCCCATTAAGGTAGGCGGCGCACCCGGATACATCGTCGCATCGAGGTCATTACAATCCAGTCCTGGCTCAGAGAAGGCACTTGCAGGCGGGTTACAAGAGGAGTATACCGCAGACCCTGCCAATCCGTCGCCGTCAATATCCAAGTAAAACGGAAGGGTGATGCCGTCCTCATCGATGCCTTGATCGCAATCGTTGTCCACTCCATCGCACGGATCCTCCAAGCCCGGATGAATGTCTGCATTGGCGTCATTGCAATCTCCCCCAACGTGGGCATAACTGGGGCCGGGCCGGCAGCCTTGCACCGCCCCATCGTAGGTGCCGTAGCCATCCCCATCCAAATCGGGGTAGTGCATGGCATCATCGGTAACATTGGCAAAAAAGCGGCAAGCATGGACCAATCCATTGCCCGAAACGCGCAGCGTCACGCCTTGCATATCCGTCCAGTCGAAACCGGCAAGCTCTATGGGCCAATCGCCCGAACCCGGCAAACTGTCCACCGAAGCCCAAGTGATGTTTTCGGGAAGTTCAAGGGCCACAGGGCCTGAAATGCACGAGTCTAAAGTCAACGTAATGCGCATGGTATCGGTAGGACATACCGACAGAAACTCGGGCCATACGCTCGTAAAGGTGGTCCTGATCAAAAACAACCCTTCGGTTTGATCTGAAACTGCAATCGTGCCAGAATCAAAGAAGGGGTAATTGCTCCAAGAACCAGAGAAACCTGGCCCTTCAATCTCAGGCTGGGTATCAAAATGCGCCATTTCAGACAGCAACGCATCAGGGGACCCTGTATCGAACGCTTGCATTCTGAAACCATCGGAATAGTTGCTTTGAAACAGGAAGTCACCCCGCGCATAAAGATTGTGGTCCGTACCCGTCGTCCCAAGGTCTACTCCCTCAAGCAATATGGGGTTTTCCAAGTCCGATACATCCCATACATATGTGGTGGTGTGGTCAACCAAGCCTCCTGTCTCATCGGTTTCGTCACCCAAGAAGAAATAGCGCTGATCTGCGGAAAACCAACCCTGGTGAATGTACCCGTGGGGCTGGTGTACCGCACTGGAAATCACATGGATGTCTTGAGGGTCCGTGAGGTCGAGCAACTTAAAGTCGCCCGCACAGCATGCAGCAGCGATCAAACTTTCGTGATGGGTTGAATCTGGGCCGTTGTACCGCACCACATGGGCATCGTGCACGTACGCCTCGTCCCAACTGCCTGCAATAACGGGAGCATCAACATCGCTAAAATCGTAGGCGAGCAATCCCCCCACTCCGTTGATGCCGCATACATAGGCCATTGGCACATCCGGTGCGGTGGCCAAGTTGTGGGCCTTGGAGAACCCCAGCAGCATGGTGTCGGTAGAAAATGTAATCGCTGGGCCAGGGGTGGTATGGTCACGCAATCGCGTCAGATCAAACACCTGCAACCTCGAATTGATGACCTCGCTCACCACCAGCATGAGGTTTCCAATCACCTTGACATCGCGCCACAAGCTGTTGGCCATTCCCAAAGAGGGCAATTGCCCCACTACACGCGGTGTTGAAGGCACGGTGATGTCAATCATCCAAGTCCCGTCGCGCTTCCCAAGCAAGACATACTCTCGGCCATCCAAAGGGTCGGTCCAACCCCAAACGTCATTTGTGGTGTTCCCACCTGTCATGATGTTGGGCACTTGGGCGCACAACTCGACTTGGCTGCAGGGCCATGTGTCATTGATCAAGCCGGCGACGCAATTGCCCTGCCCAGCCATCGGTGTCATGGCACAGGTGAACCAGCACAAGGCGAGCGCTATGGAGCGAATGAAGGTCAAAGCGTGAGACACAACGTTAGTCTATCCCTTAAAAATACGAATTCATCTACACTAAACACCTATTTAATTGAACTATCTCTCTTTTGGTCGACGAATCTTATACTTTCGTTTTGAACCTATTCAATGCCCATTGGTTCCCCTTGTAGCCGTCCTCATACTTCCGCATTGTCCAGACCATCTCCCATATTGATCACCGGCGCCTCTGGATTGGTGGGTTCCGCCTTAATTCACAGGCTGCATGAAGCGGAACCGGACAGGCCCATCCATGTTTTGACCAGAAGGCCCACGGAGGTTCAAGCAATCGCAGGATGCACCGTCAAGGCTTTTGGATGGTCCCCCTCCGACGGGCACGTCGACCCAGATGCGCTTCTGGGAGTCGACCACATCATTCACCTTGCTGGAGAGCCCGTTGCCCAGCGCTGGACTCCTGCCACACGGGTGCGCATCAGAGAAAGCCGAACGAAAGCATTGAACCTGCTCAAACAGGTGTGTGAAACGGCCCATCTGGCGCCACGCATTATTTCTGCCAGTGCTGTCGGTCTATACGGTCACAGTGCAGACTTAATGACCGAGCATTCTCCACCAGGCGAGGGGTTTTTGGCCGATGTTGTCAAAGAATGGGAGGACGCAGCAGCCGATTTGGGCAGCCTCGGCGGCGGTCATGTCACCTTTCGAATTGGATTGGTTTTGAGCGCAAAAGGCGGGGTTCTTGAGCGCTTGTTGCCCATCTATCGGTTTGGTTTAGGAGCACCCCTCGCATCTGGCAAGCAATTCCAAAGCTGGATTCACATCGATGACCTTGTCGGTCTTTTGATGGCGGCATTGGCCCACCCCGAGTGGCATGGCCCTTACAATGCAGTGGCACCAGAAGCTGTGTCTCAAAGGGAGTTTAGTAGAACATTGGCGGGGGTGTTAAATCGGCCGCATTTCTTTCCAAATGTGCCTGCCGCAGCATTGCGGTTGTGGTTTGGCGAAGCCGCCGAGGCGCTCCTCGCGTCTCACAAAGTGCGGCCCGAGCGCCTGCTTGAAGCCGGCTATTCATTTGAATTCTCTTCTTTAGAAAAAGCGTTGTTCGACGCCATTTCTGCCTGATTTTGGCTCAATTCGGGTCCAAACCGCTCTTTTTTGAAGAAAACTGATGCCCGTTTGAACTTTTCAATCTCCGTTTGGTTCTTCCTACAATTCCAAACGAGGAATTCATGATCAGTAAGGTGTTTATGATCACGTTTGATTTGCTGGAGGCCCGGGGGAAACCCCGGGCCGCCTCATTCTAGTCCCAACCAATATGTCTGACGTCTCTCTTTTCTGGCACCGAAGGGATCTCCGCATCCAAGACAATAAAGGCTTGGAAGCTGCCCGAAAATCGGGCCATCCCGTCGTCGGTTTCTTTTGTTTTGACCAACACATTCTCAACCGGTTGTCTTCGCTCGACAGGAGGGTTGGCTTCATACATCACCAGCTCAAATCTGTTCAAAGCGAATACGCGACCCAGGGTGGTGGACTCCTTGCGGCCCATGGCCAACCGCTGCAAGCCTTGCAAGCCACCATATCTGATTTACAGGAAGCAGGGCATCATGTAGCCGCCGTTTATGCAAACCGCGATTACGCCCCCTACCCCGTGCAACGCGATGCAGAAGTCGCAGCATGGTGCGCGTCCCAAGGGATTTCCTTTGAATTGCACGAAGACCATGTCATCATGCCGCCAGAAAGCGTGCTCAAAGACGATGGCACGCCCTACACTGTATTCACCCCATACAGCAAGAAATGGCACAAGGTCCTGGCATCCATGCCCGCTTCACCATTGACCTCTGTGGACCCCTTGACCGAAGGCTCCTGGGCCAGCATTGATTCCAATGAAATCCCTACGTTGGAGAGCATGGGATTTGACACCGAAAGTGGCAACCCTGAGGGCTGGGGCGCATTTGACCACCCCTTGAAGGCCATTACGGTGAAGGATTACGCTGAGATGCGGGATACCCCATCCGCAAAGGGCACCACCAGGATGAGCCTCCACCTGAGGTTTGGGACGGTATCGATCCGTACACTCGCTCGATTCGGGATGAAGCACAGCGACAAATGGTTGACCGAGCTGATCTGGCGCGAATTTTACCAGGCCATCCTCCACCACTTCCCACACAGTGCCCGTGATGCGTTCAGGTCCAAATACGACCGCATTCCTTGGAGGCACGACGAAGAAGGATTTGCAGCCTGGTGCGAAGGCCGCACAGGCTACCCCATGGTCGATGCAGGCATGCGCGAATTGAACGCGACGGGCTTTATGCACAACAGGGTGCGCATGGTCGTGGCCAGCTTCTTGTGCAAGCACCTGCTCATTGACTGGCGCTGGGGAGAGCGCTATTTCGCCGAAAAACTCCTCGACTTCGAGTTGGCTTCCAACGTTGGGGGTTGGCAATGGGCTTCAGGAAGTGGTTGCGATGCTGCGCCCTACTTCAGGGTGTTCAACCCCGAAAGTCAAATGAAGAAGTTCGACCCTAAGGGCATTTATGTGAAGCGCTGGGTGCCGGAATGGGACACCCCTTACTATGTGGCGCCCATTGTCGAACACAAGATGGCACGGCAAAGGGCCATTGACACCTACAAAGCCGCATTGGCCGAGGCTTAACTTGTGGGCATGGAAGACCATGCCTCTTCTCCATTAGGAATGGACCGTCCGCTCAAGGGATTGCGCGTGGTGGAATTGGCTTCGGTATTGGCCGGGCCGCTTGCGGGAAGCTTTTTTGCAGAGCTCGGAGCTGAGGTCATCAAAGTGGAAAATCCGGCCACTGGCGGCGATGTCACCCGACAATGGCGTTCGGCAGATGAGCCCCTCGAAGGGCCAAGTGCCTACTACGTGGCCGCCAATGGCCCAAAGGAAGTCCAGATGCTCGACCTCAAAAAGGATGGGGATCAGGCTGCATTGAATGTGTTGCTGAGCGATGCAGACATCGTCTTACAGAATTTCAAACCCAGCGGTTTGGTGCGCCTAGGACTTGATCCGGAGGCCCTGGCCTTGCGCCACCCCCACCTCATCCATGTGCACCTCAAGGGCTTTTTATCCGATGCGAATCGGCCCGGATACGACATGGTGGTGCAAGCCGAAACAGGCTTTATGGCGATGAATGGCGCACCGGGCGGGGACCATTTTAGAATGCCCGTCGCCTTGATGGACGTGCTTGCTGCGCACCAAATGCGCTCGGCCGCCTTGCTCGCCCTGTGGCAGCGGGAACGGGATGGTCTGGGCAGCTACCTTGAAGTGTGGCTGGACGCATCGGGCTTGAGTGCTCTGGCGAATCGGGCCACTGAATACCTTGTGGCCGGACATGAACCGGCTGCCTTGGGGGCATTGCACCCTCAAATCGCACCCTATGGCGAGACATTTTGGTGCCGCTGTGGCGGTCAAATTGTGACGGCTGTGGGGAATGACCCTCAATTTCAGGCCCTGTGCGACTTGCTACACCGTCCTGAGTGGGGGAAAGACAAGCGGTTCTCTTCCAACCCTGAGAGGGTGCAACACCGTTCAGTTTTGGCCCAGTTGATGGCACCTGCCTTTTTGGAACATTCGGCCGACTTCATTTTGGCGCAAGCCCTGGAGTGCGGCGTACCGCTCGGCCGGGTGAATCCGGTTTCAGCGGCATTACAAAGTGATTCAGGCAGGGCCATGACAGCCACCTTCGAAGCCGAAGGCCGCACCGTTCAGCATGTGCGCCAGGTGGCGTTTAAGATTCACCGCAACGGCAAACGCAGCACATAATACTGGTCATCGTCGATGGGCAGCTTGCGCGACCTCAGCCAAGGGTTCAGTGTTTTGAGCGCATTGTAACTGACCCCCATCCGCTGCGCCAACGCCGACAAGTCGTCGACTGAATCCACCAGCACCGTATCCCTCGTTTCCAATGGAGCGTACCAGTCGTCGGCTTGGAGAACAAAACCGTGGGCCTCTGGATCCTCCATGACTTGTTTGGTGGCATAGAGGCGATACACATAGCGGGCCGTTTCATCGTTCAGCATGAGGTCCCAATAAGCCGCCCCGCCTTGCTCGTCCATGCGGCGGGACAGCCCCGACATGCCCATGTTGTAGCTGGCGGCAGCCAAGACCCAGTCCCCATATCGGCGGTGGGCCTTGTTGAGGTATGCGCATGCCGCGCGGGTGGCTTTTACAACGTGATAACGTTCGTCCACATCGCGGTCCACCCTCAATCCAAACTCCTCTGCTGCGGGCTTCATGAACTGCCAGAATCCCCTTGCGTCCGACGGGGAGACGGCATTGGCAAGTCCTGATTCAATCACACTCAAGTATTTAAAATCAACCGGAATCCCCGAATCGATCAAGATGGGCTCGATCACGGGAAACCACCTGCCTGATCGTTTGAGCGTTAGCAAACTGCTGCTGTGGCGAAAGGTTCCAATCAGCAGCTCCTTTTCCATGCGCTCCCTGACCCCCACACGTTCCAGCGGCAAAGGGGCGCCCGCAAATTGAAGTTCTTCTAGAATGGGGGGTGGACTTACCTGCTGGGGGTGATGGCCTGCGCCGGCCATTTCGGGCCTTGATGGGTGTGCCGCCTCAGAATTGGTGAATAAGGCCACAGCCAATGATGCGACCGCCAAGCCGCCAAAAAACATCGGTTTCCAAGGATTCATGGCCTTCAAGTAAAGGGTGACTGGAAATCAGCAAAAGACGGTGCCTTCACGTCTTTTTCTGAAAGTAGCGGCGCCGTGGTTCCCCAGTCAATGTTGAGGTCAGGATCGTTCCACAACAGCGAACCCTCGTGATTTGGGCTGTATACCTCGGTGCACTTGTAACAGAACACGGTATTGGGCTCCAAGGTCAAGAAACCGTGGGCAAAACCCTTGGGAATCCAAAACTGCCAGCGGTTCTCTTCACTGAGCAGTGCTGTTTGGTGCTGGCCATAGGTCGGAGAGCCCTTGCGTAAATCAACGGCCACATCGAGTGCCGCTCCTCGGGCCACACGCACGAGCTTGCCTTGGGCGCGGTCGGGCACTTGAAAATGCAGACCCCGCAAAACTCCTGTGCCTGAAACCGACTCGTTGTCCTGAACGAACTGGACCTGACTTCCGATGGCCTCCTCGAAATGCGCCTGTCGCCAGGTCTCCGAAAAATGGCCCCGGTCGTCTCCAAACCGCCTTGGACGGACCATCAATGGGCCATCAATGGGGCCGCGCTGCAATTCCAATGGATGTGCCATGTCGTTTAGTTGCCGTTCAGCACAGAGATCAACGCTATAAAACTGCTCACCGTGGTGATCAGGCTCAAAACAGGTCCGATGTCTGCCAGCACTTCCTGGGCGTATTGAGGGAGCGGCTCCACATAGATGATGTCTCCTGCCTGCACGGTAGTGTTGGCGAACTTAATCCCCTCAATGGTGGAGAGGTCCAGTTGGTAGATGGCCTGTCCTTCCGCACTGCGGCGGATCAACTTGACATTGCGGGCATCGCCACGGGCACGGATGCCTCCGCTCAGCGCCAGCACCTCCAACAAGCTCGTATTGGGGTTGACCAATGGCACCACCGACGCAACGCCTGCCTCTCCAGGGAAGACCAACACCCGCTGGTTGGTCACTTCCAAAAGGGCCAATGGAGCAACGTAGTACTTGTTGAACTCTTTTTCCAAAAAAGTCTCGGCCTCGTCGATGTTGAGCCCGGCCAATTTTACCGCCCCCAATTCGGGCAATTCTACCGTTCCATCAGGCCGCACCTCATAAATGAAACTTGAGTTGCCTGCCAACAATTGCTGCTGGTTTCCACCACCATTGTTGCCCCCGGCGCTTCCGGCCCTCGCTCCCGCTGTCACGGACAGTAACCGCTCTCCCTGATTGGAAAACAATTGGAAGCGCAGCAAATCATTGGGTGCGATGCGGTAATTCACATCGGAAATGGGATTGTACGCATCAAAAACAAAGTCCGAAGGCGTGCGGAACATGATGTTCCTGTTGATGGTGCAACCAGCTGCCAAGGTGGCCACAACAGCGAAGGCTACAAGGCGTGTAAACAACTGAGAAATGCTCATTGAGCGAAAATACACCGATGAACGGCGTCCAACATTGTCCAAAACCGGATTGTCCAAGTATTTTCACCGCTATGGCCCTTTCCCAAGATTTGCTCCGCAATGGTCCTACCAGACTCCGCACCTTGGAGCCAGAGGATGTCGATTGGATGATGCGTTGGGAAAACGCACCCGAACATTGGCAAGTCAGTGGAACCCTCGCGCCATACTCCCGTGCCGCTTTGGAAGCGCTGTGCCATGGCCACCAGGATGTCTATACCGCAGGGCAGCTGAGGTGGGTCATTGAAGAACGGGGCAAGCCCATAGGGGCCGTTGACCTCTATGAGTTCTCCGCCCTCCATCAGCGCTCAGGCATTGGCATCCTGATCGACCCCGCACACCGGGGAAAGGGATCAGCCGGCCGCGCCCTGGCCATTGCGGTCGCGCACGCCGAAGCCGTGCTGCTCTTAAGGGGACTCCACGCCCAAGTGCACGCCCACAATGGGGCCAGCCTTCAACTCTTTGGATCTGGGGGATTTGAAGAGATTGGCCGTTTCAAGGACTGGACCCGCACCCAAGAAGGATGGCACGACGCCGTGCTGTTCCAACGCAACTTTATCCCGCAAGACACATGAAGGGCCGCGGACCATGGATGCTTCGGGCTTTTGCCGCAGTGTGCCTCATTGCGGCGGCGGCGGGTATTTGGGGGTGGAATACGGCATTCCGGCCGAATTCATTGGCGGCCGATGGCCGGTTTGTCTTGAAATCAAAATCCTCCACTGACAGCACCATTCAGCAGCTGTTCGATGACGGCCGTATCCGCGATGCAAGTTCCTTTCAGCGGTATTTGAGTTGGAGGGGATGGGACCACAACGGAGGACTCCGCCCTGGTCGCTACATGATTCCGGAGGGCTTGGACAACCGTGGGCTGGCCAGGCTGTTGCGCTCGGGGGCGAGAGAGGCCGTTCGGGTCCGCTTCAACGCTACTCGCCTTCCGGAAGAGGTGGCCGAATCCATATCCGATCAAATGGCACTTGAACAAGCCGCCATTCTCGCCGCCATGACCGACCCTCTGACGGCCGCGCGCAATGGCACAGATGTGGAGGGCTTCAGAACGCGCTTTATCCCGAACACCTATGAAGTCTGGCACGACATGTCTGCTACAGACTTAGTGGACCGCATGGTGAAGGAGTGGAAAAAATGGTGGTCTTTGGAGCGGCGCGCTCAAGCAGAAGCCAAGGGGCTAACGCCAGAAGAAGCCGGCATCTTGGCCTCCATCGTCAAATCTGAAACCTCCCGTTTGGACGAAGCCCCTACGGTAGCGGGGTTGTACCTCAACCGGCTGCGCCGTGGCATGCGCCTTCAAGCGGATCCCACCCTGATTTATGCGCTGGGTGACTTTTCCATTCGGCGGGTGCTGAACGTCCACCGGGAAGTGGACAGCCCTTACAACACATACAAGTACCCAGGACTTCCACCTGGGCCCATCAATTATCCTGAGCCCGCCTATCTCGAAGCTGTGCTCAACGCTGAGGAACACGGCTACATTTTCATGTGCGCTCGAGAAGACTTCAGCGGATATCATGCTTTTGCAAAAACGAACAAAGAACACGAGCGCAATGCGCGGCGTTATCGAAGGGCCTTGGATCGACAAGGCGTCTACAAATGACCTCACCAATGCCTCCTAGCAGGTTGTAATTTTGCAGCTTCATGCAGCTGTCGGCTTCGTCCTTACTTCCGTCTACTCTGGCCATCGTCGTATTGGCTTTCGGCACTTTTGGGGACAACGCCTCAGCCCAAGAATGGCCTACCCACCTGCCACGCAAACCCGTGGCTGACGCCGTCCGCGTTTCAGAACAGTCCATCTTCATCGATGGAGACCTCAACGAAGACGCCTGGCAATCCATTGTCCCAGAGACAGATCTCCACGAATTCAAACCCGTTCCTTTTGCCAACCCCCGCCAGCGCACTGAAGTGCGCTTCGCTTTTGATGACCGTGCGCTGTACATCGGAGCGCGCATGTGGGACACCGCGCCTGACAGCATCCTGCATCAACTCGTCCAACGCGATGGCGGAGGCAACACCGATGTATTTGGTATTTGGTTCAATTGTTTTGACGATGGTGTAAACGGGGTGCGCTTCTCGGTCACCCCGGACGGCGTCCAATCCGATGAATTGCTCACGACCGATGGTTCGGATGGCAGTTGGAACGCTGTTTGGCAGTCTGAATGCCGCATTGATGAGAACGGGTGGACCGCCGAGTTCGCTCTGCCCTGGTCCGTCTTTCGCTTTGCCGACAAGGGAGACGCCGAGCAGCAATGGGGCATGAATTTCTACCGCTACATCCGCCGCTACCGCTCCGATTATGTCTGGCGCGCCATGGATCCGAATCAGGAAGGCTTGATGAACCAAGGGGGGCTTTTGAGCGGCATCCGCGGTATTACGCCTCCACCCCGTTTTAGCTTGTATCCGTATGCAAGCACCTACGTCAATGCCGAAGATGGCGCGACCAATGTGGCCGTCAATGGAGGCCTGGACCTGAAAGTGGGAATGGGTGAAGCCTTCACCTTGGACATGACCTTGGTTCCGGACTTCGGCCAAGTCGTCGCCGACAACCTTGTACTCAACTTGAGCCCCTATGAGGTGCGCTTCAACGAGAACCGTCAATTCTTCACTGAGGGAACGGAGCTGTTCAATAAGACAAGGAATTTCTACAGCAGGCGTGTCGGTGCTGGAGAGCAGTTGCTGAACGCCTCCAAGGTCACCGGCCGAACATCTGCCGGCACAGGATTGGGTCTACTCAATGCCATTTCTCAGGATGGCAATGGGTCCCTCACCGATTTTTCCGTGGCCGTATTGGATCAGAACCTGCCCAACAATGGCTTCGTCGCCATCCAAAGCGGACAGGTCATCAGGGAAGGTGACCGGCGTGACGACTGGGTGGGCAGCGCTGCATTTGAAGTGCGGGACTCACTTCAGCGCTGGTCGCTTTCCGGCCAAACTGGTGTCAACCGCCGCTCCGACCTCAACAACGGAGAGGGAGAAGGACATGGATGGGGCTTGGAAATCAGCCGCATCAAAGGAAGGCTGCAGTGGACCGCGGGGCATTACACCGAAACACCGGAATACGACCCCAACGCCATCGGATTCCTGTCGGCCCCAAATGCAGCGGTGGACTATGGGCGCGTCGAATACCGCATCCCAAGGCCCTTTGAGGTGATGGGCATCGGCTTCAACCGCATGTCGTGGGAACTCAATGCAACACGTGAATTGCTGCACACCCCGCGCTCCTTTGTGAGCATGGAGTACGACTTGGAGTGGCGGTTGTTCCTCGCCAGTTTCGACTTCATCAAATTCGGTGCTACGACCATGCCCTACGATGGCCGTGATTATTTCGCGCCCCGACTTGAAGACCGTTTCTGGCAGGTTCCCAAGTGGTGGTCTTGGGACGCGTTCATGAGCACGGATTACAGGCGAGAGTTTGCCCTGGACATTGGCACTTGGAATGCCGGAGGGGTATTGTATCCCGATTGGAAGGAACGGAACTTCAGGATTGAGCCCATCTGGCGGCCCAACGACCATTTCCGAATCAGCCACGTCTACAGCCACCAAGACAAATTCAACGAGCGCGGATGGTCGGCATTGGTGGATTCGTTGCCGAATGGCACGTCATTGGGGGAAACCAAAAGCCTTTGGGCCAAGCGAAACAATTACTCGCGCACCCATGTCCTCAACGCCTCCTATGTCATAGACAACCGCAAAGGGATCACCTTCCGCTTGCGCCATTACTGGAGCCGTGTGGAAAATGGCAGCTTCTACTTTTTGCGCGAGGACGGGCTGCTTGAACCCACCAACGACATTGCACTTTCCGATGAGGGAACCTCGCCGTACGACATCAGCTACAACGCTTGGTCCATTGACTGTGTCTTCCGGTGGATTTTTGCACCGGGGAGTGAGCTGTCTGTGGTCTGGAAGAATTTGCTGGAGAGCCAGGGCGATATGTTGCCGGACACCTATGCAGAAAACATCGAGGACGTGCTGCGCGTGCCCCACCGCAACAGCTTTTCGATCAAAGCCATCTACTTCTTGGACTACGCCGACCTCACGGGGCGAAGGTGAATGTCATTCTGCCTGAAGGCTAGCCAAGGTGAAAACTTTTTGGCCAATGTTGCCCGCGGCATCGATGCACCACACCCTAATGTCTTCCTGCGTTCTGTCTTGCAAAACGCCATCGCTGAGCGCATAGCTCAGGACGCCTTTGTCCAAGCCCCATCGCATCCAGTGCTCTCCGCAGCGCCCTTCCCATCGGTCCATACCGCTCAGGTCATCTCCAATGGAAATGGACAGTACTCCATCAACAAGGACGGGCTGTCCCAAAACCGGTGCGACGGTATCCTGCCTGACTTCGAAATATCCAAACCGATCCAAGCGAACTTGGATGTGTCCGTTGCGCTCATCGGATACCCAAGCTTCCTCCACCTCCCCCTTTTCGTCTACAGCGCACAAGACCATGGGGTCTCCTGAGCCCATGAACGCTGAGGGAACAGGGACTGTCAAAGTGTAATCAGATCGCGTGACCCTGGCTTCGGACCAGACGGTGATGCGTCCTGAATCCGAGCGGTCAATGTCAATGACGGCATCTCCATACAGCGCATTGGCGGGGACCTCTACCACCACGTCCTCAACCTCTAAACGATGGGGAAGGTTGTACTCAAACGGTGCGGGATTCAGGGTGTCTTTTGCTATTGCAACAGAATCACCCCACAACCACAAACCTGTGCGCGTCTCATTGCCTGCGGCATCCAAAAGCAGCACTTCTAAACGGGCCGAATCACCGGGCTCAACCGAGCAGGATGAACGCCCTGAGGTTCTTTGATAAATGTCCAATCGGTTTCCCGGCAACCGTTGCACCCTGTGCACCCTACCCTTCCGGTCCTGCCAAGCCGGCAAGTCAATGTGCGCCGCGACATCAGCATTGGTAGAGAAGTCCAGTGTGTCCATGCGGTGGCTGTGGATCAAAGAGTCGTTCATCCAGACGTCGATGCCATATGGGCCGTGCGTGAAGCGCTCTCCATCCAAACGGTCAAAGCCCTCTACGCCCAAGGAAAAAGGCCCAGCCACGCGCAGCCCTTCACCATATGCCGATGTCCACCGGAAGCGGTCTGGACTCCCTTCTACGGTGCCCGTTGTTTCCGGCACAACCCAAACCCCGCGAAACTCAGGCGGAACCATGTCTTGGGTGACACCGGACCCTTCGAATGTCCAATGCAGCGGATTGATGGGCCGCTGCGTTCGGGCATCGCGCAACTCGAAGTGCAAATGGGGACCAAAACTCCCCCCTGTGTTGCCGCTCCAACCGATGGTATCCCCAGCAGAAAAGGAGAAGGCCGACGACGGACGGCCATCAAAAGCCCACTTTTCATCCGCGTATTGCTGCTCCATTAACCAAGCCTCGATGCGGGGATGAAATTGAGACAAATGGGCATAGACGCTGGTCAATCCCCCTCCGTTTAAGTACAAGGCCAACCCATATCCTCGGTGGGACACTTTGACGCGGGAAACGGCCCCATCGTGTGCAGCGAGCACAGGAATGCCCGCGCGGCCTTCGGTTCTGACATCCAACCCCGTATGAAAATGTCCCGTTCTGATTTCCCCGAAATTCCCACTAAACTTTAGCGGAATGGGGAGCGGAGAGTGCAGTGTATCCTGGGACTTCGCCTGATTAAAAGGGCCAAAAAAAACGGCGCTAACCAATGCAAAGGCCCCCAAAATCTGTTTCATTCCCTGTCGCATGTTCGCAAATTACCGCGTTGNCGTTATCCCCTCGAAAGCAAAGGTTAAATTTGAGTTCGTGGAAGAGAAACAGCATCCCGATTACGCCCTGTTGGGCGATGTGCTTGATGACATCAAGAAGAGAACGTCAGGACTGATTGCAGAGCGCAAACAGCTGACGGCAGAAAACGCGCGTTTAATAGACCGTGTCCAAGCCCTTGAAATGCAGCTCGCTGCATGTGAACAGGCGAAAGCTCAGTCTCCACCCACGCCTACCACCACCCCTACCCCTGTCCATTCCTCCAATCCCGTGGTCGGTGAACGCATTCGGGCCCTCGTCGAAGAAATCGACGCGTGCATTGCCCTGATGCCCCGAACCCGGGACATGGCTTCGGCTGAAATCATGACCGCATGAACGAATCTTCCATTCAAGTCACCATCGCAGGCCGCACTTATCCGCTCACCGTGGCGGATGGAGAAGCAAAAAGCGTGCGTGATGCGGCCGGAAGAATCGATGAGATTGTTCAACGTTTTCAGCGCGATTACGGCGTCTCAGACCGGCAAGATCTCCTGGCCATGGCCGCTCTCCAATTGTTGAGCGATGCGGCCGCAGCCCCCTCGGAAGCCCCTCCTGCATCGCTTGGAGTGCCTACCGAAGTGTTCGACGGTCTCGAAGAAGTTCGGTCGTTGCTCGCTCAAGCTGGCATTTCTCCGGAGGAAGGACAGGATTCAACATCCTGACCACAATGGATCCCACCCCTTATATCATCGGCGCACTGGCCGGCCTCATCTTAGGAGGAGGACTGGCATACGTCCTTATCAACCGCATCCTTCAAGGCAAAGCGGACCAGATCATCAAAGAAGCTGAGCAAAAAGGCGAAAACATCAAGGAGAAGAAAATCCTTCAAGCCAAGGAGAAGTTTTTGAAGCTCAAGGAAGAGCACGGCCAAGAACTCAAAAACCGCAACAGCAAAGTCCAGGCCCTTGAAGACAAATTGAAAAACCAAGAGCGGAATCTCAAGCGAGACGACCAGCAGCTCAGGGACCGCCGGTCTCGGTTGAAGCGCGACGAGGAAACCCTCCAAGCGCGGCTCAATGCCAATGAAGCCAAGCACAAAGAGCTCGAAAAATCTCAAGCTCAAGCCGCCAAATTGCTCGCTGAAGTGGCGGGCTTGTCGGTAGATGCCGCGAAGAGCGAGCTTCAAGAGCAGATCTTGGGTGACGCGAGAGCCATGGCGGCACAGCAGGTGCAGGACATCTTGGATGATGCGCGCAGCCGAGCCAATCAAGACGCCAAAAAGGTCGTGATCCAGACCATCCAAAGGGTGGCCACGGAGCACGCCATCGAGAACAGCGTTTCTGTCTTTAACATCGGAAGCGACGACATCAAAGGCCGCATTATTGGCCGTGAGGGTAGAAACATCAGGGCTTTGGAAGCAGCCACTGGCGTTGAGTTCATTGTGGATGACACCCCCGAAGCCATCATCATCAGCTGCTTCGACCCCGTGCGAAGAGAGATCGCGCGGCTCAGCCTTCACCAGCTCGTCTCGGATGGCCGCATCCACCCCGCGCGCATTGAAGAAGTCGTGGCCAAGACCTCGAAGAAGATCGAAGAAGAGATTCTGCAAACTGGCAAGCGTACGGTCATAGACTTGGGCATACCGAACATGTCCAATGCCCTGGTCCGCATGGTCGGCAGGATGAAGTACCGCTCCAGCTATGGACAGAACCTCTTGCAGCACAGCCGCGAGGTAGCCAACCTCTGCGCCACAATGGCTGCAGAGCTCGGATTGGACACCAAAGCCGCAAAACGGGCAGGATTGCTGCACGACATTGGCAAGGTGAGCGACGAGGAAAGCGAATTGCCACACGCATTGTTGGGCATGAAGCTGGCCGAAAAGGCGGGAGAGCGACCTGATGTCCTCAACGCCATTGGTGCCCACCACGACGAAATCGAGATGACGTCCCTGATCTCACCCATCGTTCAGGTGTGCGACGCCATTTCCGGTGCGCGCCCAGGAGCGCGACGCGAAGTTGTAGAGAGCTATATCCAACGTCTCAAGGATTTGGAGAACATTGCTCTAGAGCAACCGGGGGTCACACAGAGCTATGCCATTCAAGCGGGACGTGAACTTCGCGTGATGGTGGAAAGCGAGCAGGTCAACGATGAGATGGCCGAGCAGATTTCCTTCAACATCTCCCAGCGCATCATGAACGAAATGACCTATCCAGGCCAAGTTAAGGTCACGGTGATCCGAGAGACCAGGGCCGTCAGTGTGGCCAAATGAATGACGCCCCAGAAGGCCGACTCGCCAAATCTGTCCGATGGCAGACCATCAACGTCGGCTTTCAGGTGCTCTTTCAGCTCGCCTTTATCAAGGCGCTTTCCATTTTCCTTACTGAGGCAGAATGGGGGATTATTGGCATTGCGCTTGGCATTATTGGCATCATTGAAATCTTCGCCCAACTGGGCGTCGGCCCCTCTCTGATTCAACGCAAGGCACTCACTGAAGAGCAGATTTCCGCGGCATTTTGGGTATCGCTTTTGCTCGGTGTTCTGTTTGGGTTGACCACGTTTTTTACGGCACCCCTCATCGCCCAATTTTACCACCGGGCCGACCTGATTCCGCTGCTTCGCTTTATTGCAATGAGCTTCCCCTTGGCTGGACTTGCACTGGTCCCAAGGGCGATCCTTATCCGCAAGATGGACTTTCGCAGTTTGTTTTGGTCCTCCTTGATCGCCATGCCCATCGGCAATGGATTGATCGGCATCCTGGCTGCCTACAACGGCTGGGGAGTTTACGCTTATGCAGGTGCACTGCTGGCCCAAAACGCTTTGTTGGGCCTCAACTATTGGGTGCGCGCCGGTGTGCGGATTCACAAGCCCGCCTTAACACCCGCCCAGCCCTTGTTCAAGTACGGCGCGTCCAGTACCGTCTTCAACTTCTTGAATTACGCAGCTTCCAGACTCGATGTGCTCGTGCTCGGACGCTTCCTGCCTGAAAGTCGCAATGCGGACCAGGGGATCTACGACCGCTCAAACTACATGATGACATTGCCCATTACGCTCCTGGGCAAGCTCTCCGACAGTGTCCTCTTTAGCAGCATGAGCGAGGTTCAGGAAAACCGTGAACGCCTCAAGGGCATCTTCTTAGGAGGGCTTTACTTCACCGCTTGCCTGGTCTTTCCTGGGGTGGTGCTGCTGGAGTTGTATACCGAAGAATTCGTGTTGGCCCTGCTCGATGAAAAGCTGCTTCCCACCGTCCCGATCATCCGGATACTATACGCAGCTGTGTTGTTGCGCAGCTGGATCAAAGTCTGTGACGCGACGGTGCGGGCCACGGACATCATTGGCCCGGCATCCATTGTCAAGGCCCTGTTTTGTGCGGGCCTGGCTTACTCGGCCTACCTTGGATACAAGCATGGCTTTGAAACCCTCGCATGGGGCGTTGTGGTCTCTACCCTGTTTCAAGCCATCGCCATGCTCGCACTCACGACCCGAAAGCTGAAACTGCGCTGGGGTGCCGTTTTGTCTACCGCCGGCCCTGGCCTGGTCCTTGGCCTGGTCACTTTATGTGCTGCTGGCCCTGCCACATTTCTGCACGATATCCACTGGCTCGCACGATTGGGCTTGGGCCTGCTGACGGCGCTCGTTGGCGTGATGATGTGGGCGTGGATGTTCCCGCGCTCATTGCAACATGGGGCCAACAACATCCTCGCTCAAATTGCTGTGCGCATCCCCGTTGCGGCCCTGAAGCAGCGTTGGATACCTGAAGACGATGTCCCCCGCTGAGTAGGGATTAATTTTGCCGGCCCATGCCCGGCTCTTTTCGCCATATCGCGGTTCTCTTTTGCCTGTTCAGTGCCACACTGGCCGGTCGCGCTCAATGGCACAACACCACGCCAGACAGCCTCTTTGTGAAAGGTGCCATCGCTGCTAGTCCGGACAGCCTGTTGCCGCAAACCACCATTCAGGTCAGGTTGGGAGACGTTGCGCTGCTGGCAGGAGACAGCGTTGCCACCACCGTCCACAAGAGCACTTCCCTGTCCGGATGGGCACGCAGCCCTTGGGGCCGGTTACAGTTCGACACTACCCTGCCGAAATACGCGGACTCATGTAGGTTTTGGATGGGCTGCGATACGCTTGGACTCACATTGGCTTGGGCCAAGGACACGGTGCAATGGACATGGAAGCCTGAAGAAAGGGGGTGCTTCCCAGTGGCCACTTCTTCCTCTGTGGACGCGATTTTACAAGACGCGCAACGCTTCCCTTTTGAGTCATCACGCCTCAGCCTGATCAAAAGTTGGCTGGAAGGAAAGTGCACGTCGCCAGAGCAAGTTGGCAGGCTCGCCGCAGCCTTTGATGATGAAGCCCGTCGGCTGGACATCATTCAATCGGCAACCTGTTCTTCCCCCTCCCAGACTTATCTATTGGAGAAGCTTTTCGCATCGCAGCATTACCGTTCCGTTTTTCTTGAATGGGCCCCGTCTCCGCATTGAGAATCCACCGTGTTTATCCTGTGGGTAACTCCCGCGCCATAGCCCTTGAAACCAAAGTCGATTCGGGTTGTTTTGAACTCCAGAGTATCCGACCATGTCCACCACTACGCACACCATCCACAACTTCTCTGCAGGCCCCTGCATTCTCCCGCCGTCCGTACTTGAGCAAGCCTCCGCAGCCGTTCGAGAGCTCGATGGCAACGGCCTTAGTTTGATTGAGATCTCCCACCGCAGCAAGCCTTTTGTGGCGGTGATGGAAGAAGCCCGGGACTTGGTTCGGTCAGAATTGAACCTCCCCGACCATTACGAAGTCCTGTTTTTGCAAGGCGGTGCCAGTCTTGGATTCTTGACAACAGCCATGAACTTTACGCCGACCGATGGCAGCATGGACTATGCCGTAACAGGCACCTGGGCCAAAAAGGCGCTGAAAGAGGCGCGCAAAATGGGCGCTGCCCAGGCCATCACCTCGAGCGAAGACAGCGGATTCAATCACATTCCGGAGCTGCCAGGAACTTCCTCGGCCAGTGCCGTTCACATCACTACAAACAACACGATATACGGCACCCAGTACGCAGGGGACCCTGTGGTGGACAAGCCCATCGTTGCCGATATGTCCTCGGACATCTTCTCGCGCCCCATTGACATCGAGCGGTACGCTTGCATCTATGCCGGTGCTCAGAAAAACATGGGGCCTGCAGGCACTGTCCTCTATATCTACGACAAGCGTCAAGCTGGAAAGACTGGACGCGATTTGCCCAGCTACCTCGATTTGGAGCTTCACGCAGACAAGGACAGCATGTTCAACACCCCACCGGTCTTTGCGATCTACACCAGTATGCTGACCCTGCGTTGGCTGAAAGGCGAAGGTGGTGTGCGCGAAATGCAACAGCGCAATGCGGCCAAGGCCGCCTGTATCTATGGCGAAATTGACCGAAATCCCCTGTTCAATGGTTATGCAGCTTCTGGCTCGCGCAGCGTCATGAACGCCACGTTCACCGCTGCGGACGACGCCCTGACCCCCCTGTTTTTGGACGCCTGCAATGCGGCAGGCATCAACGGAATCAAAGGACACCGTTCAATTGGTGGTTTCCGCGCCTCCATGTATAACGCATTGCCATTGTCCAGTGTCGAAGTGCTCACCGACGTGATGAAAGAATTCGAGCGCACCCACGGCTGACCCTACCCCACCACGATANCCCAAANATGAAAGTTCTCGCCAACGACGGCATTTCTGCCAAGGCCAAAGCACAGCTCCAGGCCGCGGGCGTGCATGTTTCTACTGACCATGTAGAACAGGGCAAACTCATCGNCACGATCAACCAAGAAGGCTACGATGGCATTCTCGTGCGCAGTGCNACCAAGGTCCGGAAAGACCTGATTGACGCCTGTCCCAACCTCCGCTTTGTCGGACGTGGAGGCGTGGGCATGGACAACATCGACGTGGACTATGCTCGGGAGCAAGGACGGGTGGTGTTCAATACACCCGCTGCGAGCTCTCAAAGTGTGGCAGAACTGGTGATGGCCCATTTGTTTGCGATGGCGCGCTCTTTGCAGCACAGCTACCAAGCGATGCCACTGCGGGGTGCAGAGGAATTCAAGGTGCTCAAAAAGGAATATGCCAAGGGCATCGAACTCCGCGGCAAAACGCTTGGNATCGTTGGCTTCGGACGCATCGGAACAGCCGTGGCACAATACGCTTTGGGCTGCGGCATGAACGTGATCGGGGTAGACCGTGAAGGCACCTCTCGCTCCGTAAATGTGCAGGTGCCCATGGGGGGCGCAAAGACCCACGATGTTGAGGTCGATATCCCCCTGGTGCCGATGGAAGAGATGCTCGCCCAATCCGACGCAGTGACCTTTCACGTTCCTGCCCAATCAGACGGCTCGCCCGTTCTGGATGCAGCGGGTATTGCCGCTATGAAACCGGGAGCGATGCTGGTCAATACAGCCCGTGGAGGCACTGTTGATGAAACGGCTGTGCGTGCAGCGGTCTCAAACGGCCACCTTCGGGGCGCAGCCCTGGATGTTTTTGTGGGAGAGCCCAAGCCAGATGCTGGNCTGCTTTCTGAGTCAGGGCTTGCCTTGACGCCCCATATTGGAGCCGCAACTTTAGAAGCACAAGACCGAATAGGGGACGAATTGGTGGAGCGCATTCTCGAATTGCGTTAATTCGAATTCGCTACCGGTACCTTCCGGCGCGCCCGTTCAATGCCAACGAAGCCGCCCCTTCTCTTGATGCCCTTTGCGGGTGTTTTGCCCAGCCGGGATAAAGCCCACCTTGTGGCTACCCGCAGCTATATGAGCTACAGCGATTACGAGCTCAAAGACAAACTATCGCGAAACCCCTACAGTTATCTCCATGTCATCCATCCACAGGGTGATTTGGAATCGAGCCAAGATCTGGGTGCCGTGCGCCAGGCCTACAGCACCTTTGTTGAGAGGGGTTGGCTGGAGCGGGATGAACAAGACCATTACTACATCCTCAGGCAATCCGGGCCTATGGGCAGCTGCACTGGAGTCATCGGGCTGGTCCCGACTTCAGTGGCCAAATCGGGCCGCATCAAAGTGCATGAAGCCACCCTGGCCAACCGCGAAGCGCTCTTTGCCCGATATCTTTCTGAGGTGGGACTCAACGCAGAACCCACACTCCTTGCCTACCCGCCCAATGGCGCAGTTGAGACCGTCATCTCCAAGGTGACCGTTCTTCATGCGGACCTGGATTTCACCACAGCTGACGGAATCAGACATACCCTTTGGCGGCCCAGTCAAGGTGATATGGCCCAGCTAAAGGCAGCTTTTGAAACGGTAGAACACGCCTACATCGCCGATGGCCACCACCGCGTAGCATCGAGCATCAAGATGGCTGAATCCCATCCCAATCGGGGCGCTGCGCACGCCTTCATGGCCTTGCTTGTCTCAGGTGACAGTTTGATGTTCCGAGGCTTTCACCGCACTGTAGAAGTCAAGGACCGCCAGCTCTGTGAAAAGGTGCTCGCGCGACTCCCGCAGCTCAATGGTGCCGTTTGGTCTGATGGCTTCCAAGAACTGCAACCATCAGAGGACTGTATTCGCTTGCGCGGCGCCATATCAGGGACTCTGCACATCAATGAGGCCTTGGCCGCTCAAGGCATCACTGCAGCTGAGTGGTTACAAAGCGAGGTGCTGCAGCCACTGTTCGACATTTCCGAACCTCGGACTGACCGCAGATTGAACTACATCCCCGGAGACCTGGCGCATGATGAGCTCGAAGCGGCGACACGTGATCAAGATCGTTTGGCCTTCATCATGCCCCCGATGACCTTCGAGGGGCTACAAGCGGTTGCCGATGCAGGCCGCCATTTGCCGCCAAAAAGCACCTGGATCGCCCCCAAGTTGCGCAGTGGCATGACCCTCTTTGATTTCGGCTCCACATCCTGACCTTTGCGGCATGGATGGATGGGACATTGCACAGCGTTGGAATGAAGTCAGGGCCGAAGTCCCTGCTGAAGTGCATGTGGTGGCGGTCAGCAAGACAAAGCCCATTACAGCCTTAGAAGAGGCCTATGGGGCCGGAGCGCGGAGCTTTGGCGAGAACCGCGTTCAGGAATTGGTGACCAAGCATGAGGCTTTGACCCACCCCGACTCTGGCAAGCCATCGGACTACCCGAACCTGTCATGGCACCAGATCGGAACCCTTCAGAAGAACAAAGTCAAATACATCGCCCCATTTGTGGGCCTCATACACGCGGTTGATCAAGCGGGCTTGCTGGACGAGATTAACAAGCGTGCGGCATCGAACACAAGGGAAATTTCGGTGCTTCTTCAACTTCACATCGCACAGGAAAGCAGCAAATTCGGACTGTCTGAATCAGAACTGGACGACCTGCTCGCTCGCCTGGAATCGGGCCAATGGCCCAACGTTCAAGTGAAGGGCCTCATGGGCATGGCCACATTTACGGAAGACCACGCTCAAGTGGCGCAGGAGTTTCGAAGCCTGCGAAATCTATACGACCAGCACCGTACCTCTTTTGGCTGGGACACCTTGTCGATGGGCATGAGTGGCGACTGGAAAATTGCTGTGGACAATGGAAGCAATATGGTCCGCATCGGCAGCTCAATATTTGGCCACCGATGACATCCAAGCCGACCCGATGGATGGCCTTCGAGCCTTGGNTGCGCGCATGGCTTATCCTCGCTCCNCTCGTCGCGTGGGGCAGTCACTTTATTGTGCGCAATGCCCGCNTGCGCTTGGCTCAATTGANGGCCGACAGTTTAGATGTGCCTGAACCCNAAGGAACCTGGGGCTACGCCGCAGCATGCACCGTNGCATTTACNTTGCTCATGCTGGCACTGGCCAGGGTTTGGGTACAGTCGACCCCGATCGAGGACAACGGCGAACAAGCCGCATAGCGCGTTACACAGCCAGTTTTGTCCGCTCTCCGCGCAACGCGGGACGCCTCATAGAAAACCGTTCAAGGTCTACTTCCGGATCGAGGCCCAAGGCCAGTTGTGCCAAAACCCGTCCAATCAGCGGGGCAAACTTGAATCCATGACCACTGAATCCTGCACCGACCACCAGCCCATCTGGAGTGCGGTCCAAAATGAAGTCTCGGTCAGCTGTTCCGCTGTAGAAACAAACGTATCGGCGGGCCACGTCGGCCTCGGCCAATTCAGGGATGTATCGTCCTAAAAACTGCCGGGCTTCCTTCTCGAAATCTGCAGAGACGCGACGGGCATCTCCATCGGGGTGACCCAAGACCCCAGGATGGTGATTGGCCACTTTAATTCGACCGTCCTTGACCGTGGGAATGGCATAAAACCCACTCTCCATATGGCTGAATACGGGCAAGCGCCGCAATCGGTCACCCAATGCGGACGCATCGAAATAGACGAGTTCCTGCCGGGTCACTTCCATGGTGACATCCACCCAGCGCTGGGTCCATGCGCCAGCTGTAAGAATCACCCTGTCGAATTCAGTCTTGGTCCCGGCACAGTCTACGCTATCCGATGAAACTTCCAGCGCTTCACCCCGGAACTCCACGCCATTCGAAGCGAGCCAAACATGCAGCCCTTGAAGAATGACCACAGGATCGAGCACTCCCCCCAGTCGGTCCACTGTTGCCGCTCCCGTATGAAGGCCTGGCCACTCCTCTAAGACAGCACCTTGAGACATGCGGTCCGCCCTTAACCCCAAGCCGCGCAAGGTTCGCCAACTGTCCAAAGCATGCCGATCGCCAGGCTCTTCAATCAACAGCTTGCCTGTAGTGTGCAACAATGGCCGCCCTAGTTTTTGCTCCCAACCCATCCAAAGGTTTCGGCTTCGCGCCGCCATTTGAATCAAGGCTTGATCCTCTCCGTAGTGGACCCTGAAGCTCCTCCCTGTATCCACGGAGGCACCGGGTCCTGTCCCCATGGGATTCGGGTCATAGACAGTGACAGATACCCCTTGTTCAACAAGGTGTGCCGCGGTCATTGCCCCCATGATCCCTCCCCCTATCACGGCCATTCGTTGTTGGGGTTTAGAGGTCGAAAACCCCTTTGATTTGGGCGCCATTCTGGTCATGACGCCTGCTGTTTCTGGCCCACAACTTGATTCCGAACCGCTTCGAGTTCGCGGCCTAAGAAACCGGCAATCTCCCCCATACCTGTGCGCTCTATCCCTTGGCGTTGTTCGGCTTCTGCATTGTAGTTCGTATTGATGTTCACGTCATAAAACCGCAATCGACCTTGTGCATCAGGTGCGGCCTCCATGGCCGCCACCTCCATGCCGGCACTGTGCAAAAACGCCAGGCAACGGTCCAGTTCAGCCGGTCTATGGCCTTCGAGAACCTCAAACTTGGCCCTCCCATCAGCTGGACAAAAAGCACTACCGACTTGACATGCATCTGAGGGACAAAGCTCAAAACCTCCTCCCGCATCTATGCTTACTGTGTAGAGGTGGTTGCCTCCTACGAATTCCAAACGCAGTACACGTCCATCGGCTGGCTGAATGTAGGACTGCAGGACCACCGTGCCGTCCAAGGTGTAGTCGTCAAAGCCTTCAACAATGCGCTCGAGCTCAGCTTGGTTGCGGATCAACTGCACGCCCGTTCCTTTCCCTCCCCGATTGGGTTTGATGATAAAGGGAACGGTCCATTCCGCCGCAGCGCTGCGCAATGCCTTTGCACCTGTCACCGCCACTGTTTTCGGCGTCAGAAGACCATGGGACTGCAACGCGATTGTTTGCTCCACTTTACTCACTTCAAACTCGGTGGCACGCCTGTTATTGACCACCCTTCTGCCATGGGCTTCAAGCCAGCCCATCAAACCACGTGTCGCCTCCCAAGCAAAGCGGTGGTCCCGGGTATGGGAACTGGCACTCATGCGGTTGTAAAAAACACCGTTTGGAGGAGGGGCACTCAGGTCGAGGACGAGGTCGTCTATAAACCACTCAACATGGGGCAATCCGCGCTCAGCAAGTGCCAGGCGCAATGGCTCCAACCACGTGTCGTTTTCGTGGATAATGTGAATGACAGGAGCTGAATTGGAACCGAATTGGAATTGTAATGGAGAAAACATGGGGACATAAAAAAGCCCGGCGAAGGCCGGGCAGGATGGTCAAGGAGAAAAAGAAAACGTCAGATTAGCGCATTCTCTTGCATGACGGCAGCCTGCCCGGGTGGGCCGGACAACAACAACAACAGATGCAAAGAATACCGTTCATGACTCCTCAAATATACTTTTATATAATTAATTATACAAATCCCATCAATTTAATATGGATCCACATCGACAATCACCCTGACCGGTTTGTATTGTGACACGAGACGCATTGCCGCGATGTCTTCCAACAGGGCCTCTTTGAATCTTATGGTATCCACCGAACGCTCTACTTTAAGTAGAATGTGTCGCTGATATAGGTCGTTAACCCTGGCAATTCCTGGCTCTTCAGGACCGATGACACGCCCGCCGAATCTGCTGCGCAAACGGCCGGCTAAAGCCGCAGCGGCTTCCCGCGTCAAGTGTGGGTCGCGGTGCCGCATGATCAATCGGATCAATCGCACAACCGGAGGATAAGCAAACGACTCCCGCTCCCTGAGTTCCGCCTCTGCCATGGCTTGGGCATCATGGGTAACCACATGCTGAAACACCCAATGCTCAGGATCAAAAGTCTGAATGAGTACTTGCCCCTGCTCACCTCTCCTTCCAGCCCTACCAGCCACCTGGGTCAACAGCTGGAACGTCCGCTCCAAGGCCCTAAAGTCAGGGAAGTGCAACATGTGGTCCGCCTGTAAAATCCCAACCAGTCCAACACGCTCAAAATCCAATCCTTTGGTCACCATTTGGGTACCCACCAAAACTTGAATCTCCCCCTCTTCAAAGGCCCGAATAATACGTTCATGACCTGTTCTACTGCGCGTCGTATCCAAATCCATACGCTGTACGGTCACCCCTGGAAGGAGCTGACCCACCTCCTCTTCGATCCGCTCTGTCCCCAAGCCTTTGGCCTCTACTTCTTCACTGCCGCAGCGCGGACATGTTTTGGGCTCTCCCTGTCGGTAGCCGCAATAATGACAGTGCAGGTCCCTGAGGTATTTGTGGTAGGTCAAACTGACGTCGCACCGCTCACAATCGGGCACCCAGCCGCAAGTCCGGCATTGATAGACCGGTGCAAAACCCCGCCTATTCTGGAACAAGATGGCCTGTTTACCCGCCTCCAAAGTGGACTTGAGCGCGTCGAGCAATTCCCGGCTAAAGTGACCTTCCATGGCGCGCTGCTTGTGCGCCTTTCTCAAATCGATGAGTCCCACCTCGGGCAATGATGTCCCACCAAAACGTTCCGTAAGCTCAATGTGCGCGGCTTTACCAGCATTCACGGCATGGCGCGCCTCCAAAGAGGGCGTTGCCGACCCCAACACCACCGCAGCCCCGTGCAAACGCCCCAGCATGGCAGCGGCGTCCCTGGCTTGGTAACGTGGTGCAGGATCTTGCTGCTTATAGCTGGCATCATGTTCTTCGTCTACGACGATCAAGCCTAAGTTGGAGAAAGGCAGAAATATGGCACTGCGCGCGCCCACCATGAGCCGGCCTCGGCTTTCCTTGCTCGAGACACGCCGATACGTAGATGTGCGCTCCCTGGGACTGAATCGGCTGTGATAAACCTCCAAACGGTCGCCAAAAAATCGGCGTAACCGAACGATGAGTTGCGTGGTCAGTGCGATTTCGGGCACCAGAAAAAGAGCATCCCTTCCTGATTCGAGTGCGTCGTGAATCAAGTGGGTATAGACCTCTGTTTTTCCTGACCCGGTGATCCCTTCGAGCAACACCAAGGGTGTGGCTTGAAAGGCCTGACGCATCAACCCTAAGGCTTTTTGCTGTGCTGCACTCAACGTCGCCAATGGCTCCACTTCTTGAGAAGTCTGCACCTGCCATGGGTCTTGCTTGAATTGAAAAACAAGCCCTTTTTCCATAAGACGCTTGTAGAGCGAGGAGGTGACCCCTTCCATTTTCGTCAGGGTCGCCAAGGGGACACCGGTCGTGGCCCCTTCCTCTGCGACAAGAGCCATCATTGCCCTGGATTGAGATGGTGCCCGGTTATCGAGGGCATCCAAAGCGTCGTTGAGCCAACGTTCATCCGAAGCTGCTTGCTCCGACAACCTGACCATCGACACCGCCTTTCGACGGGGACTCGCCTTGAGCTCCTCCATGGAGAGCACCCATCCAGACTCCACCAAACGGTGAAGCAATGGGGCGGGGTTCACCACTCCCAATAAGGTCCCTACTTCTTTCAATGACAATCCTCCTCGCAACCGAAGGGCTTCAACGATCTGAAACTCTTTATCGCCCAGCAACTCCTCATCCAGGTCATCGGCATCTGGGGACAGTTCCAATTTGGTCTCACTCGCGAGCCTCATGCCCGAAGGCAAGGCTGCCAGCGCCACTTCACCGGGACCACAACAATAATGCGCTGCAGTCCAGTCCCAGAACTTGAGCGTCTCCTCCGAAAGGAGGGGCTGTTCATCCAAAACCGAGAGATATGGCTCGGTCGCATGGTCTGGCTTTTGGTGGTGGATCCTCCTGACAACTGCCGTGTGGAGGCGCTTGCCCCTCAAGGGAACAATGATCCGGCACCCTTCTTGCACCGCAGCTTCATCGCCAGCTGGGACCGCATAAGTCAATAACCCGGGAAGGGCCAATGGAAGGATGACATCGACATACATCAGCAAGGGCGAAAGTACCCGAATGCGCAAGATCCTGATCAACTTCCACAAACACGTGAACAGCATCCACACATTTTGGTTCCTATCACATGCATCATTTAAACGAAGGGGATCCAGCACCTGCATTTGAGGCGCTGGATCAAGAAGGGCGTAGCCAAACGCTCCAAGATTATTCAGGTCAGAAACTCGCCTTGTATTTCTATCCCAAGGACAACACCCCAGGCTGCACCAACCAAGCTTGCAGTTTGAGAGATGGAATGGCCGACCTCCAAAAAGCGGGCATCAAAGTTTTAGGTGTGAGCATCAACCATGCCGCTTCCCACAAGAAATTCATCGACAAATTTGAATTGCCTTTTGATCTTTTAGTGGACGAAGACCATGCCCTTCAGGAGCAGTTTGGGGTTTGGGGCCTCAAGAAATTCATGGGCCGCGAGTACGACGGAACACACCGCACCACCTTCTGTATCAACGAAGACGGGGTCATCGTGTCCATCATTAAAAAGCCCAAGGTTAAAGACCACGCCACTGAAGTGCTCGCCGCCTTCACACACGAACGTTGAACAGGCGTTCACAAAAATGCAGGGCAACGTAAATCCCTTACGGACCGCTGCCTCTACTTTGCCTTCGAATCACAGGAAAACAACAGCAACATGGCTGCAGAAAACAAGGACAAGCTCAAAGCACTCCAGCTCACCCTCGACCGCCTCGACAAGACTTACGGTAAGGGTACCGTGATGAAATTGGGAGACGAAGCTGTCGAAAAGGTGGATGCCATCTCGTCAGGCTCACTCTCTCTCGATATTGCCCTCGGCGTGGGAGGATTCCCTCGCGGTCGCGTAGTGGAGATCTATGGACCCGAGAGTTCAGGTAAAACCACATTGGCGACCCATGCCATAGCAGAGGCCCAAAAGGCAGGTGGTATCTGTGCTTTCATCGATGCGGAGCATGCATTTGACAAATACTACGCCGAGAACTTGGGCGTCGANACCGAGAATCTACTGATCTCGCAACCCGACAATGGTGAGCAGGCTTTGGAAATCGCGGACAACCTGATCCGTTCTGGCGCCATCGACCTCATCGTGATCGACTCTGTTGCTGCGCTGACGCCTCGAGCAGAAATCGAAGGCGAGATGGGTGATTCTTCCGTTGGTCTTCAGGCCCGACTCATGTCCAAGGCGCTCCGGAAGTTGACATCTACCATTCACAAAACGGGCTGCTGCTGTGTCTTCATCAACCAGCTCCGAGAGAAAATCGGGGTGATGTTTGGCAATCCTGAAACCACTACGGGTGGTAATGCCCTCAAATTTTACTCCTCTGTTCGGGTCGATATCCGCCGGAGCAGTCAAATCAAGGATGGAGATGTGGTGATGGGCAACCGCACCAAAGTCAAGATTGTCAAGAACAAAGTAGCGCCGCCTTTCCGCCGTGCTGAGTTTGACATCATGTATGGAAAAGGCATCTCCAAGGTCGGAGAAATCATCGATTTGGGTGTGGACTTGGGCATCATCAAGAAGTCTGGCTCATGGTTTAGTTATGGTGAAACACGCCTTGGTCAAGGCCGTGACTCTGTAAAGAACTTGCTGATAGACAACATCGAACTGATGGACGAGCTCGAAGGCAAGATCAAAGCTGCCTTAAATGACACTGCGCCTGCTGAAGAGGAGGTGCAGGCCTTAGAAGAGGCTTGATGCGCTTCACGAAGGCTTCCACTTTTGGAGTCTTGGCCATAATCGGCGCTGCAGGATGTGCTTTAGAGCCTTCAGGCAGCGCCGATTCGGCTACCGTAGACTTCACGGACTCGCTCGATTGGTACAATGACCTGGTCGTGGCNTCCCCAAATCTGCCAAAGGTCTATGTGGACCGTGCGCAATTCCACCTCCGGAATGAGCGCACTGGCGAAGCCATGGCAGACTACGCCAGGGCCGTTGGGCTCGATTCTACCCGGGTCGATGACCGTCACCGATTGGGAGAAATTAGGTTTGGCGTCCAAGATTTTGAAGGGGCTGTTCGAGAATGGGAAGGTGCACTGAGGGCCGATGGACAACACATCCCTTCCTTGCTTTCTCTGGCCGAAGTTGACTTGTTGTTGAGGTCATATGACGCTGCACTCCTGAAGATCAACAGTGCCCTGCGCATTGATGACCGGCTCGACGACGCCTATTTTCTCAAGGGGATGTTGTATTTGGAGACCAGAGATACCGCCACGGCAGCAAGCTCTTTTCAAACTGTGGTGGAGGTAGACCCCACCCGGTATGACGCCTACATCCAGTTGGGCCTGCTGTATGCCGCTGCGCACGACGATTTGGCACTGGAGTATTTCCGAACAGCCCGCAACCTCAAGGCCAACAGCATTGAAGCCTTGTACGACGAGGCGGTTTACCTGCAGGAGCATGGCGATACTGAAGGTGCGCGCTACGCATCAGCACTGGCTCTGTATGACCGCATTCTGGCTTTGGACCCCAACAATGCCTCTGCAGCGTTCAACAAAGGCTATGTGCATTTGGAATACCTGAATCAATACGACAGCGCAGCCTTCTGGTTTGAAGCAGCGATTGAACGGCTGCCCTATTACCATCAGGCGCATTACAACAAAGGCTTGGCTCTAGAGAGCCTAGGGCAGAACGAAGAGGCCCTGGCTGCCTATAACGACGCCTTGAACTATGCGCCGGCCTACACGCCAGCCGCTCTGGCCAAAGGGCGGGTCATAGAGGCCCTCCGCTGACAGCGCGGCCTCATCGCATAGGACTTCTCTAAACGAACAACGCCGGCCCCAAGGGACCGGCGTTGTTGCGTTGAAGATGAGTGTGATTACTTCACCTGATCCACAACCGCTTTGAAAGC
>JGI20160J14292_10000414_pt1 | contig 38984 bp, 32 predicted proteins | sample COG_10_FD_14292 | JGI IMG/M metagenome (IMG submission 14292) | reverse complement strand
CTGGTTCCTCAAATATTCAAAATGATGACCCTGATATAGGTTCAATAGAAATACCGAGAAAAACTATTCAAAATATAGATATTAATTTAGCACTTTCAAATTCTTTTGGGTTTGGTGGAACAAACGCATGTCTTGCTTTTTCAAAGTATAATTAGAGAGAAACAAAAATGTCAATAATGAAGAATAAAAAAGGAATAGTGATGGGTGTAGCAAACGAACGCTCCATTGCTTGGGGTATTGCAAACATATTAGCTCAACAAGGTGCAGAAATAGCATTCACTTATCAAAATGAAGGGTTTAAAAAAAGACTAGTTCCCTTAATGGATTCTATAAAGTCTAATATATGTTTTGAATGTGACGTTTCAAAAGATAAAAATGATGAAAATTCAATAGAACATTTATTCGGAAAAATTTCAGAGATATGGAATAATATAGATTTTGTTGTTCATGCTTTAGCCTACTCAGATAAAGAGGAATTAAAAGGAAAATATGTTAATTGTAGTAGAGAAAACTTTTTAAACTCACTTGATATATCAGCATTTAGTTTTACAAGAACAGCAAAATCTGCGTTTCCTCTTATGACAAAAAATGGTGGAAGTTTATTAACTCTTTCTTATCTAGGCGCAGAAAGAACAACACCAAATTATAATGTCATGGGCGTAGCGAAATCTGCTCTAGAAGCGTCTATAAAATATTTAGCAATGGATTTAGGCAAAAGTAATATTAGAGTTAACGCAATATCTGCAGGTCCAGTAAAAACTCTTGCTGGTGCAGCCATATCAGGAGCAAGACACGTTTACAGATATTCAGAAAATGTTGCCCCTCTTAATTTCAATCCTGAGTTAGAGGAAATTGGAAATTCGTCTTTATACTTATTGTCAGAATTATCTTCAGGTGTCACTGGAAACATCCATCACGTCGATGGTGGCTTACATAGTGTTGGAATTCCAAAGTCAGAAGACTTAGAATAATAAAAATTATTTATTTTTCCAGTTAGGCTTTCTTTTCTCGAAAAAGCTTCCATTCCTTCCACATGGTCATCAAGTGCAAAAGTGGAATAAAATAAAGCTCTTTCTGAACGAATACCTTCTTCAAGGGTTGTTTCATAAGCAACGTTAACGGCTTGTTTAGCTAATTTGGCTAAAGGTTTTGATTGGTTAGCAATTTTAATTGCTATTTCCTTAAGAGAAATTTCATATTCACTATCCTTAAATACTTTTGCTACTAAACCACAATTTTCGGCATCATTAGCTGAAATCATGTCACCAGTAAGAACTGCTAACATAGCTTTCGATTTTCCAATTGATCTGGTTAATCTTTGTGATCCACCTGCCCCAGGTATAGCACCAATATTTATTTCAGGCTGTCCAAATTTTGCATTCTCTGAAGCTATGATAATGTCACACATCATAGCTAACTCACAACCACCACCAAGAGCATACCCTTTAACACCAGCAATTATTGGTGTTTGAATCTTTGGAATATCGAGCCAGCCATTCTCAATATACCTTGATTCTGATACAGAAGAGTAATTAAGTTTCACCATTTCTTTTAGATCTGCTCCTGCTGCAAAAGCTTTCTCAGATCCAGTTAAAACTATACACCCTATACTCGTATCTCTGTCAAATTTTTCAGCAGCTTCTTTTATTGCTAAAATAAAACCAGCAGACAAGGGGTTAAGTTTGTTTTCATGATTTAATTGAACCCATCCTACTCCATTTTCAGACCAAGATTTCACCCATTCTGTTTTAACGACTACATTATTCATAACAATCTCATCCAACTTTTATTCAATTAATCTTCTTTTTTATCTTCTATGTTTTCACCTGTCTCTTGGTTAACACGTTTCATAGATAACTTTACTTTACCTCTATCATCAAAACCAATAACCTTTACCTTTACACTATCACCTTCTTTACAAATGTCAGTTGTTTTTTCTGTTCTAGCATTTTGTAATTCAGAAATATGGACTAGCCCATCTTTAGTACCAAGAAAATTTACAAAGGCACCAAAATCTACTGTTTTTACAACTTTACCATTATATATCACGCCTAACTCAGCTTCAGCAACAATATCATTTATTTTCTTTTGTGCAGCTAGTGAAGACTCTGTATCAGATGCAGCTATTTTAATGGTACCGTCATCTTCTATATCTACTTTAGCTCCAGTTGATTCACATATCTCTCTAATCATTTTTCCACCAGGTCCAATAACATCACGAATTTTCTCTAATTTTATTTTCATTGTTGTTATCTTTGGCGCTGTGTCCGCTAAAGTCTCTCTAGATGAACCTATAGCTTTTGCCATTTCATTTAAAATATGAATTCTACCATCTTTAGCTTGATCTAATGCTATTTTCATAATTTCTTTCGTAATTGATGTGATTTTAATATCCATTTGAAGACTTGTTATTCCATCTTCAGTACCTGCAACTTTAAAATCCATGTCACCTAAATGATCTTCGTCACCTAATATATCNGATAGAACAGAAAAATCTTTTTTCTCTTTTATCAATCCCATAGCTATTCCTGCAACGGGCTTTTTTATTGGAACACCTGCGTCCATTAAGGCTAAAGAAGTGCCACATACCGTAGCCATAGAAGAAGAACCATTAGATTCTGTAACTTCTGAAACAACTCTTACGGTATAAGGAAAATCTTCGCCAGAAGGTAACAATGGATTAACCGCTCTCCACGCCAGTTTTCCATGACCAACTTCTCTTCTTCCTGGAGAACCGACCCTTCCAGCCTCACCAACAGAATAAGGAGGAAAATTATAATGTAACATAAATTTGGATCGGTATTCACCTTCCAAAGCATCAATTATCTGCTCATCTTGACCTGTTCCTAAAGTCGCTACGACTAATGTTTGAGTTTCACCTCTAGTAAAAAGAGAAGAACCATGTGATCTAGGTAAAGTGCCTACTTCTGCAATAATTGGTCTTACAGTTTTTGTGTCTCTTCCATCAATTCTTTTTTTAGTTTTTAAAATATTTCCTCTTACAATTTCAGCTTCAGCCTCTTTTGTTAATGAAGAAGCTAANGATGTATTTAGGTTATCACCAAATTCTACTAAAATTTCACCTCTGATTTCAGATAGCATTTTTGAACGCTTTGACTTATCCATTTCTTTNTAAGCTTTTTCAAAGCTTTTTCTTAAATGGTTTAATAATTTTTAAATAATAGTCTTTTTCATCAGGTTCTGCCGGTAATGGACGAGGCTCCTTTGCNGCAACTTCAGCCAAGTCAATAATTGCTTTTATAACATCTTCCATTTCTTTATGACCAAAATCTACCGCTCCTAACATGATTTCTTCTGACAACTCTGATGCCTCAGATTCAACCATTAAAACGCCTTCGTTAGTNCCTGCGACAACCAAGTCTAGATTTGCGCTTTGCATTTGCTCAACAGTGGGATTTAAAATATAATTNTTTCCATCCCAGCCAATCCTACAAGCTCCTATTGGTCCCATAAAAGGTAAGCCTGATATTGTTAAAGCAGCCGATGCTCCTATTAATGCAACAATATCAGGGTCATTTTCCATGTCATGAGCTAATACAGTTACAATAACTTGAGTTTCGTTTTTATAGTTTTTATGAAATAGTGGTCTAATTGGTCTATCTATTAATCTTGAAACTAATGTTTCTTTTTCTGATGGTCTTCCTTCTCTTTTAAAAAAACCTCCAGGGATCCTTCCAGCAGCAAATGTTTTTTCTTGATAGTTAACAGTTAANGGGAAAAAATCTATTCCGGGTTTTGCTGATGAAGCACCAACTGCTGTGCATAAAACTGTAGTTCCACCATAAGAAACCATCACAGCTCCATCTGCCTGTCTAGCAACTTTTCCTGTTTCAAATGTTAAGGTTCTACCACCCCAAATTATTTCTTTTCTATAAACTTCAAACATAATGCTTTCCTCTAACTTNTAAACCTTGATGCTAATTACTTCAGCTATAATAAGCTAAATATATTAAACGAATTTATCTTCGTAAACCTAGCTTTTTAATTAAATCTGAATAACGATTTTCATTTTTATTTTTTATGTATTTCAATAAATTTCTTCTTTGACCAACCATACTAAGCAGTCCACGACGAGATCCAAAATCTTTTTTATGTGTTTTTAAATGCTCTGTAAGGTTTTTTATTCTTTCAGTCAAAATTGCAACTTGCACGTCTGCAGAACCTGAGTCGGTTTCATTGCTACCAAAGTCTTTAATAATTTCAATTGTTTTGTCTTTTTCAATCGACATCGTAACTTCCTTTCTATTAAAAATTTATTATACGAGCAGGCTTAACTTTTCCATCTTCAATTTTTATAAGAGCTATTAACTTTTTGTTACAAATAGCACAAATTTTTTCAAATGCATTATAATTAGGATACTTTAGTTCAAAATTTTTTATAAATTGTAATGACTCAAATTTGATTTTTTGACCTTGTTTAACTTGCCTCGCTTCTATTTCGTTTAAAACTAATGCCGGGATGTCGTCTAGCACAGTTTCGATTGGTAATAATTTATCTAAAACCGATGGACTATGTATTATTTCTTTAGAAAAATCTATAAAAATCGTATCTTTTTCATCAAAAGGACCAACTGACAACCTTCTTAGACTCATTATATGCCCTTTTGTATTAAGTTTTTCTGCTATATCCCTAGCTAATGATCTAACATATGTACCTTTACCACAGGTAACTTCAAATTCCGCTGAATTAACATCAATAATTTTTTTTAAAGTCAAATTGTAAACTTTTATTTTTCTCAGTTTATGTTCTATTTCAATTTTTTGTCGGGCCAATTTATAAGAACGTTGTCCATTAATTTTAATTGCAGAATAGAGTGGTGGTTTTTGAAAAACATTACCAATAAAACAATTAAGAATGCTTGTTATCTCTTTATGTGTAGGCCGAGCTTTTGATATCTCTAAAACCTTACCTTCTGAATCATCTGTTTCTGTTGACACACCCCACTTGATTATGAAAGCATATTTTTTCTCTTTGCTTTGAACAAGCGATATAACTTTTGTTGCTTCTCCAATAGCAATTGGTAAAATACCTGTAGCTAAAGGGTCAAGTGTCCCCCCGTGACCAACCTTTTTAAGGTTTAATATTTTAGAAATTTTAGTTACAACTTGCCTAGATGTAATACCAGCTTGTTTGTCAACTATGATCCAACCATTAATATTTTTTTTAATAATAGCCCTCACATATGTAATATTTAAAATTAATTTTTAATTTTGTGTAAAATTTGATCTATATGTTTGGCATATTCAAAAGAATTATCAATTATAAAATTAATTTTTGGAATTTGTCTTAAGGTAATGCCACTTGAAATTAATTTTTTAATATGATTTTTCACTTTATTTAAGCTGTCAATCACTTCAAGTTTTTGTTTCCCACCTAAAGGCATTACATACACCTTTGCATTTTTTAAATCAGAACTAACATCGACTTCAGTTATTGTAATATTATTAGTCTCTAGTATTTGGTCATAAAATGTTTCACGGTGCAATGCATTAGATATTAAATGTCTCAATTCTTCACCAACCTTTAACTGCCTTTGAGACTTTATTGTATTGTCTTTTTTTTTTTTGCCCGGTTTATAATCAAAATTATTTTTCATAATATAATTAACCAGCTTTCTTATCAACCGAATCTAAACTTCTTGCTACCTCTTTTACTTCAAAACATTCCAAGACGTCACCTTCCTGAATGTCATTATAATTTTCAAACCCCATTCCACATTCGTTACCTTCACGAACCTCTTTTACTTCGTCCTTAAATCTCCTTAATGTTTTAAGCATTCCTTGATGAATTACTGTGTTGTCTCTTAAAAGTCTAAAACTACATCCTCTTTTTACTATTCCTTCAGTGACGAAACATCCAGCAATTTTACCTATTTTGGACACTGAAAAAACTTTTTTAATTTCACTGTAGCCTATGAAAGTTTCTTGCATGTCAGGATCTAACATACCTGTAAGTGCTAATTTTGTGTCTTCAATTAATTCATAAATGATTGAATGGTATCTTATTTCTACGTTATCTCTTCTTGCTAAATCTCTAGCCTGTGGGATTGCCCTAACATTAAACGCAAATACCAAGGCAGAAGATGCAGCGGCTAATGATATGTCTGATTCACTAATTGCTCCAACTGCTCCAGATAATACTCTAACCTTAACTAATGAATTTCCTAATTTATCTAAAGCGACTTTTATAGCTTCCAGCGATCCATGAACATCTGACTTTATAATAACTGGTAATTCTGAAGACTCCCCTGCTTGAATGTTTGCTAACATTTGTTCTACAGATCCTCTTGCCGTTAATGTAGCTTCTTTTTCTTTAGATTTTCTTGATCTATACTCAGCAATTTCTCTTGCTCTAGACTCAGTTTCTACAACATGGGCTAAGTCACCAGCATTTGGTGTTCCAGATAAGCCCAAAACCTCTACAGGAGTCGAAGGACCAGCTTTATGAATCCTTTTTCCACTATCATTTAATAAAGCCCTAACCTTACCTGATTCACTACCAACTACTATTATATCACCAACATTAAGTGTGCCAGACTTTACTAACATTGTGATAACTGAGCCCTTACCTTTTTCCACTTTTGATTCTATAACAACGCCATTAGCGTTAATAGTAGCGTCACTTTTTAATTCCATTAATTCTGCTTGCAATTCTAGGGCATCTATTAAATTATCTAGACCCAATTTAGTTTTAGCAGAAACATCAATACACTGAATATCACCACCCATTTCCTCAGGGATTAATTCATGCTGAAGTAATTCTGTTCTCACTTTTTGAGGATTGGCTTCAGGTTTGTCACACTTGTTTACCGCAACAATTATAGGGCATGAAGCAGCTTTAGCATGTTTAATTGCTTCTACAGTTTGTGGTTTAATTCCATCATCTGCAGCAACAACTAAAATAACAATATCAGTAACATTAGCGCCTCTTGCTCTCATTTCAGTAAACGCTTCATGTCCAGGGGTATCAATAAAAGAGATTTTTGAATTTGATTTACTTGTTATTTGATAAGCACCTATATGTTGGGTTATTCCACCAGCTTCTCCATCAGCTACCTTAGTTTGTCTTAAAGCATCCAATAAAGATGTTTTTCCATGATCAACATGACCCATTATTGTAACAATAGGAGGTCGAGAGGTTAAATTTTCTGGATTATCTTCTTGAATAGTTAAATCTAATTCAACATCTGATTCCGATACTCTTTTTGGTTTATGCCCAAATTCTGTTGTAATTAATTCAGCTGTCTCTCCATCAATTACTTCAGTTGCTGTGGCCATAATTCCGTTTTTCATTAATTCTCTAACAATGTCCGCTGTTCTTTCAGTCATTCTATTTGCTAGTTCAGAAACGGTTATCGTATCAGGTATTATAACTTCTCTAAATTGTTTTACAGCTGGCGTTTGGTCAGCCTGCATTCTTGCTTTTTCACGCCTTCTTTTTATTGATGCAAGGGATCTAACTCTTACGTTCTCTGAGTCTAATGCTCGAGCAATAGTAATTTTACCTTGTCTTTTCTCGTTACCTCCTCTATTCCAAATAGTCTTTTTAACATTTTCTTTGTAAGCTTCTCTATCTTGGGTTTTATTTGCTGTCCATACCTTGNTATTANCTGGAACTGTTTCGTCGTCTGCTAATTTTTGTCTATCTCTTTCAGCCTGTAAAGCGGCTTCTTCAGCTTTTTTAACTTCTATTTGGGCTTGCTTTTGTTCATCCTCAATTTTTTTTATTTCTAAAATTTCATTCGTCTCGGCTTTTCTTCTTGCTAATACTTTATCTTTAGGAGCTAAACTAGATGCTGCCTCAGCTGCTTCTTGAGCATTAGCAGCTATACGAGCTTCCTCAATTTTAGTTTGTTCAATTTTTTCTATAGCTATAGTTTCAGCTTCAGCTGCAGTTTTTGCAAGACCTTCTTGTAACATTTTACTTCTAGAATGAATTTCTTTAGCGCTTAAACCGGATCTTGTTTCCGGATTAGGTGTTTGTCTAGATATATCATTTATAGGGGTTCTATTAACTGGTCTTTTTGTTCTTTTGACTTCAACTTGAACAGTGCTTCTTCCTGATCTAGCATTAGTTGTAACACTGCTAGGCAGTTTAGAAGATGGAATAGGTTTTTTTAAAGTTAGTTTACCTCCTAAAGAAAGGCTTAATTTTTTTCTTTCGCCACTTGATTTTTCTTCCATAGTATTAATCCCTAAACTCATTCAGTTGGTAAATTATTTTTCTGAATCTATTTCTGAAAACCAATGTTCTCNTGCTTTCATGATTGTTGAACCAGCATCATCTTCNTTTGCAAAAACGTCCTTACCTAAAATATTAAACANCTCTTCACTATCTAATTCTGCCAAGCCATCTAATGTTATAATTCCATTTTCAGCTAAAGTTAAAATACTTTGTTTAGTTAAGTTAGCAAAATCATATAAATCTTTTTTTACTTTTAATTTTTTTATTGATTTTTCAACTCGCTCATTTTCAAGTTTGACAAAGTTTTTTGCTCTATTGCTAAGTTCTGAAGCTAAATCCTCATCAAACCCTTCTATATTGGTTAATTCATCTAATGCTGCATCTGCTATATCAGGTATAGTAACAAAACCTTCGCTGACCATGAGATGAGCAATAACGTCATCAATGTCAAGAGCGTCAATAAAAATTTTTGTTCTTTCAGTAAACTCAACTTGTCTTTTTTCTGATTCTTCTGCTTCTGTAAGTATGTCAACGTACCAACCAGTTAATTGTGAAGCTAACCTTACATTCTGACCCCTTCTGCCAATAGCTAATGAAAGTTGATCATCAGGCACAACAACTTCCATTCTGCCAGCATCTTCGTCCATAACAACTTTTGAAGGAATAGCTGGAGCTAAAGCATTAATAACTAAAGTAACAGAATCCTCTGACCAAGGAATTATTTCAATTTTTTCACCTTGTAACTCACTAACTACCGCTTGAACTCTAGAACCTCTCATACCAACGCACGCACCGACCGGATCAATGCTTGGATCGTTTGAAAATACAGATATTTTTGCTCTACTACCTGGTTCTCTTGCAACACTTTTAACGACTATAATGCCATCATATATCTCAGGAACTTCTTGTGTGAATAAAGCTGCCAAAAAATCATTAGAAGATCTTGATAAGAATATTTGAGCCCCCCTAGTTTCTTGGGTAACATCCACTATAAAAGATCTTAATCTATCTCCAGGCCTTAGTTGTTCTCTTGGAATCATTTGATCCCGTTTTATTATTGCTTCACCCCTACCTAGGTCAATTGTTACTGAGTGGTTTTCAACTCGTTTGATGGTTCCAACTACTATTTCACCTATTCGATCTTTATATTCATGAAATTGTCTTTCGCGTTCAGCTTCTCTTACTTTTTGAGAAATAACTTGTTTAGCTGTTTGTGCAGCAATTCGACCAAAATCTATTGGAGGAAGGGCTTCTTTGTAAAAATCTCCAATTTGAAGTGTTAGTTTTCTCCTTTGTGCTTCACCAAAAGTCATTTGTGTTAATTGATTTTCAATAGTTTCAACTACTTCTGTAAATTGAGCAATATTTATGGAACCGTTTTTTCTATCTATATTTGCCCTAATATCTCTTTCCAAGCCATATTTAGACCTTGCTGCTTTTTGAATAGCTTCTTCCATTGCCAAAATAACTTCTTCTTTATCAATAGATCTTTCTCTAGACACGGCTTCAGCAACTTGAATAAGTTCTAATCTAGGTATGGATTTTAATTCCATTTTATTTCCTTATATAATTATTTATAATTTAGTTAATTTGCTTGTTCTCAATAGCCCAGTTAATATCAATATTCGCTTTGTCAATTTCTGGGAAATCAATATTCATTTCAAATTCGTCGGTTTTTAGAATTATTAAATTTTTTTCGTCAACACCTCTTAAGAAACCAATATGACTTTTTTTACCCATGAAAGGTTCTTTCAATATTATTTTAACTTTATTTCCTTTAAGCCATTTGTAATCATCTAATATTGTTAAGGGCCTATCCAAGCCTCCTGATGAAACCTCTAATATGTAACTCGAACTTATTGGATCATCAACTTCTAAATAAGAGGATATTTGCTTACTTAAAAAAGTACAATCCTTAATATCCATCTCCCTATCTTTAATTCTCTCGGCCATAATCTGCAATGTTTTTTTACCACTTGCGTTAATCACTTTAACACGAATGAGGTGATAGCCCAAAACTTTCAATCTTGTAAATAATAAGTCCCTAATATTATTTTCAATCATGTAACTTTTAAACTCGTCAAAATAAAAAAAAATGAGCTATAAAGCTCACTATAATCATTATAATTTTAATTTAATAAAAAATCAATAACTTTGGATGCTTGTAGTTAGTTTATCCTAAAATTTTTATTAAATTTTTTTAAAAATAAACCAATGAGGATCTCTATTCTCATTTATAGCCTTTTGTTCATATTTTGTTGCAACATAATGAATCGGCTTAGTTCTCCAATCAGCGCTGTTTCAGCTGTCCATTGAAATCCTGAATTATTTTGAAAAATCTCTAGTATCCAACTCTTCATAATAAAATGATCAGTTCCAAGAGTGATAATACCGTTTGTTTTTAGAACATTATAAAGAGAAATTAGGAAGTTATCTTGAATTAATCTTCTATTTTTGTGTTTAAATTTTGGCCAAGGATCTGGAAATAAAATTTTAATCTCAGAAAATATATTTGAAGGAAAAAATTCAATAATTTTTCTTATATCATCAGGCCATATCATTATATTTTTTATATTATAATTAAGTATTTCCTTAATACATTTAGCATTAGTATTTAAAAATGGATCTGCTCCTAAGTACAAAATATCAGGATTCATTTTAGCAGATTTAAGAAGATTCTCTCCACTTCCAAACCCAATTTCAAGAATTATTTTTTTTGGTTTAAATTCAACTAAATCTTCTAAGATTAGTTTTGAAGTTAAAGATAAATGAGAATTTTTTATAAAATACTTTGCACCTTCTTGAAGTGCAAATTGATTATTTTCTGAGAGACTTCTACCTTTTCTTCTTCCATAAAACCTAATTAATTTTTTTGATGCATCGAAAATCAATTAAATACCAGATTCTTTAATAATAGCATCAACAAGATCAGTTTTTTCCCAACTAAAAGATCCCTCTACACCTTCATTCGGCTTTCTTCCAAAATGTCCATACGCTGAAGTTGGTACATAAATTGGTTGATTTAATCGTAGATGCTCTCTTATTCCTCTAGGTGACATATTTACTAAATTATTGAGAATTTTAGCTATTTTAGTATCTTCTATAATTCCTGTACCATCTGTATTGACATATAATGATAGTGGCTTTGAAATTCCTATTGCATAAGCAATTTGTATAGTACATTTCCTTGCCAGCTTTGCTGCCACAACGTTTTTAGCTAAATACCTAGTCAAATAAGCAGCTGATCTATCTACTTTTGTAGGATCCTTTCCTGAAAAAGCACCTCCACCATGAGGCGCTGATCCACCATAAGTGTCAACTATAATTTTTCTGCCCGTTAAACCTGCATCTCCATCTGGACCACCAATTTCAAAAATACCAGTTGGATTTACATAGAACTCATCTTCTGGACACATCCAACCGTCAGGCAAAACCTTTTTAACAACATCTCTAACTAAGTTTTTTATGTCTTCTTGTGAACAACCTTTTACATGTTGTGTAGACACTACTATAGAGCTTGCTTTAATTGGTTTACCATTTTGATATTGAAGTGTAATTTGGGATTTACTATCAGGAAGAAGAAAGTTGTTTCTATCAGTCTTTCTCAAAATAGACATTTCTTTCAAAATTTTATGAGAATAATAAATTGCTGCAGGCATTAAATCCTCTGTTTCATCACAAGCAAATCCAAACATTAAACCTTGGTCACCGGCCCCTTCATCTTTATTACCTAATTGATCTACTCCTAATGCAATATCAGCAGATTGAGAATGAAGATGACATTCAAAATGCATTTTTTCCCAATGATAGTTTTCTTGCTCATAACCTATGTCTTGCACAGCTTTTCTAACATGTCTTTCAATTTCATCATTACTTATTTCAATTCCATTTGGAAGCCTATATTCTCCTGCAATAATTGTTCTGTTAGTTGAAACCATCGTTTCACAAGCAACCCTGGCTTCTGGAAACTTTGCCAACATTAAGTCAACAACAGTGTCAGATATTCTATCACAAATTTTGTCAGGATGTCCTTCTGAGACAGACTCAGATGTAAATAGAAAATTATTTAACATAGCTTACCTTTCTTTGAAAATAAAATATAAGGAAGTTTATAGAGATTAAATATAAAATTGAAATAGCAAAAATTAAATCTCCGAAATTTTTATATAATGTTTGGTCTAAAGGTGGAATTAATTTCACCTCCCTAACGCTTTCTTTATTTAAAGAAATCTTTACAATTTCTTCTCCATAAGGCGAAATAAATGCTGATATTCCAGTGTTTGCCACTCTAACTAATGGCAAACCTGTCTCTACCGCTCTAATCTTTGCTAGTGCCAAATGCTGATAAGGTCCAATTGTATTACCAAACCATGCATCATTTGTAATATTTATAATTAACTTGGTATTATCAGATATCCTTCTATTTACCTCATTTGAAAATAAAATTTCATAACATATTAGGGTAATAATTTCTCCAAAACCTCTTAGTTTTATATTTTCTTTCATCACTCCAGTTGAAAAGTCCCTTGGACTTAAAAAATTAGCAATTTTTTTTAGCTTATTCCTAAAAGGAATGTATTCACCAAAAGGTACTAAATGAATTTTATCGTATTTAAAATCTATTTTGCCAGTTGCGTTTATAAAGATTAATGAATTAAATAATTTTCTATTTTCTTGACTTAATAGACCAACAATTAAGGTTGTATTTTTATTTTTTATTATTTTTTCGCTAATACTTGACAATAAATTAAGTTCATTAGGTATAAAGCCCTCAAAACTTGTTTCTGGCCAAATAATCATTTTATATTTATTTTCGAAATTATGTTCTTTTTCAAATGATAATTTTAAAAGTTTTTGGATATGATCTTTCCTTTTTTTTATATTCCATTTATCCTTTTGCTTTATGTTAGGCTGGACAAGAACTATCGTTTTATTCTCATTCATAACTACTGGTTCTTTATTAAAGAACCTCATAAAGGAGCAAATAAATAAAATAAAAATAGGAATAAAAAGTAATAAAAAAATTAACTTTTTGTTAGGCATATGTAAAAATAAAATTATTGGCAAAATACTCAATGTTAAAATAACTAAATTACCTGAAAAACTACCAACATAAGATAAAGTTTGTAAAATATATTGATTAGATGCAAGTGATATAGAAGGCATTAACCAGGGGAAACCAGTAAACATATTTGCTCTACAATATTCAATTAAGGCCAGATTAATAACAATTAATAAAATAGGAGATGAAGCTTTTGGAGTTAATAATTTACCAAAAATAAATGCTAAAGCCCAAAAAGCTGCTAATATACTAGGTAAAATAATAATAGATAAAGGCATAAGGTATATATGATATGTATCGGCAACAAGAAATGCTGAACCAATCCAATATAGTCCGAATGAAAACCATCCAAAACCTAGAAACCAAGATGCTATAAATATTTTTTTTAATGAAGGTAATAAGCTTATAGAATAAATACCAAAACCTAAAATAAAGATTAATGGAAAAAATGAGTTCGGGGCAATGGAGAAAGTTGCTATTGCACCAACAAAAAAATTAAACATGTATAGTGCTATAGTTGATTTATATAATTTATTCATAAAGCTATTTAATTATTTTGATTCATCATAACGCAATAATTTATTTAATCCTCTTAATTTAACTAAGATGACTTTTCTAGGATCAGCTTCCAATATTTCAAACTTTAANCCTGATGGGGAATATTTTATAACTTCTCCTTTAACAGGAACTCTTCCAGCTATGTTTATTATAAAACCTCCGAGAGTTTCAATTTCTTCATTTAAGTCTTCTTTTCTAATTGATGATAAAAGATCTTCGATTAAATCCATTGTAATTCTTGCTTCTAAAACTATGGATCCATCCTGCATTTTTTCTAATCGGCATTCTGTCGATAGATCATGCTCATCTTCTATATCCCCAACTAACTCTTCAACTAAATCTTCAATCGTTACAAGACCATCAATACCACCATATTCATCAACAACAAGCGCCAAATGCCTTCTTTTGACTCTCATCTCATATAAAAGATCTAATAAACTTATGGAAGGAGACACAAATATGGGTTTTCTTAACAGTGATTTTATATCTTTTTTTTCTTGTAAAAATAAGTTTGCTAAAACATCTTTTATATGAAGAATACCAACAATATCATCTAAACTTTCGTTCCTAACTGGAACTCTGCTGTGATTAGTCTTGATTAGTTGTTTAACTATCTCATTAAAATCATCAGACATAGCTACTGAAACAATATCTACTCTTGGTATCATTACATCTGATGCATTGATGCCTCTCAATCCAGCTAAATTTTTTAATAATTCATTTTCATGACTTAAAGTTTTACCATTTGAATCATCATCATTAATTCTTTTTGCAACGAATTGCTCTAACTCTTCATCAAGTTGTTTTTTTTCATGATTTGAATGTTTTAAAAACTTTGGTATTTTTATTTTCATTAACCTACTAATTTTTACTAATATTTAGTTAAAATCTAAAAATTTAATTATAAGGATTATCTATTTTTAAATTTTTTAAAATTTTTATTTCTAAACTTTCCATTATGTGTGCATCATGTTCTTTCTGATGATCATAACCAAGTAAATGCAAGACACCGTGAATGAAAAGATGTATTAAATGATCTTCTAAGTTTTTATTATCTGTTTTAGCTTCTTCTATAATAGTTTGACTGGAAAACACAATATCACCTAAAAAAATTTCATTTCTATTGTTAATTTCTTTGGAAGGAAATGACAATACATTTGTAGGTTTATGGATTTTTCTATAATAATTATTTAATTCAGCAACTTTCTTATCTCCAGTAAATAATATTGAAATTAAAATATTGTTTTCTAAAAGGGTGTTTTTCGAGTTTTCAAAGATTTCTAATATAATTTTGTTTAATCTCTTTTCAAAACTCTTTATATACTTATCTTCCCATAATGATCTAACAATATTAGCCTCAATGGTATAAAAGTCATTTTTCCAAATTTTATAGTAGCCTTGATTTAACTTATTCATAATTTTTTATTATTGTAAATCTTTGTTAATATTATCATAAGCTTTTATAATTTTTGCAACTATAGGATGTCTAATAACATCGCTAGCTTCTAAATATATTATCTTAATATCCTCTATTTTATTAAGTATTTCTTGGCATTCTTTTAAGCCCGACATTTGACCTTTTGGTAAATCGACTTGACTTAGGTCACCATTTATTACCATTCTTGAACCTTCACCAATACGAGTTAAAACCATTTTCATTTGGACTGAAGTTGTATTTTGAGCTTCATCAACTATCACATACGAATTTGTAAAAGTTCTACCTCGCATAAACGCTAAAGGGGCAATTTCTATTTCTCCTGACTGTATTTTTTTTTCAACCCTGTCAGATGGCATCATTTCATAAAGAGCGTCATAGATAGGTCTTAAATAAGGATCAATTTTTTCTTTCATATCTCCTGGCAAAAACCCTAATCTTTCTCCAGCCTCTACCGCAGGCCTTGTTAAAATAATTTTTTCTACAAGTCCTTTTTTTAACATATCAATACCTTTAGCGACAGCCAAATATGATTTTCCTGTTCCTGCAGGACCAAGTCCAAAAACAAGTTCATAGTTATTTAAAGCATTCAAGTAATTTTTCTGACCAATGCTTTTAGGAAAAATATGTTTCTTCCAAGTGACTAACTTGTCTTGATTAATAACTTGATGATCATTTAAATCAAAATTTGAACTACTTTTACCAGCCAACATTCTAAACTCTGTTTCAAACTCCATAAAATTCAAGTTTAATTTATTAATTTTTTTGTTAGATAATTTTGTATAAACATTATTAATAATAGTTTTAGTAATCTGAATTTTTTTCGATTCACCAGAAATATTAAACTGGTTTCCAAATAAGTTTATATTGACATCTAAAAGCTTCTCTAATTTTGTTATATTTAAATTATAATTACCAACAATAATGGCTACCAAAGAATTATTAGGAAAATCAATGGTAATTTCTTCTTTATTGTTAATATTTTGCAAATTAAATTACACCTTCTGTTGATTAAATATTAATAATGTTACCGGTTAAACTGTTTTGAAAAGCTTGAGTAACATTTATATTAACAGTTGAACCAATTATATTTTTTTCATTACAATTAAAGTATACTGATTGATTATATTGTGACCTTCCAAGGTATTGATTAGATTTTTTGCCGTTTTTTAAAACTAAAATCTTTAAAGTTGAATTAATAGATTGTTTGTTAAATGCAAATTGTTGATCTCTTAATATATTTTGTACTTCTTCTAATCTTGACTTTTTATATGATTCGTCAACTTGATTGAGAGAAATAGCAGCTGGTGTTCCTGGTCTTATAGAATATTTAAAAGAATAAGCTTGAGAATATTTTATTTCTTTTATTAAATCTAATGTTGCTTGATGATCTTTATCAGTTTCACCAGGAAACCCAACTATAAAATCTCCAGAAAGAGCTATATTTGGGTTATAATGTCGAACTTTTTCTATAACTTTTATATATTCTTTCACAGTATGTTTTCTATTCATTAATCTAAGAATATTATCAGATCCAGACTGAATAGGAAGATGTAAGTATGGCATTAATTTGCTTACGTCTCTATGGGCTTCAATAAGTTCTAAATCCATATCAAGAGGATGAGAGGTAGTATATCTAATAAATTCAAGCTCTTTAATTTTAGATAATTCTTTTATAAGGCGACCTAGTCCCCATATATTCTTATCTGTCCATTCAGCATGCCAAGCATTAACATTTTGTCCTAATAAAGTAATTTCTTTAACCCCATTGTCTATTAATTCTTTAGCTTCATCTAGTATAGATTTTATTGGCCTAGAGTATTCTGCTCCTCTAGTGTATGGAACTACGCAGAAAGCACAAAATTTATCACATCCCTCTTGAATAGTTAAAAATGCTGATGGACCTCTTTCAGTCACAATAGATTTTAAATGATCAAATTTTGGAATAGTTGGAAATTCTATATTGATATGATTGTTTTTTGTTAGAGGATCAACTTTTGCTATTAGTTCAGGTAGATTTTGGTATGACTGAGGACCAACTACAATATCTACCCAAGGAGATCTCTTCATTATTTCTTTACCCTGAGCTTGTGCCACACAACCTGCTACAGCTACAATAGATTTTTTCCCTGTTTTTTCTTTTCTCAAATTGACTTGATCTCTAATTCGTCCAAGCTCTGAATATGTTTTTTCAACTGCTTTTTCACGAATATGACATGTGTTAATAACTATTATGTCAGCATCTTCAGGATTTTCATCTATTTGATAACCATGAGGTTTAAGAAGGTCTACCATTTTTTCAGAATCATAAAAATTCATCTGGCAACCATGAGTTTTAATAAAAAGTTTTTTCATTAACCATACACTTTAAAATATGTGTCATTACTGACATATAATGTCCTTATCTTGCAAGTGTTTTTGAAAAAGAACTCGAATAAAAAAATTTTATTTTTTCTTCTAAGTAATTACTTAAATTTTTTCTAGATGCAAAATGGTTACTACATACAGGGTCGATAAATATTAATTTTATTTTTATTGACCTTAAAGTTACCAACTTTAAAATATGTGGTTTAAGATCCATATCTCCATACCAAGCTATGACCGGCCTTAACCATCTATTTATGGGAATTCCATTTAAGTCTGAGTAGCATATAATTACAGGTTGAATTAAAAAATTCTGATTTTCTAATGCAGAAAAAGAGCTGGATTTAAAATCTAATACTCTATTACCATCAGATGTAGTGCCTTCAGGAAATATGCAAACTTTATCACCAGATGATAAAAGATCAAAAATTTTACTTTTTTGGATAACACTATCTGATCGTTTTCTTTTAATGAAAATTGTTCTAGCTAGTTTAGATAAAAATCCAAAAACAGGCCAAAACTGTACCTCAGATTTGGCAACAAATCTAAGAGGAAAAATTGATCCTAATATCGGAATATCAAGATAAGAAAGGTGATTACTAACAAAGAAATTACAGTCTTTTGCTCTTTGATAATTACCCTCATATTCTACATTTATCGATAACAACCACAAAAGTAATTTATGAAAAATTACAGGTAACCATTTTCCAAAAAAGGGAATTATTTCTCCCAAAATTAGGGCTATAAATATTAGAGGAAAAGAAAATAAAACAAAAACAATTAATTTTAGATTAAAAATAAAATGATCTAAGTATGATAAATTATTTATTGGATTAAAATATATGTTTTTTTTAACTGTCATATGCAATCACATTAATTTAAATATTTATTTTTGTATTTTTCATCGATATTGTCTGTTTGAACAACTACACAAAGGTCTATTGTGTCGAAATCATAATCAATGAAAAAGCCATCACTTACTCTTCCACCAACTCTGAGATATCCTTTTATTAGCGGAGGTAATTTAACAAATATTCTTAAATCACTCTCATTGATATTATTTCTATTATAAACCGGATAATTACTATTGACTAAGCTTTTGACTGATATATCGTCTGGTAGAGAAAAATTATTTCTCAAATAAGATAATTCTTTTGATAATTTTTGAACATTTGTTCCTTGAAAACTTGCACATCCTAATAATACTTTTATGTCGTATAATTTAATATATTCAGCAATCGCTTTCCAAAGCAAGTTCATTATAACTCCATTTCTATAATCCTTATGAACACAAGATCTTCCTAATTCTAATATTTGTTTATGATTGTATGAATTAAGTATATTAGTAAGGTCAAACTCTGACGATGTATAAAATCCTCCAAAACGTGAGGCTATGTCACCACGTATTAATCTATACGTTCCTACAACTTTATTTTTAATACCTCTTCTTTTCTTATCTATTACTATTAAATGGTCAGCAAATTTGTCAATTTTATCATAATCTAATCTCGTAATTTTTTTTTGAAAAGTTGATTTAGCTTTTTTTTCTTTATAAAATATCGAGTATCTAAGTGCTTGAGCTTTGTTTAACTCTGATTTCTTGTCTGCTAATTTAATAACAAAATCTCCAAGTTCTATTTTTGGAAATATTTTGTTTTTTATCGTCAGTTCTAATGGAAAAGATTTACTTTTAAAAAAGAAATTTAAATGATGTCCATAGATCTGACTGAAATCAAAATTTTCACGTAACCTATTAAGTAACATTTTAACACCTATAAAATATTGTTTTTGCTAATATAAGTTTTAAGTGTTTCATTTTTATTAAAGCTTAACGCACAACCTTAATGCGTCTATACGATAGCTTTTATTGTTTGCATAATATCCTTTTCTAATGCCAATTTTTTGAAAACCATTCTTAAGATAAAAATTTATTGCTTTTTTATTTTGTACTGATACTTCTAAAAAAATTTTTTTTACATCTAATTTTTTAATTTCATCGATTAACAGTGATCCGTAACTGCTTCTTTGAAAAGATTTTATAATACCAATTCTTATTATCTCTATTTCGTCTATTACATGATAAAACGATATATATCCTAAAACTCTATCTTTTTCTATTTTCCAAATTCTAAAGGCACTTTGACTAAAAAAATTATTTAACTCTATCTGTGTCATAGGATTTTTAAAAAGATTTTGTTCTATTACTAAAATTTTATTATAATCACTCTTTTTTATAGGCTTTATGTTAATCATTATTCCACTATTAATTTATTTCTGGAGACCTAATATAAATTGGTTTCAAGCTATTAAAAATTATTCCTGTATTTTTAAAATCAATATTTTTATCTATAAAATGTAAAGCTAGCTTTCCTGCTGACAAAGCATTTGAATTTTGATTATCTTGAATTGATGTTTTTAAATTAATAATTTTATTTTTCAATAACTCTGAATTATGCCCTGTAAATAAAACATTTTTGGTGATTAATTTGTGAGTTAATAAATAATTTTTTAAATTTTGTATTTCTAATATCTCAATTTCATTTATAACAGAAAAAGGGAATTCTGATTTTACTATGTTATTTACCTCAAATGTCTGAACAAAAATATCGCCCCTTTTTGTATCTATTGAAGAAATGATATATCTACAATTTTTTTCCCTTGCCTCTTCTAATACTGACATTGCTAAAGCTGCTAAAGAGTTTATTCCAATTACCTTCATATAATCATTAGAAATCTGAATACCTTTTGCTGCTGCAACAACCACACGGATACCAGTAAAGCTTCCTGGGCCACATCCAACAACTAAAGTTGATATATCTTTAAAAGTGATTCCGTTGTGCGTCAAAAAATTTTTAATTGTAGGAATAATTATTTCAGACAATTCATTTTTAATAGGAATAGTTAGTCTATCAATTAATCTTTCTTTCCCTAACAAAGCAACTGATAAATCAGACGAACTACTTTCAATAGAAATAAACATGAATTACTTTTTAAAATTTTCAAAAAAAATCTAGTATTATATGGTTTTACTATATATTAAAGTCAATAAATTAGAACTTTAAATATTAAAAAGATTTGAGGAATACATGTATTATTTTTTTGCTTTTCTACTTTTATTTTTTACTAATTTATCGTTTGCACAGGATAATAGCAAAAAAGAAGGTTTAATGACAAATTATGCTTCATTTATTATGTATCATAGATTTGGTGAAAACAGATATCCTTCAACAAATATTAAAAAAGAACAGTTTTTAAAGCATATAAATGAATTATTAAAACCAAAATATAATGTAATTAATATAGAACAAGCTCTTGATGCCATAAATAATAAAAAGTTAGTCAAAGATAGATCTGTTGTAATTACTATAGATGACGCATATTCGTCAGTTTTTAACTATGCTTGGCCAATTTTTAAAAAACATAATATTCCTTTTACATTATTTGTTTCTACAGACGTCATTGACAATAATACACCTGGATATATGAGCTGGGAAGAAATACGTATTTTAAGAGATAATGGCATAACTATTGGAAGCCAAACTAAATCTCACCCACATATGTATAAACTTGACAGACAGAAGATTATAAGCGAACTCTCAATGTCAAATAAAAGATTTGTTGATGAGATAGGCAGTCAACCTAAAATTTTTGCATATCCTTATGGAGAATATAATCTAGAAGTTTTAGAGCAAGTTAAATTGCATGGGTTTGAAGCGGCATTTGGTCAACATTCTGGTGTAGCTCACAAAAGTTTAGGACTTTACGAGNTACCTCGCTTTGCGATGAATGAGAAATATGGNGGAATGGAAAGATTTTTGTTAGCCGTAAATGCTTTACCTNTNCCNATATTAGATTTGTCACCNAAAGACCCTTTAATTTCAAANAATCCTCCATTTTATGGTTTTACATTATCTNATTCAATTGAACCAAAAAACNTAATTAGATGTTTTGCAAGTAATGGCATNACATCTGACACAAAAAGGCTTGGAAAAAATAGNATTGAAGTAAGATTANNTGAACCATTTTCCCGAGGAAGAGGCCGAATTAATTGTACTATGGCTGCAGAAGATAACAGGTGGAGATGGTTAGGAAGACAATTTATAGTTAAATAATTTTAGTTTAACGCTTTTCTAACACAGAATTTTCAAATTTATATAATTTGTTACTTTTAATCATGTCATTGACTTTTTCTACATAAGCTAATCCAATTTCTGCATAGTTTTCCAAATATGCAGCAGTGTCATATCCCGTAATGTCTTTTCCGGCTTTAAACATCATTGATCTATAATTTCTCATTTCTGTATACGCTGGATGTCTATTTAAATTTAGTATATAAGAATTAAGAGATTCTGATATATTTTTGAAACTTTTTACAGCAAAGTTTGCATCTAAATTTCCATTCGGTTTAATTCCATCATTACTTTTCCAGGTCCATTCACCAAATAATGCATTACCTTCTTGAGCAAATCGGGAAGCCCCCCATCCACTTTCAATAATAGCTTGCGCAATTATCATGGAGACAGGAACTCTATTTACTTTAATTAGTAATTCTTTCTTTATATTTCTTAATTGTAAGCTATTTAAGCTCCCAAAGTTAATCTTTGTAAAATTTTTAACTTTATATTTTTTTGCAAAATATTCTATTTTATAAATATTATTGGTAAGGAAGGCAACTTTCAATCGCTTTCGTTCTTCCAAAGCCAATTCGTTCCCCCTTAACGCTATGGGTAATAAAATACTCAAAAAGACTTTCTTTTTTTCAAATATTTTATATTCATTAATATTTTTAGGTATGGAAGAAAAATACATCCGTGGAACGGGAAGTTGATTTTCAATACTTCTTAAAACTTGATTTGACCATTTAATAACTTTAGATTTTTTATTAATTTGATCTGAAGATAAATATTTATTGTTAAAGTTAAATTTCACTTCTTTATTTACAATAATAGTATCTTTGTTCAGATCTTTTTGAAATACAACAAACTTAAAGTTAGGCGAGTTCATTTTCCAGAAGCCTGGACCTATAAAACCTAACAAAAACAATAGTGATATTACAAATAAATATAAAATATTTATAAAATATTTATCTTTAATGTTTTTAGCTTTAGTCAACATATTATTTGTTGAAAAATTATAATTCTGCCGCTTTAACTTCTGTAACTTCTGGAATGTAATGTCTAAGCATATTTTCAATACCCATTTTTAAAGTAGCCGTACTAGAGGGACAACCGGCACAAGCACCTTTCATTTGAAGAGTAACTACGCCTTCTTCAAATGAGCAGAAAGTTATATCACCGCCATCCATTGCTACAGCAGGCCTAACTCTAGTTTCTAAAAGATCTTTAATTTGTTTAATGGTTTCAGTATCTTCTTCATTATTAGTTTCAGAGTTGTTTAATGCATCATCATTTAATACTGGAAATCCACTAGAATAATGTTCCATAATTCCAGTTAGAATTGAAGGCTTCAGAGTATTCCAATCTAAACTTGAATCTTTAGTTACTGAAATAAAGTCTGAACCTAAGAATACTCTACTTACTCCATCTACATCAAATAAACGGGAAGCTAACGGTGACACCTTGGATTGCTCTTTATTTGAGAAGTCTACAGTTCCCTTTTTTAATACATTCTCCCCAGGCATAAACTTCAACGTCTCAGGGTTTGGTGTGTCTTCAGTTTGAATAAACATTATGAACCTCCATGATGTAAGGTATCATTTTTTTAAAAATTATCAACTATCTTTCATGTTTAGTTAATAAGACCAACTAAACTTTTAACATCTTGCAACACTGGTTCAGCAATCTGTCTTGCTTTAATTTCTCCAGTTTTCAAAATTTTGTCTATTGCTTTTGTGTCTTTTAACAAATATCTCATTTCAGACGAAATAGGGTTTAAATTTTCAACTGCTAACTCTATAAGCTTAGGTTTAAAATGGGAAAAGCCTTGCCCAACAAAATTTTCAACAGTTTTATCAAGAGTTTGATTTGATAGAGATGAGTATATGTTAAGTAAATTAAATGCCTCTGGCCTTTTTTTAAGTTCATCCACTGTTTCTGGTAATGGATTAGGATCTGTTTTAGCTTTTTTAATTTTACTAGATATTTCTTCTTTAGTATCAGTTAAATTAATTCTGGATGCGTCTGACGGATCAGATTTACTCATTTTTTTTGTTCCATCCCTTAAACTCATAACACGAGTTGCAGGTCCAAATATTTGAGGTTCTGGTAAACTAAAGAAGTTATTTTCATTGTCCAAAGTAAACATATTATTAAACGAGGATGCTATATCTCTTGCTAATTCAATGTGTTGTTTTTGGTCATCTCCAACGGGAACATGGGTGGCTTTGTATAACAGGATGTCTGCAGCCATTAACACGGGATAACTATAAAGTCCAACTGTAGCATTTTCTCTATTTTTACCAGCTTTTTCTTTAAATTGTGTCATACGATTTAACCAACCAATTCTACAAACACAATTAAATATCCATGCTAATTCAGCGTGTTCTTTAACGGAGGATTGATTAAAAAGTATTGATTTATTTATATCTATACCAGAAGCGATTATTGCAGCTGTTACCTCGTGTATTGATGCTCTTAATTGTAAAGGTTCTTGTGGAACTGTTATTGCATGTAAATCTACTATTGAAAAAATAGAAGAAAAATCCTCTTGAAGTTTTACCCAATTTTTAATGGCTCCTAAATAATTACCTAGGTGTAAATTACCGGTTGGTTGAATACCTGAAAAAATTCTTTTTTCGTTTTGTTTAGATTGAGGAATTGTCATTACACTTTTTTATCTTTCTTAAATTTTAACATGTTTTTTTTTAAAAGCTCTTGAGGAATATAACTTAATAAAGAAGAAGTCAAAATATACATTGAAAACCCTAATGTAGTTATTATTAATAAAGTACAAAATTCATTAATTTGATAACTTTTGGAAAAATACACAAAAAATTTCATTATAAATACCATAAACACAGACACAAAACTTATCTTTAAAGAATAAACAAAAATAGAAAAAATGTTAAAAGCATAATGATCAAAACTAATTTTAGGTTTTGATAATTTTTCACTTTTGATAAGAAGAACGATATAAATAATACATCCTACCCATGAAGAAATTGACGTCGCTAAAGCTATCCCTGCGTGATAAAAATAACGCATCATAATTAGTGAAAAAATTATATTTAAAATAAGTAATACAATTCCAATATACATTGGGGTTTTTGTATTTCCTTCTGAAAGAAATGCTGGCTGACATGACTTTAAAATGATGAAAGCTGGAATTCCAAAAGCGTATGCTTTCAATGCTAATGCTGTTTCATTAGATTCATCTATGCCAAACTGTCCTCTTTGGAATAAAACATTAATAATTAAATCAGAAAAATTTACAAAAACGAACAAGGATGGAATTGAAAAAAACAATCCAATTTTTAAAGATATTATTAATTCATTTGAAAATTGTTTTATATCATTTTTTGCAATTGACTTTGACAAAGAAGTTAATAACGAAGTGCTTAATGCAATTCCTATTATACCTAAAGGTAACTGAGCAACCCTATCTGCAAAGTAAAGATATGAGATTGAACCAAAACCTAATAAACTAGCTAAAATTGTGTCAACTAATAAATTTATTTGGAGAATACCTCCTCCCAAAGCAGCCGGTAAAAATTTATACCATGTTTTTTTAATGTAAGATTGGATCTCATCTTTATCTTTAAAAGATACGTCCTCTGTTTTGGCTTTGGTTGTATTTAGAATCTTATATTTTTTAACAATTATTGTCATAAAAATTAATTGTAGAAAGCCTGCTAAAACTGTTCCTATAGATAATGGCATAGATTTAATTATCAAAGAATCATCTATAAAAAAACAACTTATTATCAAAGATAAATTTAAAATAATAGGCGTAAACGCAAAAGGCCAAAATCTACCTGCAACATTTGTTACAACACCTAAAATAGCTACTATTGATATCAAGGGCATAAAGATAATTGTTATTCTTGTTAATGAAATTATATGACTCATAACAAGATTATTATCTGAAAACCCCGGTGCTAAAACATGTATAATAAAAGGCATAAATATTTGCACAACTATTGTAAATATGCACAAATAAATAAAAAATCTAAGTATAAAAGCTTTATAAAAATTAATAGCAAATGCTTTATTTTTTTTTTCTATCAGTTTGGTATAAATTGGAAGTAACGCAGAAGTTAAGGCACCTTCAGCAGTAATTCTTCTAAATAAGTTAGGTAACTTAAAAGCAATAAGAAAAACATCAGATAAAATACCCGCACCTAAAAAAGTGGCTATAAATATATCTCTTATAAACCCAGAAACACGACTTAAAAAAGTTAAACTAGCTAATTGAGTAAAACCCTTAATAAAAAAGGAAGTTTTGTCTTTCATCAGTTTCTCAAGATCTAGTCATTTGATTTGCTGGATCTGTTTCTTCTAATGTTTTCAAAATCGACATTTTAACTTTATCCATACTTTTATTATTATCTATTTTTAACCCAAAGGCGTCTTTTATATAAAAAATATCCACTACCCTATCACCGTAGGTAGATACATTAGCAGTATTAATTTGCAAGCCCAAGCTTGTTATAACTTTTGTAATTCTATATAATACACCCAGGTGCATTTTTACATTTTATTTCTAAGATAGAGTATTCATCACTCATATTATTATCTATAATGACACGGGTAGGAGCTTTGATAGCACGAAAACGTGCTGGAATTTCTTCCCATCTTTTATTTAAAGCTTTTTCTACATTAAAGTTTCCTTCTAAACCCTGGGAAATTACTTTAAGCAATTTTTTTTTAGAATGTTCTTCTATAATTGGTTGTCTATTTTTATTTTGTATAAAAAAAGTATCTAAAGCATAACCATCTGAACGTGTAATTATTTTTGCATTTACAACATCGTAACCTGAAGCAGATACTAAACCTGAAATCAATGAAAATAAACCATGATGATCAGGCGCTATTACAAGAAGTTCAGTTGCTTTCAACTTACTTTCGTCAAAGAGATGAACTTTGAACTTCTTTGAATCTTTATACATATTTCTGAAAATTTCATAATGGTTAATTATTCTTGATAATTTAAATATTTCCCAGTAATTGTCATAATAATAACTGCAATATTGTTTTGCATCAGAGTTAGTTAAACCATTTTCAACTAGAAAANTCTCAAATGATTTTTTAGGAGTTTTAATTAATTCATTAACATTATCTTTTTGAAGCATATCAAATGATTTGGAATATAGTTCAGTAATTAAGGATCCTTTCCAATCATTCCATATTTCTGGACCAACCCCTTTTATATCCGCTACNGTTAAAACTAATAACAATTTTAACCTCTCAACTGACTTNACCTTATCAACAAAACTCTTAATNACTCTTGCATCTCCTAATTCATAACGAAATGCAGTTTTACTCATTAATAAGTGGTATAAAATAAGCCACTCTACAGTTTTTGTTTCNTCTTTACTGAGACCTAATCTTGGACAAACAACAGAGGCTATTAAGGCAGCCATTCTCTGAATGGTCACCTTTTCTCCCTTTAGCAATGTCATGTAATAACATAGCAACAAACAGACATTTTTTTGAGCTAATTTCTAAAATTATTTTACTTGCTAATGGTGCAAAATTTTTGAATTCTCCATTTTTTAAAGAATAAAGATTAGAGATTGTGAAAATAGTATGTTCATCAACCGTATATGAGTGATACATATCAAATTGCATTAAACCTACAATTTTTTGAAACTCAGGTATAAATTTACCTAAAATATTTGATTCATTCATTAATCTTAGCGTTCTAGTTGAATCCTTATCACTAGTTAAAATATCTAAAAACATTTTATTAGCGTCAAAATCATTTCGAACTTCATAGTTTATCAGTCGTTGTAAGCTAGTTAAATACCGGAGGGTTTTTGGGTGAATATCTATATTTTTGTTATGTGAAATATTAAAAAGTTTAATTATATTGACAGGATTTTCTGATAATACTTCTTTATTCTTTACAAATAAACGACCTAATTCAATATCAAATGGGTATACATCTTCCTTTTTTTTAAAACTTAAAAAGCTTAACCTGAGTGGCTTATTAAACTCTGTTTCAATTGCCGCACAAAATATTCTTGTCAAACTACCAACTGTTTTAGTTGCAAGAAAATATCTTTTCATAAACCTTTCAACATCTTTTTGAGTTATAGTATTTTTAAAATTCATGGTTTTAGCAAGATCTAGTTGAGCATCCATGGCTAGTCTATCATCTTCTCTAAATGCTCTATAATGAAGATGACATCTGACAGAAAGTAAAAACCTTTGAGATTCAGCAAAAGAAGCTGCTTCTTTTTTTGATAATGCGCCCATGTTTATTAATTTTGAAACACTGTCAACTTTGTAAGCAAATTTTGAAATCCAAATTAGTGTATGTAAATCTCTTAAACCACCCTTACCATCTTTCACATTAGGTTCTACGACATATCTTGAACCGCCAAATCTTTTATGTCTCAATTCTGATTCGACTAACTTGGCTTCAACAAATTTTAATGTCTTTGTATTTTTTATAAAAAAAGTGAATTTATCATTTAATAAACTAAAAACATCTTCATTTCCTACTATAAATCGCTTCTCTAGCAAGGCTGTAGAAATAGTTAAGTCTAATTTACTTTTTTCAATACAATCATCAATCGTTCTAGTGGAGTGGCCAACTGAGTATCCTAAATCCCATAATATATATAATATAAATTGAATAACTTCTTCAGCATGCTTGCTCTCATTTATTTTTAAGTTATTAGGTAATAGGAACAATAAATCTAAGTCCGAGCAAGGTGCAAGTTCACCTCGTCCATAGCCACCAACTGCAATTATTGAAAAAATGTAATCTGTATTATTAAATATCTTATGATATATTTTTTTAAATACTACTCTCAACATACTATCAATTAAAATAGAATTTAAACCTACATTAAGTGATCCATCTGATGTTCCTAAAAATATTTTTTTAATTAAGTCATTTTTTTCATCTAACTGATTTTTTAAATTTGAAAACAATTCTTTTTTGAAAAGAACTAAATCATTTGTTTCAGTCTTAAAATCATCTATCTTATATAAATTTTCAGAACAATTTTTTGCATATTTAATTGGTTCCAAACTTTGAACCCATAATGAATTTTGATTAATTTTATTTGACGTGTTTTGAAGGTTTTCTTTTTTTTTATTAAATAAAGTAAATCCTGATTTAAAACTAATTCTATCCATATCTTATCTTAATAATTTAAGTTTATATAAAATATCTAAAGCTTCACGTGGTGAAATATCATCCACATTAATATTATCAAATTCTTTAAAAAAAATCTGATTTTCATTTATGTTTGAATAATTATCATCTAAATTATCAGATTTTTTTAAATATGAGTTATCTTTGTTATTTTCTAGTTTGGATAATAATTGTGTTGCTTTTTTTATTACTTCAAATGGAAGCCCTGCTAATTGGGCAACGTGAATACCGTACGATTTGTCAGCTTCGCCTTCAATTATTTTATGCATAAAAATTATTGAATTGTTCCATTCTTTGATGGACATTTTATGACATGACAAATGATTTAAATCTTCCTTTAATGATGTAAGTTCATGGTAATGTGTTGCGAAAAGAGTTCTTGGTTTTATCTTATTATGTAAATAATCTAAAACGGACCAGGCTATAGCAAGTCCATCAAACGTTGCTGTTCCTCTACCTATTTCATCAAGAATGACCAAAGATTTTTCAGAAGCTGTGTTGAGTATCAAGGAAGTTTCTATCATTTCTATCATAAAAGTAGACTGTCCTTTTGCCAAGTCGTCTGACGCACCAACTCTAGAAAAAATTTTGTCAAAACTCCTATATTGGCTTCTTTTGCTGGTACAAACAAACCAGCTTGAGCCATAATAACTATGAGGGCATTTTGTCTCAGATAAGTTGATTTTCCTGCCATATTTGGTCCTGTTATTAACCATAAAAAATCATCTTTATTTAATATGCAATCATTTGATATAAAGGAATTCTCTGATAATTTCATTTGTGTTTCTACAACTGGATGTCTTCCTTCAATTATTTCTAATGTTTTGTTTTCTAAAATTTTGGGACATACATAACCTCTATCTTTGGATTGTTTTACGACCATAATACCTATATCTAATTCGGAAATTGCAGATGCAATATCTAGTATTTTTTTTCCCTCATTTATTATTTGGTTAGTAAAATTTTTAAAAATATCCATTTCTATAGAAATAGATTTATCATATGAATTTATTAACTGATTTTCAGCTTCGTTTAATTCAATAGTTGTAAATCTTGATGTTTGGGCTGTTGTTTGTCTATGAATAAAAATGTCTTTATCTCTTAATGACTTGTCATGAACAGCTCTTACCTCTATGTGATAACCTAACATTCTATTGTATTTAATTTTTAAAGAGTTTACATTTGTCAAATCAGAATATTTATTTTGTAGCTTTGTTATTTCCTCTAATTCATTATTTCTAAAATTTCTTAATTTATCTAAATTCTCATCATAGCCATCTCTTATAAAACCACCTTCTTTTGTTGATAACGGAAGATCTTTTTTTAGAGAGTTTTTAATGTTTTCAAATAAACTATAATCAACACTAATTTGATTGAGAATATTATTTAATAATGGCGCTTGGTTTAAACGATCTTTAAATGATATTATAGTTTCGTAAATTTGTTTTACGTTTAAAAGGCCATCACAGAGAATAGATAAATCTTTTGGGCTTCCTCTTAATAATGAAATCCTAGATAATGATCTTTCAATATCGGGTGTATTTTCTAAATTATTTTGAAGTTTAAAAATATCAATATCATTATTTAAAAACCAATTTATAAGATTGTACCTTTTTTCAATCTCTACAACTTTATAAAATGGTTCTGTTATTCTTTGTTTTAATAATCGAGCGCCACCAGCTGTTTTAGTTTCATCAAGGGAGATAATTAAGCTACCATTAGTTTCACCAGATAAGTTAGATAATATCTCAAGAGATTTTTGTGTGAAATAATCTATTTCTAAGAAATTATTTTCTGACTCATTTTGTATCATTGATAAAATTGGAAGTTTGCCACACTGAGTTAGTTTTAAATACGACAATAAAACGCCAGCAGCTATAACTTCTCCATCACTAAATTTACCAATTCCTTCCAAAGAGATTATAGAAAAATATGAACATATTTGTTGTAAACACGATGAGTAATGGAATAAACTAGAAGATTGTTTTTTTATTATAGAATGCCATTCTTCACTTATAATATTCAATTCCATTGCATCTGAAACTAGTATTTCTGAAAAATTCATTCTCAATAGTAAGTTAGTGAGTAATTGCTTTTGGTTATTTTCCTTTTGTAAGTTTCTGGATTTAAAACATCCAGTAGACACATCAACCCAAGAAATAGAAATTGAACCATTGACATCTGAAATCGCTCCAAGAAAATTATTGGCGTTTCTATCTAATAAGTTGTCTTCTGTAAGTGTGCCTGGAGAAATTATTCTTACAACTTCCCTTTTTAAAGGACCTTTTTTTAAATTACTTTTTGCTTCTTCTATTGTTTCTGTTTGTTCGCAAACAGCAACATTAAAGCCTTTTTTAATTAATTTTGGCAAATAATTATCTGCTGAATGGAATGGCACACCGCACATGGGAATATCCATGCCATTTGTTTTCCCTCTCTTAGTTAAAGTAATGTCTAAAGCTTTTGAGGCCGCAATTGCATCTTCAAAAAACAATTCGTAAAAATCACCCATGCGATAAAATAATAGAGCATCTTTATGTTTGTTTTTGATAGTTAAATATTGTTCCATCATAGGAGTGGTTTTATTATTCACAATTACTTATAAACCTTTAGCTTTTATAAAATCATTTAGATTATAAATTAACATTCAAATATAATTAAATTATGATCTTTTATTAAAATAAGTTATGATATCAAATATATATCATTTTAAGTTTTTGAGGAAAAAATGTCTACTACCAAAAACGACAATACAGTTAAATCGAATTTAGAAAAAGAAGCCCTAGATTATCATAAAAAAGGTCGTCCAGGAAAATTAGAGATCACACCCACTACGCCCTTAATTAGTTCTCATGATTTATCTTTAGCATATTCACCTGGTGTGGCTACTCCTTGCCTCGAAATTGAAAAAAACCCAGATACAATTTATGATTATACTTCTAAGGGTAATGTTGTTGCCGTTATTTCAAATGGTACTGCTGTGCTAGGCTTGGGTAATATTGGTGCGGGCGCATCAAAGCCAGTTATGGAAGGAAAAGCCGTTTTATTTAAAAAATTTGCAGATGTTGATGGTATTGATTTAGAAGTTGATACCGATGATATAGATAGGTTTGTAGATGCAGTATCGTTATTAGGCCCAAGTTTTGGGGGAATAAATTTAGAAGATATTAAGGCGCCTGATTGTTTTATAATAGAACAGCGTTTAAGAGAGATGATGGATATTCCGGTCTTTCATGACGATCAACATGGAACTGCAATCGTAACTGCTGCAGGAATAATAAACGCACTTCATTTAACTGATAGAAATATTAAAGATACAACTTTTGTAAGTAATGGCGCAGGTGCAGCATCTATTGCATGTATTGAATTACTTAAAGCAATGGGCGCACAAAATAAAAATGTAATTTTAGTTGATAGAGATGGCGTCATATATAAAGGAAGACAGTCTAATATGAACCAATGGAAATCTGGTCATACTGTTGATACCAAAGCTAGAACTTTAGAAGATGCTCTAAAGGGCGCAGACGTATTCTTAGGACTTTCTGTACCAGGTTCGGTTACTAAAGACATGGTTAAAAGCATGGCATCTAAACCAATTATTTTTGCAATGGCAAACCCTATACCTGAAATTATGCCTGAGGATGTTAAAGATGTAAGGTCAGATGCTATAATAGCAACTGGAAGATCTGATTACCCTAACCAAGTTAATAACGTTCTTGGGTTTCCCTATATTTTTAGAGGTGCACTGGATGTTAGGGCTACAACTATAAATGAAGAAATGAAGATTGCTGCAGCCAATGCTATAGCTGAATTAGCAAGGAAAGATGTGCCTGATGAAGTTAATGCAGCTTATCATGGCGTCCAATTACATTACGGTAATGATTACATAATACCAGCTCCTTTTGATCCAAGGCTCATTTCATCTGTTTCTTCAGCAGTAGCAAAAGCAGCGATGGATTCAGGTGTTGCCAAGAAACCTATAAAAAATTTGGAATCTTATGAAAGAGAGTTAGAAGGTAGAACTAATCCTATAGCTTCAATTTTGGAACCTTTAAAATCTAGAATTAAAGCTAAAAAACAAAGAGTGGTTTTTGCCGAAGGTGAAGAAGAAAAAACCATAAGGGCAGCATTATCATTTTATAACTCGGGATTTGGAACACCTATTTTAATAGGTAGAGAACACAGAATAAGAGAAACTATGGAGAAAGTTAATCTTGAAGGACTTAGTGAATTAATTATTCATAATGCAAGTCTAAGTAAAAATAATGAAAAGTATATTCAAGAACTTTATAAAAAGCTTCATAGAAATGGTCATCTTAAAAGAGATTGTCAAAGATTAATCAATCAAGATAGAAATGTTTTTGCAGCTTCAATGATTTCTGCAGGAGATGCAGATGCAATGGTAACAGGAGTAACAAGACCTTTTGCTAGATGCTTTGACGACATTACCAAAGTAATAAGCGCAAGAAAGAAAGAATCTTTTCTGTCTATGTCTATGATAGTTTCAAAAGAACGCACTGTGTTCATTGGAGATGTAAATATACATGATAGACCCTCTGCTGAACAAATTGCTGACATAGCCTCAGGTATTGCNAATACAGTTAAAAACTTAGGATATACTCCAAGAGTTGCTTTATTGTCATTTTCAAACTTTGGTAATCCTATAAGACCTAGNTCAAAAAACATAAGAGANGCTGTAAATATNTTAATAGAAAGAGAAGTTGATTTTGAGTTTGATGGAGAAATGACTGCAGAGGTTGCTCTAGATCATAATCTTATAAAAGAAAACTATCCTTTTTGTAGATTATCTGGTTCTGCTAATGTCCTAATAATGCCAGGATTGTTATCAGCAAACATATCGTTTAAGCTTCTTCAGTCTTTAGGAGGTGGTTCAGTTTTAGGCCCCTTAATGATTGGTGGAGAAAAACCATTTCAAATTGTTCAGATGGGCTCGTCTGTATCGGATATTGTAAATTCTGCTTCTATTGCAGCATATAATGCTATTTACTCAAAATAACGAAACTTAAAATTATCTTAATTAATTAAACTTTTTAATAAGATTTTAGGTCTGGCTCCGTAATATTGAATTATTTCAGCAGCGGCTTTACTTCCTAAATTCCCACATTCCTCTATGGAATGTTTATACATATATCCATATAAAAAACCAGCCGCAAACATATCACCTGCCCCGGTTGTATCCACAAGTGATTTAACAGCAACAGAATTAATGATGTGTTCTTTTTTTGTTTCAAATACAATAGAACCTCTAGATCCTAGTGTAATGGCGCCCATTTCAACATCACTTTGAATTAATTGAATGCAATCATTTAAATTTGACTGATACAAATTTTTTATCTCTTCTTCATTAGCAAAAATTATATCAACATACTCAACAATTAAATTAAGAAAATCGTTTCTATGTCTCTCTACACAGAACAGATCTGATAAACTAAAAGCTATTTGAATATTTTTATCTTTTGCCAGTCTACAACAATGATAAATTGCTTTTTTAGCCTCTGGTTGATCAAATAAATATCCTTCAATATAAAGCAATTTACTATTAGTTATTAGGTCTTCGTTTATAGAATTTATATTAAATTTTACACTGGCACCCAAAAAAGTACTCATACTTCTTTCTGCATCAGGAGTAACCAAAATAATACTTTTAGATGTTTTATCTAACATTTTAGAAGTCTTATTTTGGAAAAAAACATTAGACTTATTTATGTCCCTAGAAAATAAATCTCCAAATTCATCGAGACCTGTTTGACCAATAAAGCATGCCTTTCCTCCAAAAGAACTAAAGCCAACAGCTGTATTGGCCGCGCTTCCTCCTGATACTACAAGTGGCGCTCTAATACTATCTATTAATTTATCAGCCGTTTTTGTATTTATTAATTGCATTCCTCCTTTTGGAATATCCAATTCAGTTAGAAGCTCATCTGAAGTTTCTGCTATAATATCTACAATAGCATTACCTATAAAAGTTATATCATGATTAAATTTGTGCATTTTTGCCCCAAAAGTATTTTTAAATAGACTTAATATAAAACTATATCTATGAATATCACTTATGAAAAAAGTTCCAAATAAAATAATTTTAAATTTGTTGTTAATCTTACTATTGAATGGTTGTCATACGCTACAGCATAATGGCTTTCAGGACAAAATACCAAAAAAAGAAGTTAAAGGTAAAAATATCATTTATAATAATTTTAAGACTTCGTCTAAAAATAGTAAAATTGAAAAGGAAACAACAGAAGAGGTTACTCAGAAATTGAATAAAAATTCTGAATTAGAAAATTTAAAAAAACAAAAGAAATCAAGACAAGAAAAATTTAATCTAACATCAATTTTAAAATTATCTGAAACAGATCTTTTAAAAAGATTAGGTGTAAGTGACTTTGTTAAATTTGAAGGCAAATTAAAAAATCATCAATATTATTTTTCTAAATGTTTTTTAGATGTTTTTGTTATCAAAAAAGAAAATGATTACTATGTAAACTTTTTTGAAACTAGACCAATAAAACTTAATGGCACATTAAAAAAAGAAGAATGTTTACAAGATATAAATACAAAGTTAAATATTACAAAAAAATAATTATTTCCCTTATCCTCCAAGATTTAAAACATCTGATAACGAATATAAACCAGGTTTGGCTGTTGCTGCCCAATATGCAGCCCTTAAAGCTCCCGAAGCAAAAATTGATCTATCCGTGGCTTTGTGGACCAGTTCAATTCTTTCACCCTCATTACAAAATAGTACTGAATGCTCACCAACTACGTCTCCACCCCTTAAGACTGCAAAACCAATTTCTTCACTTTTTCTTTTACCAACTATACCATCTCTTGATACTTCTTTAACATCTGACAGTTTTTGATCTCTGGCTTCAGCTGCTGATTTTCCAAGCATTAAAGCAGTACCAGAAGGAGCATCAATTTTATGTTTATGATGCATTTCTAATATTTCAATATCCCATTCTTTACCTAGAATTTTAGTGGCGTTAGAAACTAAATTTGAAAGCAAAGTTACACCAATAGAAAAATTGGCTGAGTAAACAATTGGTATTTTTTTAGATAATGATAATAATTCTTTTTCCTGAGAAACATCTAAACCTGTTGTACCTATTACAATAGACATATCGTTATCATAACATTTCTTTGCATGAAGCATTGCTGCTTTAGGAACTGTAAAATCTATTAATACGTCTGAACTTCTAAAAAGTGATGAAGTATCGCTTGTTAATTTTTTAGAAATTTTAGTTTTCCCTGCTAAAAGTCCTATATCAAAGCCTTCTTCATCTTCACCAGGCAAACATGTGGAGCTCACTAAATTATATTTTTCATTTTCTATGATTAAACCTATAAGAGTTTTGCCCATACGACCGTTGCCGCCAGGAATAGATACAGATATTTTTTTCATAAATCACCTTAACTAAATAAATTGTACTCGATTATACCTAATAATTATATTACTCAATCAATTTTTTGAATCTACTAGTTTTAGGGCTAATTTTTTCTATTCCTAACTCTTTTATTTGCTTAAATAAGTCTTCTTGTTTTTTAGAGATACCAACTGGTGTTTCTACGTTAATTTGTACATATTGATCTCCTCTAGAACCACCACGTAACCTGGCATTCCTTTACCTTTCATTCTTAAACGAGTTCCACTTTGAGTTCCTGATGTCAAATTCATTTTTGCTTTAGATCCATCTACACAAGGAACTTGTATTGAATTTCCTAAGACAGCATCAATAAGAGAAACTGGAACTTCGATAAAAGTGTCTTTACCATCTCTTTGAAATATAGAATGATCTTTAATGTCAATAAAAATATATAAATCACCAGGAGCGGAGCCTCTAGCCCCAGCTTCACCTTCACCAGAAAGACGTATACGCGTTCCGTTATCTACACCAGAAGGAACATTTACAGAAAGTTTCTTGCTTTTATTTACCCTACCTTGCCCTTTACATGGGCGGCACGGGTCTCCAATGATTTCACCTACACCTGAGCAAGAAGCACATGTTCTTTCAATTGTGAAAAATCCTTGTTGAGCTCTAACTTTTCCATGTCCTCCGCACTGACTACATTGTTTTGGTTGAGAACCTTTATTAGCACCTGAACCATTACATGATTCACACTTTGCAGGCACTGTTAAAGAGATCTCAACTTGATCACCAGAAAAGGCTTGTTCAAGTGAAACAGATAAATCGTATCTTAAATCAGATCCTGTAGAAGCAGATCTTCTACCTTGATCGCCTCCCATACCAAACATATCTTCAAATATATCAGAAAATCCTCCGCCACTAAAACCAGAAAATCCTCCACCGGCTCCAGCGCCAGAACCTTGTGAAAAAGCTGCATGTCCATACTGATCGTAAGCAGCTTTTTTTTGAGGGTCCTTTAATATTTCATAAGATTCTGTTATTTCTCTGAATTTATCTTCGGCTTTTTTATCACCAGGATTTCTATCTGGATGATATTTCATTGCAAGCTTACGATACGATGATTTGATTTCACTATCTGAAGCTGATTTTGATAAACCTAATATATCGTAATAATCACGCGCCATATTTAAACCTTAAAGTGTATATTTAACTTTATCTAAGAAGCGTCTTTTTTTTCTTCATTGTCTTTTACTTCTTCAAAATCAGCGTCTACCACATCTTCTTTATTTTCACTTGATGAACCAGAAGTGTCCGGGTTGCCTTCCTCAGGTTGATTTTCATTTGCCTTATACGCAGCTTCACCCATCTTCATCATTACTGCCGATAAAGCAGATGTTTTTTCTTTAATAACAGATGTGTCTTCACCTTCTAAAGCTGTCTTAACTTCCTGAATAGCTTGTTCAACTTCACTCTTGGTAGCTGGTTCTGCTTTATCACCCAAATCAGTTAAAGATTTTTCTGCTCCATGAACCATTGATTCAGCTTGGTTTCTTGCATCTATGACATCTCTTTTTTCTTTGTCTGATTCTGCATTGTCTTCAGCTTCTTTAACCATTCTTTCTATTTCATTATCATCTAATCCACCAGATGCCTGAATAGTTATGTTATGTGCTTTACCAGTAGCTTTGTCTTGAGCACTGACATTTACAATACCATTAGCATCAATGTCGAAAGTTACTTCAATCTGAGGTATACCTCTTGCTGCAGGAGCAATGCCTTCAAGATTAAACTCACCCAAAGATTTATTATCACTAGCAAGTTCCCTTTCACCCTGAGAAACACGAATGGTAACTGCTGATTGGTTATCTTCTGCAGTTGAAAATGTTTGTGATTTCTTAGAAGGTATTGTTGTATTTCTGTCTATAAGCCTTGTAAACACTCCACCAAGTGTTTCAATACCTAGAGACAGAGGTGTTACATCAAGAAGAAGAACATCTTTTACATCTCCCATTAAAACGCCACCCTGAATTGCAGCACCAGAAGCGACTACTTCATCTGGGTTAACACCTCTGTGAGGCTCTGTTTTAAAAAAATCAGTTACAGCTTCAATAATCTTAGGCATTCTTGTCATTCCACCAACTAGAATAACTTCATCTATATCACTCGCTTTAACACCCGCATCCTTGAGAGCTGCTTTACAAGGATCTATACTTTTTGTTATCAAGTCATCAACTAAAGACTCATATTGCGATCTAGTCATCTTTACATTTAAATGTTTAGGACCACTAGCATCAGCTGTAACAAATGGAAGATTTATATCTGTCTGCGCTGCGCTTGATAGCTCTATTTTTGCTTTTTCAGCTGCTTCTTTCATTCTTTGTAATGCTAATTTATCAGATCTTAAATCAATACCATTTTCTTTTTTAAATTGTTCTGCAATAAAATCTATTATTCTTTGATCAAAGTCTTCACCACCTAGAAAAGTATCTCCATTAGTTGATTTAACCTCAAATACTCCGTCACCAACTTCTAAAATTGAAACATCAAAAGTTCCTCCGCCAAGGTCATATACTACAATTGTTCCACTTTCTTTTTTGTCTAGACCATAAGCTAAAGCTGCTGCTGTTGGTTCATTTATAATTCTTAAGACTTCCAAACCAGCAATTTTACCTGCATCTTTAG
>JGI20160J14292_10000411_pt1 | contig 39025 bp, 29 predicted proteins | sample COG_10_FD_14292 | JGI IMG/M metagenome (IMG submission 14292) | reverse complement strand
TTTAAACCTGGTAATGTTTCTGATACATTAGATAAAATTATAGAGATTAATCGAGTCGATATAACACACGTTATTCCAGAAAAAGTATCTATTAGCGAGATTGGGGATATGAATTGGAGAAACATTCATGAGACAAGTTTAGAATTTTATCTAGATTATGAAACAATGAATTCAAATATGGGGCAAATTTTAGTAGAGAATGATAACATTGGTTATCAAAATAATCAATTTGTTTTTCAAATAGGTGTAGGTTACAGTAAAAATAATAAATGGGTATATAAATCATTTGTTGCTCCTACAAATGATTTAATTGGTGAAATAAAGATGATAAATTCATTTTGGGAATATATTGAATATGCAAAAAAATCAGAGAAAAAGAATGATTGTCATTTTGTTCATTGGTATAATGCAGAACCAATTAGTTACAAAAAACTTCAAAAAAGAGTAAGTTCTGTAGGTTCAAAGGTACCAGATAAGAGATTTCTAGATTTATATTCTCTTTTTAGAAAAGAGCCTATTACCGTGAATGGTTCATTAAATTTTTCATTAAAATCTATTGCCAAAGCAATGAATAAGCACAAGTTAATTCGGACTAATTGGAATAGTAGAAATCCATGTAGTAATGGATTAAATGCCATGTTATTAGCTCATAAAGCATATCGAGATTCAAAAGGAAGTTTAGATGACAGTAATGTAATTATGAATGATATAATTCATTACAATCAAGTTGACTGTAAAGTTTTATGGGAAATAATAAGTTATTTGAGACAATATCATTGATAATAATAACATTAATAACATTGATTATAATAATATTGATAACATTAACATTGATTATAATAATATTGATAATAATAATTATTTCTATTTTCTTTTACTAAACCAAACGTAGTAATTGCATTTTTGATAAGAATATCTGTAATATCATCTGAATCAATAATTTGATTTAGTATATTTGTAAATTCTATTTCTTCTTCCGAGTCTATTTTTAAAAATAATGATGCTATTTTATGTGCGATAATAAAATTAATAAATAATTCCTTTTCGTTATTTGGTAAAATTTCGTCTTGATAGCATTGAAAAAATATACCATGAGAAAGTGTAAATGTTTCAATATATTTCATAATCCAGTCTAATAAATTAGATTTATCAAGAGTAAACTTTTCGTGGTGTTGTGAAATTACAGCTATGAGATTAGAGTCATCTATTATTTCATTTTTATTTTTTCTAAAGCTATTAAGAATTATTCTAAAATTATATTTATTAGAAATTTCTGAAATATCTTGTTTTTTTTCTCTTGATATAATATTTATGGTTGGATTAGTAAAATCATTTGTATTAATCGAGTTATTTAAACTAATTGATAATATATCATTCCAATTTTCATCTATTTTATCTGTTAAATTAATAATATCTATAATTTTATCATTTTTAAAATAATCCGATATTATATCAGTTATTTTATTAATTGGATATCTATGATAACATATTTTTAATACTAATCCATTCTTTGATTTTATTTTGATTTTTTTTATATCTGATGAAACTACATTAACATCGTAGTCTCCTTTTGAATAAATAAGAATACTGTTTTCGTTTGTATTGATTAGACATTTATTATTCGTTTTTCCTATTCCAAGAAATGTATATTCTCCAGGTGTATAAAATCCTATAATACCACTACTATCAGATGTTTTAAATTCAGTGAATGAGGTTATATTAATAGTAGTTTTTGGATATACTTCTTCACCTGTAGATATATTAACTAGATGTTGCGATGCAATTTTTGATATTCGCTGTTTTTGATATAAATAATTTGCAATACCATACGTAGCAATTGTTGTTCTATTCATTAAATTACATTATATTAGATTTATTTTAAATATAATTAAAAGTATAAAACGAATTATATAAAATTACAATTTAATATCTTAATTGTATTTATTATATATTATACTGTAATTTTATTTTTATTTAAAAGATTATGGTTAATATAGAATAAATGGGCTTTGACGGATTGATTTCATTTCTAATTAGAAATTTACCCAATGATACATTTGATGAGGTAAACCTTGTTAAAAACTATAACAGAGTTGTATCTAAATACATTCTAATCGATATATCTTTTATATTATATAATTGCTATATTGAAGTTGAGAATGATATTAATTTAATATTAAAATATATTTATGCGCTGTCTTGTACTGATTATAATGAAATAATTAAAAAATTAGAAAAAGAACTAGAAAAGGATCACTGGAAAAATATTAAAGTTCCACTTGATGGAGAAACACAAGATGAAATAAGTGATAACTTTATAAAATTTTTAACAGATAATGATAACAAATATTTTTTTGATTTGTTATCTAATTATACTTGCAATAAACTTCAAGATATTTTAGAAAATTTATTTGAATTAAAATTCACTACGGATGTTATATTATTCTTCGACAGTATTCCATCATATTCAAAAATTTTAGAACAGAGAAAAAGAAGGATAAAGAATTATTTAGAATCACAAAATAGGAAAGAATACTATGTAAAATATTTTACTGATTTAGAGAATGATAATGTACAAGAGAATGATATTGAGTATGATTATTTTAATTGGATGAAGAAGAAATTCAATTGTAATAAGATAATAGATTCTAATTCAGTATTTGTTAAACATTTAAAAGAGTATATCATTGATAATGTTAAAATAAGTAATAATGTTAAAATTGATGTTGATAAAGAAGATTTTGGAGAAGCAGATTATAAAATTTTTAAATATATATCATCTAATAAATTAGATGATAATATTACGATATTAAGTTGTGATTCAGATTTAGTCTATCAATTAATGTTACAACAATATAATTATAATTACTTGAATAGAAATATCAATTTAGGTTTATTCAAGTTTTATGTTAATTCTTTTGAATATTGTCAATATTTTAATGCGAATAAGATATTAGATTATATATCTACTAATTATGTTGAAACTAATTTGATAAAAGAGAAAAAGAATAATGATTTTACTCTAGACTTTTTATTTATACTTAATTTTTTTGGGAATGATTTTCTTCCGAGTAGTTTAGAGTTAGGTCCCGAAATTAGTTTCAATTATTTAATTAAAACATATTATCAAGTATTTGGAAAGAGTGGTAATTCAATAGTAATTCCAGAATATAGTAATGATAAATTGTTATATAATTTAGACTTTAATAATTTAAAATTATGGTTAGTAGAAATATCTAAAGTAAGCTCTTATACAAAAATAGTATTACTAAGATACTTCAAGGTTCCTTATAATATTACATTTATAATAACAGAAAAATTAGGATTAAATTTAGAAGAAGTAAGAGATAAACTACTAAAACCTTATTTAATATATAATGGAATGATATTAAAAGATTCACTTGACGATAATGATATTAGACTTTTATTATATAATGATTATATTAAAGAATCATCTGATACTTTAGATGAAGCTATTAAGAATATAAAGAATCCATTAGATTGCAACAATTATCCAAATTCATTAGGAATATATTTAGAACAATTAGATAGTTTATTAGCAGAATACTTAGATTTTAATGATTTGGCAAATTTTGGATTAAAAAACAGACTGTACACATTAGAAATTGAAGATAATATGTATCAAAATTTATATAATTATATTTCTAGAGAATCAAATATTAGTACTATTGATTTATCTTTTGATATGAAAATAGATGAATGTGATAATAATAAAACTGAAGAATTTCTATTAATGTTATATTTTATTGTAACAAATTTTTTCAATGATATGGAATTTTATAAATCTACTAATTTGACTAGATACTCATATTCGACAATACCTTCTTTGGCCAATATTATTAGTTTTATAAGTACGAATGATATGAAAAAAATTAAAATCAAATTTGATAGTTTAATTAAATATAATATATTAGAAAAGAGTAAATATATTGATTCAACATTACATCATTTGATTATAACACCATATTTGATGGATTCTAATTATCTGGAATTACTAGATAATAAAGATTTATTAAAAAAGATAATAGCAAATTTTGATGATACTTTAAAAGAAATTTGGTGTAATAACGAAACTGATTCGTTCTTGAAACAAGACCCAAAAATATTGTTAAGATCGTGGATTGATTTATTATATAAAATTAATTGTCAAAATACAATTGAGGTTAATAGTAATTTACTAATAGAAGTTTAGCTCAAATTTTATTATAAATTTAAAATATATATTATAAACACAAGTGCGATTTATGATACTAAAACTTTTAAATTAATAATAATTAATATATGATTTAAATAAAGAATCAAGTATTAGTATATATGGAAATAAGAAAACCTATTAATGAATCAAGAACATTAAAAGGCAGTACTCTTGAAAGTGGAATTAAATGTATTAATGTTCAAGATGATAATCTAGATAGAAGTCATGTTATGGTTTCTGTCAATATTGGTTCAATTTCTAATCCTTTTGAATATCAAGGGTTAGCTCATTTTTTAGAACATATGTTATTTCTAGGAAGTACAAAATATCCTGGAGAAAATGATTTCGCAAATTTTTTAAATGAAAATGGAGGCGACTCCAATGCTTATACTGACACATTTGAAACAGTTTATTATTTTTCTGTATTTAACGACAAATTAGATAAGGCTATAGACATGTTTTCAAGATTCTTTATTGATCCGTTATTTGATAAAGATTCTGTGAATAGAGAAATTAATGCAATACAATCAGAACATAATAAAAATGTCCAACAAGATAATTGGAGGTTACATCATTTATTTGGTTTAATTTCCAAGGAAGGTAGTATGATAAATAAGTTTGGAACAGGTAATTTGGAAAGTTTACAAAAAGATGGTGTTAGAGATGCGATGATTTCATTTTATAATAAATACTATGTATCTTCGAACATTAATATAGTAACTGTATCTTCATTAGATAATAATGTTGTTAATAAATATGTTAAAAAGTCATTTTCTAATATTCCTAAAAAAATAGTTCCAAAGATAACCTTAGAAAAACCATTTTTTGAAAATAAAGGAAAAAATTATTTTTTAAAGAGTGTATCTAAAGAACATAGATTGGTATATCTTTGGGAAGTTCCAGATAATGTTAAAAATTATTTAACAAGTCACTCTCCGCATATTATTTCACATGTTATTTCCAGTGATAATAATGATTCATTAAAACAAGTATTAATAAAAAAAGGTTTAATTTCTACTTTATATTCATATGTTCCCAAAGAGGGTATGTTTGTTATTAATGTTAAATTATCAAAAGTTAGTAATTGGAAAAAGGTAGATTCTTATGTTAGATATTATGTAACTGATTTAATTAACAATGATTGGAAAAAAATTGCGGAATATTATCAGAAAAAAGATAAAATTATTTTTAATTTTTCATCAAAGCAAAGCTCTAATAGTTTGGGTTTAAAATTAGTTACTGATCTTAATTATTATCCAATTGAAGATTGTTATATTGGTCCTGATGTAATAGAAAATGTTAGCGAAAGTGAAATTCAGTCGTTGTTAAAAGATTATTTAACTTTTGATAAAGTTAATATTATACTTAGTTCCGATATAGACCATACTTCACTTGATTCGAATGTTATAGGTGGTAAAGTAGAAAGAGAACCATATTATGAACTAAGTTATGTTCCAGTTAAATTAAATGCAAGTATTGCTCAACCATTTAAATATGAAATAATTTCAGAAAATCCATTTCTTGATGTAAGTCCAAAATGGATTGATGGATTAGATGAAACATTAGTACCAATACAGGTTGGCGGTTATCCTTTTAAATGCTGGTTTGGAAATGTTTCAATGTTCAAAGAAACAATAATTTATTCAGAATTAATATTTACTAATTCTGAAATTACATTTGGAATAGGCAATTGTTTAAATACAATAATTCTTCTGAAATATATTAATAGAAAATTAGAAAAGAATTTTAATTTAGCTTCTGAAATTGGGTTTTCAGCGAATTTGAATTTAAGTATTATGGATTCTATTGTAACTATTACAATTGCTGGTCATAATGATAAATTCCAAGAGTATTTCAATATGGTAATATTATATCTTAAAGAATTTAAATTTGATGAAGAGGATAGTACAATGATTGAAATGATTATTGAATCTACAAAAGATAGTTTTAATAATATTAATAAAACTAACCCATGGGGCTATAGTAATTACCTAGAACAATTAAGTATGATTAAAAATTTATTTACGATTGAAGATGCATTAGGATATTTAAATTCATTAGATGCAAAGAGTTTCTTTAAAAAGATAAATGAGACGTTAAATAGAGTTTTGTTCGAATCTAAATTTACAATCTTAACTTATGGAAATGTAGAGTTTTCAGAATTATTTGAGAAAGGTAATAAATTAATAATTGATTTTCCCAGTTTTGAAAAACCAAGAAATGTTATCAATATGTTAAAAGATATTGATTCAATTCATCCAAACCCAGATGAGAAAGATAATTATGTTCAATTTAGTCACTATATTGGCACATTTCAACCAAAAAGTGCTTTATTATTATTAGTTTTAACTATATCTTTGAGTCAAAAATTCTATGATGAATTAAGAACCAAACAACAATTTGGTTATCTGGTTTCATCTCATAAAAATATGTATCAAAATGAATTTAATTATTTTAAACAACAGATTCAATCATCTAAAAGTATTGACGAAATTGAACAGGCCATACTTAAATTTAATAATGAATTTCTAAGTACAGTTACCGAAGAAGATTTTAAGAAATATGTAGAGTCAGCTAAAAATCTTCTAGAAGAAAGAGATAATAGTACCATAGAACTAGTTGGTAGGTATTTAGACGAAATTTATTATAATAAATTTACATTTGAAAGAAGAATATTATTATTACAGCATATAAATAAAATAACCTTTGGAGATTATAAAAAGTTTTATACTGATAAAATCTTAAAAGGAGATACTAAAAAAATGTATATTAGAAGTCAAAATAATAAAGTATAGTAAACAACTATGTTATTAAATTAAATTATATTATTTAATTTACAAACATTTAAAAATTATAATTTTTTCCCCTATCTATCACCTGTAAAACTACATAATTAACTTTTTCAGATTATTATATTTTGACTTGTACTTGAGATATTTATTATAGTAAGGTAATCGAAGTGCTCCTTTCACCGATCGAAGTGTATTGTCTTGGACTTTAAAAATATTAGAAACATCATTTTTAGTAAATTCATTATAATTTTGAAAATACATTTCTGATCTGTCAACAATGGGTGGAAACCGAAATACTGAATTTATTTGAATTGTGTTTTCGAAATCGGTATTATTGATAGTAACATCAATTCCTTTTATTTTAATATTTGTACTTTCTATCAATGAATTATAACTGGTTAATATTCCGTTTTCATATAAATCTATGTAAAATAGCAAGTTTAAATTTGGTAAACTATTCGCAAAATTAACAAGATAATCTTTTGTTTGTTTTCCAAAATTATATTCGACTAAATCTAATTCGTTAAAATAAAATGGTAGTATATTGGATTCAAAATTTACGATTGGTATTATGCTCCTCTGATTCAATAATTCTGAAATACTTTCAAGTGTAACAAAGATTATTTTTGTTTGCCTAATTTTTTTAATAATATCTGCAGTTGGTTTGTAATAATAATCAATATTTTTTTTATTAACATGTATTATATTATCACTAATTATTTTTTTATATTCATCAACTAATTTGATTTTATCTTGCAAATTACAAATTATAAGTATATTAGTCTGATTCTCAGTTGATAGCTTTAATATGGTGTCCATATGAGAAACTAAATGTATCCACCTTTTATGAGAAGTATTATCCTTAAAATTGATAACCTTTTCAAAAGGTTGTTCTAATCTATCTTTAATTTTATTATAATTTAATACTAAACTGTTATCTTTTTTAAATCCCATTTCAGATAAAATAAATTCTTTATTACTATCAACTTTCTGTTTAATTAATGTATTATATTCATTAACATCCGGATTTTTAGTAACGCCATTAAAAATCTTTTTCATGTGTTTACTACTAAAATTTAGTTTTATATTTTCTGTTTCGATTTTTGGTCTATCAATATTTACATAAATATTATTATTTATTATTTTAGGTTCATTAAAGTAAGGTTTAAAACCTTTAGATAACTCAATTCTTATATTCTTATAATCTAATTTTGAATAAAAGTAAGTATCTTTTTCCATTTCAACTAAGATATCAAAAATATCAACCCTTTTTTTAATATTACCATTTAATGTGTTTTTTTCTATGACAATACTAAAATTCGCTATTTGTGATTTGTCTATCTTTAAAATTTCCAACAGGTCCTCTTTCATTTTTTTATCATAACTTAAAATTTTCGAATTACTATAGATATTAGTTAAATTTAATATAAATAAATCATCAAACCCATATAAATGTTTTTGAATGTTACTGTTGTCGGGTAAATCGGTAGCGTTATAAGATTTTATATAAGATTTTCCTATTCCTTTTATTGGAATTTTTCTATTTATATCATTACTATCTGGAGTATAAATTATATAATGTTCAATCTCTATTTTATTGTTCTTTATTTCATTTAGGATTTCACCCAAATTATTATTAATTTTTAAATATATAGTGTTTTGACCGGATTTATATTCAATATTATTATTATTTTCAACACAATCAATAAAATATCTAATTTGATCTAAAATATTATAATCATCGCCATTGTATTTAGAAACAAATATTATTCTATTAAATTCACTTGATTCTATTAATGCTAAAATATCAAGTACATAATTATCATGTGGTAATTTATCAGATGATGAGTTAAGTTTAAACCATACATTTGTCAAGTCAACAATCAATGTTAATTTATTATCTGAAGTAATTGTATTAAACAAAAATTTATCAAATTCAAGTGATTCCATATATTTATTATATAGATGATAATGTTTTTCACTGGTCCAAACTGGATATTTTTTTTCGTGTAAATAATCTGGATCAACACTATAATTAGAAAGTTGGGTTTCATAAAAATCGATTTTAGCTTTTATTTCGTCAGAAGTATCTGTATTCTGGTTAATTTTGATAGATGCATTCTTATTGTTTATTCGAGATTTATTTGTATTGTTGGAGATGACTATATCTTTATCTGTGCTATTGTGTTTTACTTTATCTTTAGGTTTTTTAATAGTTGAGTCTAACCTAAGATTATTAATTTTCGTAACATAACAAGATTTATTAGCTACATGGTCTTGAAATTTAAAATTATATTTGTCTTTTTTTTTAATAAATTGTATATTTATTATGGTTCCATTATCTTTTTTATAAAAATAAAATTGTTGTTGAATTAAGGCATCCTCTTCTATTTTTGGTAGCTTGTTATAATCATCAATAGAAATTATACTATCTCCAATAAAATTATTAATATTATTTATATTACAATCCATATATATTTTTAATATAGATAATAAATTATTTATTTAATATTTTTAGACAAGTGTTAAATTATATAGTTATTTAGTTATTTAACTTGTTACCCATACATAAATTTTTTAAGACAACTTTGTTAGTAATCTATAATAATCATATTAAGTCAATTAAAATATTATGGAATAAGATAACCATATAGATTTAACAAGTATATTATACATACTTATCAATAGACAAATTACTTGTGTTACACCGATCGACACTTAATTCATTATCTTTTATGAAGGCATCCTAACTTTTACAAATTCAGATATTACAATGTAATAAAATAACACAAGTATGTTTAAGCATTAAATTATTATATATATTAATTTAATGGATATAACACCTGAAATTTCAATTGCTATATGTCAATTTAGAGTTGGTACAAACAAAAATGAAAATTTGGATAAAGCAAAAAATTTTATAAATAATTCTGCAAAACAGGGTGCACAAATAATAGTATTGCCAGAATGTTTTATTGGTCCATATGATATCAATGAATTTTCAAATATAGCAGAGACAATTAATGATTCTAGTTCATATAATATGTTAAAAAAAGCAAGTGAAGATTATAAAGATATTTATATATTTGGTGGAACTATTATAGAAAAAGAAAATGATAAATTATATAATACTTGTTTTGTTTTCAAAAATGGTGAATTATTAGATTTCTATAGAAAATTAAATTTATATAAGATTGATATGGAAGAACATAGTTTCTCAGAAGGGGATGTATTAACATGTGGTGATAAACCAACTATAATTAAAACTGAATTTGGTAATATAGGAATAGGTATTTGTTACGATTTAAGATTTCCAGAATTAGCAAAATATTATCGAGATAATAATTGTATAATGATAATTTATCCTGGTTCTTTCAATCGGTATACCGGACCTAAACATTGGTTAGTATTACAACAAGCAAGATCATTAGATAATCAATTGTTTATTGTATCATGTTCAACCGCGTGTAGTTTTAATTCATCATTTGAATCATATGGAAAATCATATATAATATCACCATGGGGAGACGTTATATGCGAAACAGAAATTGATAAAGAAGAGATTAAAATCGAAAAAATTAATACCAATTATATAACAGATGTTAGAAAGAAACTTCCTATATTACTTGATAATCAGAAACTTGTTACATAAAACGTCATGTAGTATTGATTTATTCTACAATTAAACCAACCACAATATTATGTAACTTTGCATAATTTACAAGTTGTCAAGTATCCAATAATTTGCGGTTCATTTTTACATATAGAGTGTCCTAAATATAAACAGTTAGTACTACGAATTTAAAGTATTGTTCTATAGTATCCTACTTTTTACCGAAAGTAAATGTCAGTTGGTGTAATATATAGTCCAAATAATTTTAACAATCACCATCTATTCCCATTTTTACATTTAAATATGTGAGATGATCATTGATACTAGTACAATGTAACGGTGAACATGAATTGGAACATGTGTCATCTTCTTTAGAATTAATACTATTATCATCGCAATTAATAAATTTAGTATTATCTTCGTTATACCATATTTCTGAAGGTATATGTTGATATCCAAAACGTTCTTCTGGTACATGTGGTACCATATCATAGTAATGGGTAACACGTATTGAATTAATATCTAATTCTCTAAACATCTTGACAAATTCTGAGTTACCCATTCTTGGAGAGCCAAAAGTTACTAAACTAGTTAGTTGATAATCAGGATAATTATGTTTTAGATCTATAGCCAATAGAGTAGAAATTCCACCCAAGGAATGACCAGTTAACATTATTTGGTTGGTTTTATATTTATAAGTGGTATCTACTATTGCTTTAACAACCTCTTGATAAATAGCTTGATATGATTGATAAAATCCAGATTCTACACCTACATGTGGCAATAAAGGATATGGATAAGTAAATCTTACTTTAATATTATTTACCCAATTTTTAATATTTTCAGAACCACGGTATGAAACAAAAGTAGAGTTATATTCTTTATTATATCCTACTATTGCCCGCATGCTATGCTTATCAATATCATATTCTAAAATGTTAGCATTATTATTTTCTAACGGATTAGAACAATAAGCAGCTTGAGCCAAGTTAATAGAAGTGGAAACCAAATCTAATGAATACACCATAGTACTTAACAAAGATAGTACCATAAATTTAAACAGTTTATTAAACATTATTATATCTATAACGATTATTTTTAAATATAAAATAACAATTTTTTTATTTTATATTTAAATTTATTTTATATTTAAACATCACATTCTATTGGTTCTTCACCTGGATAATTATTTCCTTCATAAAATATGTTACAATCAATTGCCTTTTCTTTTAATGCATCTTCAAATTGTTTAATGAGACGATGTTTCTTTTTAGCTAGTTTCCAAATATATTCATCAATTGTTTGTTCTTTTGTATAAGTTGCTAAATATAAAAAGACATCAACTTCTCTTCTTCTCTTGGGTAAATCTTTATGAGAACAATATCTAATAGCTCTGCCAATAATTTGTTGTATTCTTGAAAAATTCCAATAAGGTTCTAAAATATGAACTTGATCCACTCTTAATAACGAAATACCTTCTTTAATAGACGGTGACCCCAACATGATTTTTAATCTAGAACCATCATGATTTTCTTTTTGATTAAAAATAAATTTTATTTCCTCTTTGACAATATGCGGTTCATCTCCTGACCACACAGCAAATCTTTTGTCACCTTCTCCGTGAACTTTGTAATTTTTATATCCATGCGCTTCTAAAAAGGTAACAAGTGATTTCAATCCACCTATTTCTTTAAAATTAGAATAAACAAATACAGGTCCTTCTGATTGACCTATTTTTTTGTATATTTTATAAAATTTAACTGAATATTCTCTAATATTTTGAATATATAATGCTTCATCTGAAAATGAACAAAATCCATTTAATCCAATACTTTTATTTGGAAAAGAAACATTAGACATTATTCTAGGACCAATGAAAAAATTATTCGGCATTTTTAAAATGTCAACATTTCTAAATGAACCTCTCAAAAAGTTATCCTGACTTGACATAGCTGTTAAGTAACTCTTATATTGAAATTCACTCATTTTACATTTAACTACTTTAAAATTTTGAACTGGAAACGTTTGTGGTGCAGCACCACGATAATATGAAACAAGACCATTTACCATTTTCCTAAAATTTTTTATATTTTTTGCTTTATAATATACACCTTCCTTATCTTTTTTAATAGCTAAATATTTTTTATTAAAATCAATACCTGTTAATAATTCATTTTTAGGTTTAAGTAGATTTAAAGTCATCGCGATTTCAACTGGTTTATCAAACATCGGTGTAGCTGATAATAAAATAATTCGAGTTTTATCATCTGAGTTATCAATAAGTTTTTTCAAGTTTCTATGAAATGAACCTGTTTCTGAAATCATATTTTGAACTTCGTCAATAATTAATAAAGTGTTTTTTAATTTTATTTTATTAGCTTTGGCTAAATCTACAAATTTATGGTAGGAGTAGATAGTATAAAATTTATCTATTTTTCTATTAGATTTATTAATTATACTTTGATATTGACAATCAGATGGTTTTAATTTAGATAATTTCTTTCTATCATTGGAAGAAATATATTCATCACCAGGACATTCTGATATTAATTCTCCTCTAAAATTTCCAATTAATGCAGCAGGAAGTATAATCATCACATTCAATGTGTGTTTTAATTTTTCGGCCATATTAACAGCAGTACATGTTTTACCAGCACCTATTTTATGATAAATTAATATACCTTTAGTTTTCGATTGTTTAAAGAAATCTCCCAAAAATTTTTGTGATATCTGCAATTTAAATTTGTTAGGAACACATAATTCCTTCATACTTTTATTATTTGCTTTAATTTTATATTTATTTTGGGATATAAATTCTTTGTCTTTTAAGTCCATTAGATTATATTAGATATTTTGTTTTCAATAATATAAATAAGATATTTTCCAAAAAAAATTGAATTAAAGAAACATAATATATATTATACAGTATCTTATGGAATTTACAGCGTCAAATGAGATGAATAACCAGTCCACAACTGTTCTTGATGTTTCAGGAAATTGGATGATTGATACAGAGGATGAATCAATTGATATATTAATGCAGCAGTCAAATACTTCGGTATTAGGTAGTACCTATTTTAAAATTATTGCTAAAAATAATAGCAAAGATATTTTAGAATTAAAAAATAAACTAAGTGATAGTAGAGAGTTATATAATTATTTCTTTGGGATTACACCTATGGATTCTTTAGTTCCTTATACCTTTAAAAATAAAAATCAGTACCCGTTTATGAAAAGTTTATTAGAAAACTTTCCAATTACTAATTTTAATAATTTTATTACATCAGAAGGATATGACTTGGATCTTCTGAAATATACAACATATAAACTTTTTAGTTCACTTTTAAAGATTGACAAAGGTCAATCTCTATTAAAATTGATTCCATATGAAGATATTTTTAATTCGATGACAACAGAGATGAAGATTGATATGTATTTTATTTCTGGGGTATCTGGAACATTGCCAACTTTCATGATGATTGATAATATTATGACTGAAAAAAGTTATATTGATCACTCTTCCAAGAGTATTCTTTCGGCATCATGTAGAAACGCAGATAATAGAATTTTAAAATTTATACTTGGTAAGTTTGATGAATATCACAATGGTTCATGGAACACGGAAGAGTTTATTAGAATGCTAATAACTAATATATTTTCTATCCATATACCTTCTAAATATATTCTAAGAAGACTAAAAATGGTAAATCAAAAAATTAATTTGACTCCATATTTCAGTTATATGTTAAACTATATTGAAGATATAGATACACTTATGACTATTAATAAATATTATAATATAGATTCTAATATAGATTCTAACATATATATTGATCCTTATAGTAAATTAATCGAACTAGTAGATGTTCCTAATTCGGATGATAATAAGATTATTACGAATATAAGTAAGATTTTAACTATTTTTAAATCCGAAAAGGATAATGTTATTTTCTTATTAAATATCTTTATAATATATAATAAATTATATAATTTTGAAATTAGTGTTATTAATAATAATGCTGAAATAAATGATTTAATTAATCGTATCGTTGATGATATATTTTGTAATGATCTTAAAGATATATATTCTAATTGGAATATCAAAGATTTATCAAAAATATTCAGTATCTATTCACCTGATATATCAAAATATTGTGGACTAGTTAATTACAATAAGATGAAACAATTACTTTTTATGTTACCATACATTGATTACTTTCCTGTAAAGTTAAGAGAATGTGGTGATAACCACAATTTAAAACTGATGACATCGTTAAACTTATTTAAATTTCACATCAAAGTGTGGATGAGAAAACATAATAAGATTGTCTTACTTCAGAATAAAATAAAGGTATTAAGAACTGATATAGATAAAAAAGTTAATAATGATTATAATATGTTTACTAAACTTCCACCAAGGCATGTATTACCAATGGAATTAAATATGATTAATGGTAATAGTGTTGGAAAATATTTAATTAGAGAAAAAGCAGACGGTTGTTTAGTTGATTTTATTTCTCAAGATGTTTTTCCATATATTAAGGAATATAGTAATAGTATCATTAAAGCTGAATTTATTGAAGAATTAGATTTGTATCTTATTTTTGATATTAAGATGAATAATATGAATATTATTGAAAGGTATGAATATATCAGAACTTTACATCCAAATACATGTGATACTGCAACGTTAACTTCACCTATTGAAACATTTAATGATTTAAAAGTTGCGATTCAACAAGAAAGAAAAAACTTTGAAGAATTTTTGAAACTACCTTATAAGAATTATAGAGTTTATCCAAAAGCCGCATGGTTAGTAAAATCTATGGAAGTTCTTAATAAAGAATTAATTCAAAACATTATTAGTGAAAAAGACTATGTAGATATATGTGAATATGGACCCTATTCAAATGATGGGTTAGTTATTTCACCACTTGATGGCTCCCGAGAATTAAAAGTTAAACCTAAATCACTTCATACGTTAGATTTGTTATTTGATGGTAAGAATTGGATTGATAGAGAAAAGAATAATTGGAATCATATCATTTCAACTAAAGATACGTTTTCACTTGATACAATTTGGAGATGTTATCCAACATTTAAAACTAACAGTAATGGTGATTACTTGTTTGAACCAAAAGAATATAGATTTGATAAGATAAAACCAAATACTAATAAAATTGTTAATAATATTTATCAGCTTCATAAAATTAATTGGTTAGATACATCTACAGATGGAACTGATTTTTTCTATCATTCTAAGAACCATTCAGTTTCAAAAAGATGGGGTGAATTAGCCCGTATACAAAATGAACATTTAGAAAATATTTTAGAAAATATTAATCCAATAATTAAAACATCTTGGTTAGATTTAGGTTGCGGTTCATCAAAGCTACTTAACTATATTAAGAAATATCATTTTATTGAATATATTGGATTAGACTTTGATATTAATCAGTTGTTAAGAGGAGTAAAAAGAATTGATATCAACCAATCTTTTTTGAATAACTGTCGTGTTATTCCTACAGATTTATGCAATGATTGGTATTCACATAAATTTCAATGGGATACACTTGATAAAACAAAGAAATTTGACTATATTGTGTCTAATTTTAGTTTGTCTCATTTTTACAATGAAGAATTCTGGAATAAATTAGAACAGGTTTCAAAAAAGGATACCTATTTTGTTTTTAATATAGTTAATAATAAAGCATTTCAAAAGTGGGAGGACGCGAATGATTATCTGTATATAGATGGTAATACAGTGAATTATTATTTTGAATCAGTTCATGATAAAATGATGACTGAAAAATATATTAGCGAAGAAGAAATAGATATATCGATTAAAAAATATAATTGGAATACTGTGTGTAAAGTATATCCTGATGGAAACGAACTTGATTCTAAATATACATGGTACGTACTGAGACGTAACTAATTTATTTTATAAGATAAAAGATATAGTAAAAATCATTATATAATATTTTAATTTATTAATTTCTAATTTATTTTATATGGATTTTAACTTTGGTAAAACAGATAATTACTTTCAAGTTCTATCAAAAAACTATAATTTAAATGGTGAAATATCTTGGAATGAATTTGATAGTGACCAAAAAAAAAACAAATCAAAAGTGGTTATAGTTAAACAAGAAGATTTTAAATATGGTACATTGCGTATAAGAGAAGCGTGTACTATAAAGCTTTCTGAAAATATTTACTTTAATCCTAATAGACCTGAAACATGGATTAACAAGACTGGACAAGTTACTCGAAATTTTTCTGAAGCTGTATCTATTGATAATAATAGAGAATTAGATTGGTGGCCTGACTTTAAATTAAGTCAAAATAAACAGTATTTTGAAAAAGATGTTCGAAATGCCTATAGACTTGGTTTCTTTACTGCTATAGCTCTAGAAGCTGAAAATATTATAATTAATTTGAATAATTATACTTTACAACAGCATCCTGAACATGCTCTTCAGCAAAGATTCTTTTCAGTTATTGAGTTAGCAGACCAACCATTTGTACCAAAACAAGGACCAGCTAACTTTGGTGTCACAATAAGAAGTTCTAGTAATGTAGCAATAATAAATGGTAAAATTGGATTATCAAGTCATCATGGTATTCATGGTAATGGAATTAAAAATATTATGGTAAAGAATGTTGATTTTATTGATAATGAAGTATGTGGAATTGCACTTAATGGATGTGTAGATGTATATTTAGTAAATGTTAATATAGTAAGAAATAGACATGATATACCAGTTATGGGATCATATTCTGCTGGTAGATTTTTAAAACTATTTACAACTGGATTGAATGATGCTATTTCTAAGAGTTCTGCTGACTATAGAAATTATTTAAATATGTTAAATGACGACTTGGATAAAACTTTTAATGCAGTAATTTTAAATAATGACACTATTCCCAATATTTATAATAATAGAACTGGATTAATAGATGGTAATTATTATGGAATTGTCATTAATCCTATGGGTGTAGCAGTGAATGCACCATTAGAAAATAGAACATCCGCAAAAGCAAATGAGACCTGTAATATTTATATGAAAACAGTTTCAATTAATAATATTAAAACTAATATCACTGAAATCTTAGCAATTAAAAATAGCAATAATAAGACAATGACCGCTCCTTCAGGTGCGTTGTTTCAATTTATGAATGTATCTAAAAAGATTAACGATAAATATTATTATGAAGGGAATTCATTATCAAATTTACAAATTGAATTAGTTCAGGTATTAAAAGATAATTTGAATTTGAAAAAGTTCTTAGGTAATTTTAATTTTGATGAAGGATTATTAATTTGGAGAAATAATAAAGAATCATATTTTGAACATAAAGAAAATAAATTTATTGGTAATAATGGATTGGAAGGGCATGATTATGAGATTTTAGGAAACGGCGACTCTATGTTTCATGTTAATAAAGGAACTTTTGGATTAAAAATAGATGGATTAAATACATCGGTTATAGATAACTTGACTATATCGAATATTGAAGCTAATGGACTTGAAGGTTCAACACTAGCAGGTAATTATCAGAGATCTCATCCAGCTCAAGGTCATTTAAATGGGTACCAAGGACATTTGGCTTATGGAGTATCTCTTAATGCATCAAATGATATCGATATTGAAAACATTAATGTTAATAACCTTTCAAGCAAATATGGGTCATCTCGTGGTCTAAGTGTTACTGGTGAGAGTATTAAAGTTAAGATATCAAACTCAATTATAGAAAATGTAACATCATGTCAAACCGAATTTGATTATACAAAACCATACTGGCCAAATGTTCCCACTAATGCTAGAGGAATATTTGTGGGTAATAATTGTGATGTATCAACTAAAAATATTACTTTAAGAAATATTATGAAAACTCCAGGGTGTATTAATCCTTCAGACTGTGAATTTTTCAGTATAGTTAAAACATTGGATTAAAAATATTATCAAACTTGTTAAAAATTTTTTATCAAGTTTATTAATATGAATAATAACTTCCATATCAAGTTAAATTTAATTGAAGAGGATACAAAAAGTAAAAAAGTAGAAAGTAAAAAAAATACTATATTTGACGAAATTGGTAATTTGTTTAATAATTCAACAGAAAATAATTCTCAAAAAGTAGAAAGTAATAATAGTATATTAGACAATATTGGTAATTTATTTAATAATTCAACAGAAAATGATTCACAAAAATTATTAATGTTATCAATTGCTTCTCATTTAATTATTAATTCAATGAATAAGAATTAAATATATGAAAATTCAGTACCTTCATATGCTCCAGGTTGCAACCCATTGTTATTTGGTAATACTTTCTTAACTTCTTCTCCTTCAATCTCTTCAACATGTTCAACATTCTCTTCATCTATTGTATTAATAGTTTCTGCCAAATCCTCTTCATAATCTAAACTTCCATTGATTTCATCAACTTGTCCATTTATATTCTCAATAACTTGTTCAATAATTTTAGTTCTAATTGATGGATAATTTCTAATTTTAGCCAATGATACTCCAATTAATTTATTTTCTATTATATTTTTAAAATCTAAATCCCCTTTAAGATTATTTAATATTAAATTAGTAACTGCAAGTGCAGAGTTTTCATCTGGTGCTGGAATAACCAATTCAGAAGTATTTTTATTAAATGAAACACCTGGTATAATATTATACCAATTTATTATTTTTTCCGAGTATATATTTCTTTGTTTTTCATCTATATTCATTTTTATAATAAATAGATATTTCATTTCATTATTGGGATTAAAAACAATAACATTCCATGGGTGAGGATGTTTAATATTAAATAAATATCCTTCTGGTATTATTTTATCTGGTTTTCCCAATACAGGGTGTTCAAAATTCTCTGAAGTTTCATAATGGGTTTGTTTAATATTTGATTCTTCTTCTATAACATGAGGTTTATTAGAACTAACTGATTCTTCGCTATCTATATTATCTTCATAGTAAATTATATATACCTGATAAATAATTACTAGTAGGATAATACTTATTAATGATCCTTTTAACATTATATATAAAACTTTATATTTTTTATATTTAAATTAAACTATTTACTAAATCTATTTACAAAATTTATTTTGTAAATAGTTTAAATATAAAAAATATCTATTTATTTATAATGATTAACGAATTAGATAACAATATAGTGCGACATATGCAAAAGGGTAAATATAGAGATACAATAAGATTATTTTCAAAACCATTTGATTATAAGGAATTTTTGTTTCTTATAATTATTTTACGATTAAGTAATATATTGTCTAATGAGAATGTTAAAAAAATATTTCTTAGTGTAATATTTTTATTTTACTTTAAAAACTTTTTTAAAAGACTAAGACCGTTTATTGTTGATAAAACTATCAGAAATAGGTCTAAATCAAAGTTGGACTATCATTCTTTCCCAAGTGGTCATGCATATATTTCATTCTTATTAGCATCAATCTTATATAATAAATATCAAGTTCCAGTAATTTATATTGTTCCAATATTAGTAGGTTATAGTCGAGTCTATCTTGGAGTCCATTATCCATCCGATGTAATTTTTGGATTTATCTTCTCTTTTATTTACGATACTATATATGATGAATTTTTAAGTTAATTAATTCTCCTTATTGGTTGTCCAAATATTAATTTATAATTTTCATCATTATTAGTAACATCATTTTCATAAGTTATATTTGATTTTCTTATATTTATATTTTTAGTATTATAATATGATATAACATCAACATTCAAATACAATTTATCAAAAATATTTTCAATACCATATTGTATAAAAATAGACTCGAGCTTTTGATAGTAATAAAAGTGATTCTCAATAATATCTAATATTAGGTCTGATATAGTTGTGTTTTTATTATATAGATCTTTAAATCTAGCTACAATTTCGTTTGATAGTTTTTCTGATTTAAATTTATTTAATTTCCAATAAGTAAAGTCAAATTTAAAAAAACTATGAAAATTTTTTAACATTGGATAAAATTTAATATTCTTGTTTAAATATTCATATAATGAATCACAATATAAAGTATTATATAAATAACATTTATCTATCTCATTTATTTTAGAAACTTTTGAAAAATTACTATATTCCAAATACATTTTAAAATTTTCATATTTAAACGTATAGGCAAGATTTAATATTAACTCCATATCTTTATCATCTAATTCAGTTTTTACGTCGTATAAAAACATTGTATTAAGATAATTAACAACCATTTCATCTCCAAATTCAATATTTAAATATGGATAATTATGTTCATCGTATACACAAAAAAATATTCCATTTTTGATTTTATTATAATAAAATTTACTATATGAATCAGTGCCATCAAATAAATGATAATGAATAGAGAATTTTTTTCCTGATTTTTCCAAATTAATAATATTATTAGAATTTTGAAAATCATCAAAATCACCAATATTATTAGAATTTTGAAAATCACCAATAAACTTTTTAATAATATAAATTTTACAAGTTTCATCAATATCTATTTCATTAAGTTGTCTAAATTCTGGAAAATATTCTATTTCATTAATAGTATTTTTTTTATTTTCTAAATATTCAAATTCGTATTTTGTTTTTATTAAACCTTCAAATGTTTTATTAGTATGATAATACTTAAATTTATCATTTTTTGATAATAATCTTAGTTCTGAATTTGGAGGTAATAAAAATTCTTCTTCTTTTGGAAATAAAGAAAAATTTTCAATAAGTAATCCAAAATTTTTATTATATGGTATTTTTATTTTTACTAATATTAATCCAAAGTTAGATTTTAAACCCGGTGAATAAAATGGGTCTCGAGTAGCTGAAATAAATCCTTTATCAATAAATTTTTCCCCAATTTTTATTTTTTTTAAAAAGTCGTCATCCCAAATAAAACGATACAAGTAATAATCATTATCAAGTTTTGGCGTATTTAACATTTTATTATTTAATTTATTAATCATATTAATAGTGAAATTATTTGGATATTTATCTTGTCCTCTTAATAGTCTATTCATGTAATAACTACCCATAAATGAATAATTACAAATTAACGATATTAACTTATTATCAATAATAAAGTTATTATGACTAATTATTTCGTCATTTGAAATATCATTCTTCGAAATCTTCTTACAAATTTTGTAATGAATATTTGAGTCATTTAAATTAATATCTTCATTGCCTTTTATTATCTCCATATTCATCCCTAATTTGTAAAGTTCATCTTTGGTATAATACGGATTTAAATGTTGAGAATATTTATTAAAACTATTTCTTTTACAGATAGAAACTTGAAGACCTAATTGTGGACTATATTTATATAAAACTTTATAAGAGGTATCCAGTAATATATCAATATCATAATTATCGATAATTTCCAAGTTATATTTAAACTTTTTATCTTTCCTCTTATTATACATATTTTGTATCCATTGTTTAATTTCTTGAGTAATAAAACGATAATGAGAATCATTTAATCGATAATATAAATTTTCTTTATTAATAGGATAAATTTTTTCTGAATAAATATCATACATTGGTATTAACTCTTCATAATGTGATAGTTCTACTTTATCAGATTTACTTTTTATTTTAAGTCTTTTTTTTGGATCATTATTAAATATTTTATTAATAAATTCATTATTTACTTTCATTTTAATATATGATACAAAAAAAATATAACTATAATTAATAAAGTAACCCTGTTTCAAATAGCAAAGGAAAAATTTAAATTAATATATTATATTATTTTAAATAATCCTTAATAATATCTTGGTAACAAGTACCACATAAATAACCATACATTGGTACACAAATTAAAGATGAGTTTTCTTTAAAACACCCACAACATTCCATAATAAGTTAATATATTTATCTTTTTATATAATCTTGATCTTTCACAAAGTCTGATAATAAGTGACCATCTACTATATTTTTTTAATATTTAGTTCATGCCCTGATGAGGAATAAACGATAGGAGTATTTGAGAATTTTTCAACTTCAACTGTTCTATCTTGTAAAAATTTATAAATCAAAAAACAAATTGCAATTGTTACAAAACAACAAATAATTAAACCTTTTTTAGATTCAGGTTCCGGTCTACTGATAATAATCATATATATTAGCATATAAATAAATATTAAACTAAAAAATACAACAACTTGATATTGACACTGCGAAAAAATTGATTATAATCTTATTTAATAAAGTATGTTATAACATAATGGAAAAACCAAAGACTAAATGGACCTCTAGTAAATTAAAAGATAAAAAAAAAGAATTGGGTATTGAAGATAAAGTTGTCGAAACACCTACACCTATACCAATTAAAAAAGAATTCAAAAAAGTATCCAAACCAGATACACAATATAAGAGTAATTCTTATAAAAAGGATTCCTATAAAAAAGATTCCTATAAGAAAAGATCTTATAGACAAGATTCCGATAAAAAAGGTTCTTATAGAAATGATTCTAGAAATAGAAAGAAACATGTTATCAAGATGTCAAATTTACCAAGTGATATTACAACTCCAGAACTATTCGATTTAGTTCATGTTTGGGGAGAAATAGGTAATATTAACATTAAAAGTTATTATGATTCAGTTAGTTCATATATTGATTTTTATAATAAAGAAGAAGCAGACTATTTTATTGAAGCATTAAATTCAACACCATTTGGTAATTTAATAATTCGAGTAGAACTAATGAATTTTACTTAATTATAATAATAAATGATTAACAAAAGGTATATAATCAGAAAATTTACCAAAGTGTAAATGATTTCCTTTATGTCTTCCATGTAAACCATGATTATAACTATCTTTATAATAAGCATGAATACCAGGATACAAAGGATTTCCGTAAAATTTTTCTTTAGTAGGTATACATATTAGTAATATTAAAATAAGTACAACAAATAGTATTATTGTTTTCATAATATTTATATATTTAAATATAGATTATAAGTTATAAGTTATTCCATAAAAAAACCAAATTAAAGTACTTTATTCAAGTACTTTTGAAATCATATGATGCTATTTTTTATATGAAATTTTAATCTTATTTAAAAAATTGATTTATTCTTCTATTACTCAAGTAAAAATAAAGTTATGCAATATTTTGAATTGATGATGGGAAGTATGATAATGAATAATATCAGTAACTTTAAAACAAATATATTTTGGCTTGATTTGTTACTTTTGAGTGGAATCTTAATTGGAGTTTATATGACCAACGATCCAAAAATAAATAATTATACTAAAGAATATATCTATCAGTATTTATTTCCTTATAGAAATGAAAAAAAAATTACTTTTATGTTTAAACGAGGTGAACAATCAACAAGATGTAAATCACTATTTCATTATTTATCACATTCTGATTTTTCTAATAAACAGGTTAATAATTTGATAGAAGATATTTTTAAGAAATACGATAGATATTCCGATACGGATAAAGAATATGCAAATATTTACCGTGTTGCTCAAATTAAACCATTTAATTTTACTGAAACAATTAAAGGTCGTGTTTTTACTGAAGAAAAAGAATCAAGCGAATATAATGGCAAAGTTGTTTATAAGGAACATATTACGTTGGTTATATATTCAGAAACCGAGTCAATTAAAAATTTACAAAAGTTTGTAGAAACTTGTAAAGTAGATTATAATAAATTTTTAAAAGATCAACTATTAGAACATCAATATATAGTTACTATTGAAACTAACAATGATAAATCAAATAAAGATGATTCTAATAATTTGAAAATATCTAAGGAAGAATGGTCATCTAATGTCACTTTTGATACTCGATTTTTTCCCGAGAAAGATGATATTATTCAAACAATTAATCATTTTATTGAAAATGAAGAATGGTATAAGAATAAAGGACTTACGCATACTTTAGGAATTTTATTATCTGGTGAACCTGGGTGTGGTAAAACTAGCTTTATTAAAGCTCTTATGAATCACACTGGTCGACATGGTATTGAAGTTAAATTAAATGATAATTTTGATTTTTCCGATCTTAAAGATATAATTTATGATGAGGAAATTGATAGTAATATTATTATTCCACAAAAGAAAAGAATTTTAATATTCGAAGATATCGATGCGATGGGTAATATAGTAAAAGATAGAAATTTAAAAGAAAAAGAAAACATTGATGCAGAAGATAAAATTAGAGATGAGCTTTTTAAATTAATTTCAGATAAGGACGAACCTCAAAAGAATAAAAATTATAAAGAAAAAAATTCTGAGTTTGTTAAAGTTTCAGATAAAATTAACAGAAAAGATAATAATAATTTATCATATTTTCTCAATATTCTAGATGGAATTAATGAAACACCTGGACGAATTATTATTATGACAACCAATAAACCAGAAATACTAGACCAAGCTTTAATTAGACCAGGAAGAATAGATTTAAGAATAAACTTTACTAAAAGTACAGAACAATCTTTGAGAGATATACTTTGTCATTATTGGTCAGACAAACCGAATAAAGATATATCATCTTTAGATAATAAATTTACACCTGCTGAAATTGTAGATGCTTGTAGAAAAAGTGATTCTCTTGAACTTACAGTAAAAAGATTATTTTCAATAATAGCTAAAAGTATGATTGTTTCAGATAGTCCTGAAATCTAGTTGTTGATATCTTACTTTAGCAAATTGTTTATAATCAAAATCTGTTTCACTACCTTTTAGGTCAATTATTAAACCCCATACACACCAATAAAAATGTGATATTTGTATACCTAACTTTATTTTTTTAATATCTTCGCTAGACACTTTTATCTTATTTTTATACATTTGTATAGTTTTTGTAATAATATCATCATTGATATTATGATAATTATAAGATTCGGTATTATAATCAGTATAAAATTCACATATTATATTACCTAAATCAACAAAATAATAATTTAGAAATGAAAATTCTAGGTCTATCAATTCTAAATCGTTACTTTCTTTTTTTATAATATTTCCAGAATGAATATCATGATGACATAACACAATATCATCACCTTGATCCAGTAACAAATTTATTCTTTGATAAATAGTTTGTAAATCTTTTTTACTAGTAAAAGATAAACTTGTATCAGGTAATATATCTAACCAAGACGGTAATATATCATTCCAAAAATTATCTGTCGTAATATTTATCATATGATATTTTTTAGTTAGATTTATAATATCATTTAAATTATTTTTAAAATAACAGTTATCGATATTACTACCTTTAATATAGTTATAACATATATTATTATTATCAAAATAATATAATTGAAGGTGCGAGGAATGTTCAATGATTTTTTTCTCAGATTTATGACTAAATAAATATTTATTTTTGAAAATTTTCCAGATATAGAGGTTATTAATTAAATAAATCTCATTTGATAATCCTCCAGAAAGTTTTTTAATATCACTAATATCACCTATATTTAATGTATATAAATTTTTAACTATATCCATATTAGAAATAATAAAATTTTCTATTTAAATGAAAGTATAATCTATGTATTGAGTCCAAGTCCTTCAGCTGACCAAATAGTCGGGGGTAGTTCTCCGAAATAAACCTTTGAATTACCTGCAATTGCTTGGTGGCGTTCATATTCTAGATATCCTTGGGTACCTCCGTATAGAAAAACATTTGCTTTCGCTTCTTCTATTTTCCGATAGCTATCAGCATCAGTCTTTGACTTTTCCTTAACCCTATGTGCTTCTGCATCTTTTTCAGCAACGCGAAATCTACCTTCAGCTTCAATAACTTGACGATTTGCAACTGCTTCTGCATCAATCTTTGCATTTTCTGCTTCCTTCTGCTTAGTAACTTTTTTCTGATCTTCGAGCTTTTGTTGAATTTGTTGTTTAGAAATACCTTCATATGTATCTGCCTGGTCCTGAGGTAGCTTTGGCTTGGTCAAGCGAACATAATCAATAGTAATACCCGTATCAAGTCGGTCTTGTTCTTTTTGTAAAAAGGTTAGCAGCATATCATCTAGCTTGTCAAATTGAGTCACAAAAATATCATAAGTATCTAGTTTGGAACAAATTACATTCATTTGAAAACGAACTTTATTCATAATTAGTTTTTGGTCATAATTAATGCCATATTTCTTAACAGTAGAATAAACATAATTTGCATCAAGTGTATTTCCGACATCGACACTTTCAATCCAATGAATAGACCCATCCTTGGCACCACATTGAACACGAGTTGCTGAATCTTCTTGTGGTCTGATTTCAATATAATCGATATTAACATAACTAGGCCACATATTGGGCCGGGTAAATCCAGCGTCGCCTGGCATTAACAGCTTTTCGTCGTACTTGCCTCTATAAGAGACTAATCCTCTATGTCCTTCATCAATTTTATAGTAGATGGCGTTAACTGGGATAACTAGCATAATAGCTAGCATTACATATTTCATGAAATATTGGAAATTCATTACAAATTATATTAATACCCTATAATATTAAATTTTCAATTTTTTATAAAAATTGAAGTTTATATATAATCTATGTAAAGATCAATTAGTAATGTCATTAGAACTAGATAACTTTGTTGTGCGAATGATTCAAATAACTGATAATAATATTGTATCACAAGTAATAAATGATAAACTTGAAGGGTTCAATAATACTAACTCATCTCCTATTTTAGGTGAAGAAAATATGAAATATAAAATAATGTTTTCTGACTTGGAAGTATCAAATGATTCGAAATTTATAATTTTTCAATTATCAATTAAAATTGATAATAAATACTACAATCCATATTTATTTCTTCCAATTAAGCATATAAATAATTCAGGATTTAGTGACGAAAATGAAAGAGCTATTTCTTATCGATTATTTAATAATAAACTTGATTTTGTATGGATGTACTTGACTAAACAATTTATTAAAAATATAATTGAAAAAAGTACCCCAACAGAATTAATAATTGACCCAATAGAATATACAAAATATTATTTCCCTATTGGCACTGGTGCAACTTAATAAGAAACCACAAATCCGATCCATAATGTACCAAGTTATATCATCTAAAAGAAGAAAGATTGATATCCGTTAGTGACAACAATTCTGTACGGACATGTATTCGTAACAATCAAATCATTAATTTATTAACTTTTCATTTGACATGTATGTTACTTTATATTTTCATATTATTCCTGAATATACTAAACTTTGAAGTAACTATAAATGTAAAAAATTGAAATTTTAACTAATTAATAGGGCCATATAACTTTAGATATTACTTGAGTATTATATTCGAGTAAGACATCAACTGTCTATATTGTTAGGAACAATAATGTTGATATACTGAAACTTTAGTATATATTATTCCTTATTATACAAGATATACAGAGAAGAGAGTGGAAGGATGTAACTGGTTATTGCGAGGTTAAGTGCAATGATCCATCAAGGTTTGCCTGAGTACCTAAAACTCAGGAGGAGACATCTACTATATGTCTCCTAACCAGGGATATATAGTGAGGATAAGAAGGCGGATGTCACTGTTTTTTGCGGGGTTGAAAGCGCGGCGGGTTGGTCCCCACGCGTGGTTGGTGCAAGATTCCATCAAGGTTTGCCTGAGTACCTAAAACTCAGGAGGAGACATCTACTATATGTCTCCTAACCAGGGATATATAGTGAGGATAAGAAGGNGGATGTCACTGTTTATTGCGGGGTTGAAAGCGCGGCGGGTTGGTCCCCACGCGTGGATGGTGCAATGAACCAAATAAAATCAAATCAAAAATTAATTTATTAACTTTTCATTTGACTAATATGTTACTTTATATTTTGAATATTATCACCATATTCCAATTATCTTTATTTATTATATGAATAAGAGACCTATATTATTCCATAACTTTATAAAACGTTTTATTAAATCTATCTTCTATCGGTATTCTCGTATTATCATTATAATGATGATTAGAAGATAGACCTAGTTTTTTAGTTAAATTAATAAATCTAGTTGTAAAGTTTATTTTATCTGGTTCTGATGCTCGATAATCTTTAGGATAAGAATGATGATAATTATGCCAACCTTCGCCTAATGTTAAAATTCCTAATAATTTATTATTACTAGCTTTTAAATTTTTATTATAAGGTTTATCTCCACTATAATGAGCAAATGAATTGATACACCATGTTAAATTCAAAACAATTACTATTCTAATAAAATTTGAGAATAATATATTCATAGAACTCTCACCCCATTGTTTCATTACTAAATGTGTAAACCCAAAACTGATAATTATCCAAAGCAAATTATAGTATTTTTTTTGAAATGCTAATAGCTTGTTACTTTCTAGATCTGATACATCTGTCTTATCTATTTCTTCTTCCTCTTTTTTATCAAACGGGAATAATAACCATCCAACATGAGCATGAAATAATCCTTTATTGATATTATAGGGGTCTCCTGGTTTTTCTTCATTTCTATGATGTGTTCTATGTTCTTTTGCCCATTTAATTACTGATTGTTGTGAAGCCATAGTTCCAAAGAACAAGTAAAAAATTTGTAGAATTGGATTAGCTTGATAAGTTGTATGAGACCATAATCTATGATAACCTCCTGTGATACTCACCATTGATAAAATTATTAAAATTACTTGGAATATAATTGAGTTGTTGGATATATCTGTTATTTGAAATAATCCACATGTTGCTATAATATGGAATAAAACTATAATTATTGCATTCTTATTTTTAAATTTCATAATAATATATTTAACATTTTTAATTTATAATAAAAATTATTAACATAAACTACTTGGTAAAATGGAAATATATTATACCTAACCCTAATCTAAACTATTATTTTTGTAACTTTGGTACATAATGGATGGTTCTATCTTTTATTTTCTCATAAACAATTTTATTTCCTTTAATATCCTTATCTTGAGTGTAAACAAGAAACTGTCTTTTATAATCTTCAGCAAACTTGTATTTACCATCTATGATACCTAGTTTTTTACCCAGCTTTTTGTTATAATAATTATAACCAACTTGTTGTAATAAATTCCAGATTAAATCAAGTTCATCATCATCTAAATCTTCTAGTTTTCGGAAAGGACTTATACCAGCCAAGTACAATACTTCTGCTCGAATATAATTTCCACAACCAGCAGCAACACCTTGGTCTAACAAAGCAGTAGCAATAAACATATCACTTCTTTTCTTTTTAATTTTTTCTTTGAATATATTTTTTCCTTTATCTTTATTTTTAACATCATATTCTAGAATATCAGGTCCAAACTTTTTTAGTTTTTTATCCGTACTATCCTTATCGCAAAAAATAAAGGTACCAAAATTTCTAACATCATTAAAGTAGACAATATCTTTTTTAAAATAAAAAGATAAATTATTATGTTTCTCTCCATTACTAAAGTTCCACCATCCACTCATTCCTAACGTATTCCACATAGTGAGGTCGCTATTAGCAAATTCCCACCAAATAAATTTTCCGTAACAATTTATTGATTTAACTTTTAATGGTAATTCTTTAATAAATTTACTAAATCCTTTCGGTGGATCATGTTTTTGGTATCTACCACTATTAATAGTTATTTTATCCAAGGTTTTACCCTTCAAATTAGTACTGAGATAATCAGTTAGATATTTAACTTCAGGTCCTTCAGGCATTATATAATTATAAAAATCTTATATTTAAATGAATCTAAATTTAAAAATATATTTAGTATTTAGAATCTTTTTTCCTTATTTGTTTTGATACAATATATTCTTAAAAGATGGCATTTCTATTTATTTCTGTTTTACGTCTTGCTTTTAAAATTTCTTGTTCTTTTCTTATTTTTTCAGTCGCTTCTGGACTTCCTCTATCTCTTACTGAGAGATCTTTTGACACCATCGCTTTCTGTTTAGTTTCTAACGTTCTTGTATCTTTTTCCGCTGCAATGACGTTCTGACGACGTTGTCTTTTGTCATCATACCATGTATTAAAAGATTCGGGTAATTTCCATGTATCGATAAGAGTTTTTTTATCTTCCGAAAACACACCCACATCATGTTTAGTAACTACAATATATGCTTTATGCAATGTCCTATCAGACTTTCTATATAGTCCGGTATTACCCAATTTGCTCATTTCAGAGTTCCTCAAAGCGTTCTTTAAGGAAATACTTTCTTTATCTCGCCCTGATGCAGCTAATATCAACGTTTGTAATGTTTCAGAATCAACAGACTCAATATTTGCAGGAGACACATGAGTTATGTTAAATGTCTTGCCTAAATATTCATTTACAAAAATTTTAAATTCATGATCCTTGATAAGTGGTGCTTGTAACACTTGTTGTAAATATAACGTTATATTTTTCTGTTCACCAAATCGATTATTGAATTTACCGTTACCCCAGTCTCTAACGTCATCGTCTTGATCGATATCATTGAGACTTGTATATAAACTTCTGTCAGGGTACACTCTTCTAAGGTGTGATGACATATTTATCCATTGCACTTTCACATAGTAGTGGTCGGTATCTTTTCCGTTTACGATATGTAAATTATAAAAATTGGCATCAGGTAAAGGAGTTCCTTTGATTTCTTTAGGTTTAGTCGCTCCTGCAAACATCGTCTCTTTTAATTCTAAATATTTTGTTTTATATTTTAAATATTTATTTTTGTGAATATCATTAATATTCATTTATATAATATATAATATATAATATATTTTATTAAATTATTATTTTTGTCCAGATTTTTAATCGAACTAGGAATATTAAATAATTTTTTATCCTATAGTTTCAACAGAATCACCTATTTTTTATATGATTCATTAGTTGAATTATTTTAACATTAGATAAGTTTTTTATTATCCAATTATATATAATATGAATTATTATAAAAAATATATTAAGTATAAAAGAAAATATATGTTACTTAAAAATAATCAAACAGGTGGAAAAGATATTGATAATATTGATAAAATTATAAAATTGTATGAATCTATTCCAGAATCTGGGTTATATAATAAATCTTTATCCGAAGAAATTAATCTTACAAAATTTAAAATATATTGTGATTATCTTCACGATAAAACTAAAAATAATGAAGATATATTACAACTTAAAAGAAAATTATTATTGGAAAGAAAAAAATTAACTGATTCAGATGAGTATAAAGAATTAGTTACTAAGATTAATAGTAGAGGATATTATTATAGAAAAATAGGAGAAGACTTTGAAAAAAAAGTATTTAATGAATTAATACCAATAGTCACTAAAGATCTTGGATTAGAAAATTCAAAAGTTGAGCTACTTAAGAATCCTGTTTTATATTTAAAAAATGAAGAACTATCTGAAAGCAATGATGAAGATACATGGGAAACGGTTGGCGAAATAGATTCGGTTATCATTCAGAAAAAGGATGGTATCAACTATATTATTGCAATATGTGAATTTAAACATAACTTTGATGATATTCCAGATGCACTGTTTCAAATTAAACGTAGTTATAATACAATTATTAATAAAGGTAAAGACAATGTAAAATTAAACAATGTAATACTAGATGAGACTTATAAATTACCTGAAAATAGTAATTATTTAAATGTTAGTTTTATTTTTACATCATTATCTGATATAGATTATTATAATATTCAATCAAAACTTCGTCATTATTTAATTAATGCAATTCATTTATATGGTAAGATTAAATATAAAAAATTATTTGATAAAGTATTAAAAAAACAAATCCATAATAATAAACTATCTGGTAAAAAGGGGTTGAGATATGCAAAGGATGTTACAAGTACAATTAATATTTTACAAGAAAATGAATTAATTAAAAGATTACAAATAATATAATTAACACCAGTTAAAATTTATAATGTTAACATGAATAATAACATTATGAATAATAATAACATTATTAAATGTTTAGAAAACAATGATATGGCCACAATGATAAAAATAATGTCTGAAAGTACAGAAAGTATCAGTTTTAATTTTACGGATGAAGAAATTTATACTATATTTAAAAATTCTTGTATCAAAGACAGTGTATTAGCATTTAAAACTTTACATTCAAATCTTAAAGATTGTTCAATTATTTATAAAAATGATAATTCTCTTCTTAAAATAGCTTGTCTTAAGGGTGCACATAATATAGTCAAATGGATTCATTCTCTTGGACATATAAATTTGTCAATTAATTCATACGATTATTTTTTTAATGCGTGTTTCTCGAATAATTCTGAATTAATCCTGTGGTTACATAATAATATAAAATCAGAAATAGATTATCATAAGGATAATGATATTTTAATGAGAACATGTGCCAAAAACAATTTAGTTGATTCAGTTATTTTATTACTTACTTTTACCAAATTTAGTATGAGTATTGCACCGGAATATAATGATAGATATAGATTTGAAAATATATTTCACTTCTTTTGTCGTTATGGTTATATAGATTTAGCTAAAGCGTATATGAGAACAACCTCTTTTAATATTAATTCAAAAGAGAATGAAGCTATTTGTCTAGCTTGTCAGGAAGGCCATTTGAAAATGGTGAAATGGTTATATTCTATTGGAGGTACACTTGATTCTCAGAATAATTGGTGTTTTGATATTGGAATATCTCGCGGTAATATAGACCTATTAAAGTGGATTTATTCTTTGGGAAAAATAAATATACATGATAATAATGACTACATGTTTAGAATAGCATGTAGTTTAGGTAAATTAGAAGTTGCAAAATGGATATATTCATTAGGTGATATAGATGTTCATGTATCTGCAGATTATGCATTTATATCTAGTTGTATGGATAATCATGTTGAAGTAGCTAAATGGTTATATAGTTTTGGTGATATTAATCTTTATTATGATAATAATGTTTTAATGAAAGTTATCTGCCAAACAGGGAATTTAGATATTTTTCAGTGGTTAGTTTCATTGGATAACTTTAGTATTCATCAAGATAATGAAATTTTTTTTAGAATTGCATGTAATTTAGACCATTTAGAATTAGCTAAATGGATATATAATTTAGGTAATATTAATATTAAAGCTCAAAAGAATGAGGCTTTTAAATTTGCATGTAGTAATAATAATATATTAATGGCAACATGGTTAAAATCAATAAACCAAACTGAATATTTTTTCGAAGTAGTAGATTATAATATATCAAATTGGTATATTGCGAAAGTTATTAAAATATTTGATGTAAAAGAAGTAGAAGAAATTAGCGAATGTCCAATATGTTTAACAGGCCCTTCAGATATAATTACTAGTTGTAACCATCAATTTTGTAGAGATTGTTTTAAAAGATATGTAGAAAAACAAGATGATTCTATGGAAGATATATCTTGTCCTTATTGTAGAACAATAAATTTAAAATTTCATGAAATTAAAAAAAGTGAGGAAAAATAATCCTTAATCTATCCATTCTTTTTTGATACAATTCCTTCTCTAAAAATGAATTAACTGTATACTCTACATACTTGATAAAATTTTCTTTGGATGGTGATACTACAATAATTTTAGAACCTTGATTATGAACTTTTTCTACTAATTTTATCAATTGTTCTCCTTCACTATTAGAATCAACTTTAATAATAAAGGTATCATAAGAATCAATATTATGAACATACAAATCAAATACTGTTTCATTCCTCATTGGGTCTAATATATATCGACAATTACAATTTGGAACTAATTTTTTATACTCATCAATAATATTATCATAATCTACTAATCTTTCCTTGTCACTATATATAACAATTCCAGATGCACCAGTTCCAGTATACTTTGATATAACTTCCAGTTTTTCTTGATTACTATATTCTAATAGATTTATATCAATCCATGGTGTCCGGTAACTTGGAATACGAATGTCTTGAATAACTACAAAATTATTCTTAATTTTATTATTATAACCAATATAACATGGTAATAATTCATAAATAATATTTAGATTTATGTTACTTGATACAACAAGTGCTTTGTTATTATTAAAAATATATCTGATAGCTAGTTTTAAAAAATTAGCACCTGAACCATAAAATGAATTAATATCATCATAAATAATTAGGTCCATTCCTTCTAATAATTTAGGAATATCAATACATGTACCATTATATTGAAAGTAATCAGTAACATACTTTTGATCAATATACAATATTTTTTTATCTGAATTTTCATGTACAAATTGCAAGATTGCTACACTCAAATGAGTCTTTCCTATTCCCGCATTTCCTGACATGACAAGTCCCAAAGGCGAAGAGTTATCTTCTATAACTTGATAAGCAAAGTTCCTTGACAAGTCATATAACTCTTTGCTTTTAGAATCAGTTACTTGATAGTTCTCAAAACAACTGGTCATATTTTCTACACTTAACCTATTAGTGTTATTTGTATGTATACTAACATTATCAGATAATTCCAAGTTAAAACTTTCTTTAAGACTACTTGTAATTATTTTATCATGCCATCCGTCATTCGGTTGTGTTAAAAACTTATTAAACTTATCTTCACTGAATCGAATACAATAAGAACACTTAAATCCTACTATATCAGAATCTAATGGTTTTATATCATCCTTTAACATTTTTGCCAATGTAATTTTGGAACAACTAAGATGTTCTTCCTTAGTCCTTGGTTTTTTTGTATAAAATTTATTCATATATTCCAAAGTTTCTTTAGAGTGTTCTTTATTATAAAATTCAATTAATTTAATTCTTAATTCATTGAATGTTAATGATTTAGTACCAAAAGTTTCTGGACCAAATCCAATAAAAGTTGGTTCTTCTGTCGGGTTAGGTCTAACACACACTAAATTCCAACCGGGTGCGAATCCTGATAAATGTTTATTAGTATAATCTTCTACACCTTGAATATATAAAATATCACCATCTTGTAAATCATTATAATTTATATCCATAATTCTATCAAATAAGAAAAATAATGGATTGTTATCTGGATTGTTAGTTGATTCAGAACTAAATTCCGTGTATAAATATTTAGTAATGACAAGTTGCGTAATGTTATTTCCAAAGAGTTCGTTAAATTTATTATCACCCACTCGATTTAAGATGGATAAGTAGATTGCAGCTTGAATTACATTAGCACAATCTGGAAATGTTGGACCTGCGAAGAAAGATCGTATTGCATCAGATGGCTTAACACCATCCTTGATTTTAAAAAATGAATCATGTGTAGCTACATTCCAATAATGCGAATTGGATAACCCTTGAATTGTCATCCACATATCGTTTCTTCTAGAACGTTTAACATAATCATCCGCATAAAAAAGACCATTCATTCTATCTGAATAATGTATATTTGTACTTGTAATGATATCAGAAATACTAGTTGATTCACTAATAGAATTAGCGACGAATAATTTTTTATATGTTTCTAAAATTGATCTCCGCAGCTTCGTTCCACTATAATCAATATGATTGTTAAAATCCAGTTTTTGTACACGTTTCCTGGAACCCTGGAGTTGGGTAAGTATTTTACTTTCTAAATTTGAGACAATGTTAGTCATATAAATTTTTGATATACTAATAATATTATTATTTCAATATTTTTGATATACTAATATTACAAGAAAAGTTGAGATATATAATATCCTTGTTTATTTAATTAATGGTTCGTACATAACACCATTGCCTGAACAACAAAAAAAAAATCTATTTATTCCATTTTTATTTAAAATTTCTATTACAAGTTCTCTAAATACTTCCTTACTGATACTAGAATTATTATGAAAACTAAAACTATTATCACTGTCTATATTTTCAGGATTACTCACATGGTCTAAAAATAATTTCTTTATATTATGATAATCGCATAGTTTAACATGAATATTTTTAATATTTCTAAAAATTAATAATTTGTCTACAAGTGAATTATCACATTCTACACATATTGTTTCCGAAAAAATATAATCCATAATTGTACATATTATATTATTATTCATTTAATAATAGTTGAGCTATTTTCTTTAAATTAATAAAGTAATAATATTATCTTTTACTTGAAATGAATTTTAATAAAGTAATAATATTATCTTTTACTTGAAATGAATTTTAATAAAGTAATAATATTATCTTTTACTTGAAATGAATTTTAATAAAGTATTTTCCTTATTACTATTTTTAATAATTATTTTATTACTAGGCTTTTTATTATTAGACTGTATATTCTCTTGTTGATATGTAAACTTTTGTTGATATTCGGGATATACTTTAAAACAATAATCATACCAAATATTATTTGTAATTAATTTACTTGACCAAGGTTTTTGTGTTCCATTCCAATGAATAATTTTTAAAGAATAAAGATTGCTAATATTAGGTAAATGATTCCATATTTTCTCTATAAATATTCTATTTTTAATATGCATTAAATTCATAACAACTTGAGTTCCGAAATTAAAACAAGAAAATTTTTTCTGAATAGTTATTAATTTTCTAAGAAGACTGGTTAAGTATTCATCATTAAAATGTTCTTTAGATACAATATAAAATCCAGCATTAAAACCTTCAAGTTGACACATATGAGAGACATCTAACTTTAGATATTTAAATATAACATTTGATCTATGATAGGTATGTTTTAATTTTTTTGATAAATACAAAGATTGTATACTAGTACTAAATCTAAATTCCGGTATAAAAATATTAGTTGATGTTGTTTGCTTTCCGCAATTAGCAATAATCATATTATCGGTACTATTATATTCAGAATTAATTTCGAAAATATCTGCTAATACTATCATATCCCAATCTAAATATACTACTCTGTCAACCTCCGGAAAATGATTAAAAAATACAAATCTAGCAAAATTCATATTACTTTTACACCAAGATGAAGATTTATAAAAATAGGTATTAAAATCATCTAGTAAATTTAACCACTTGGTGTTCAAATCTAATTCTTTGATTTCTAATAATGGTTCCAAGTAATCTGGAATAAATGGTAGTTTATCAGGTAATTTATCAACTAATAGATAAAATTTTAATTCTGATTGTTTCTCTTTATTTGCATTTATATAAACACTATTAAAAAGTATTATAATCTTGTCTATATTTTTACCATCCACTGATGAATATATATTCATATATATAATAAGATAAAATAATTATTATATTAATTTAACAAGTAGTTTTTTATTAATTTTTTTATTAATATTATTATTTTTTTTTATAAAATATAGTTCGTTAAAATAACTATACCAAATAGTATCATTAGAATCCCATGGTTTTTTATGTCCACACCAATGAATGATTTTACTTTCCTTAGAAATTTGATTTGTATTCCATTTATAATCAATAAATATACTATTTTGTAAATGATCATTAAATAAAAGATTCATTATAACCTGAGTTCCAAACTTAAAAATTTTATATTCTGATTGAATATTAATTAGTTTATTTATTAGAGTATTCAATGAATTCATTTCAAAATATTTTTTAGATACAATATAGAATCCGGAATTAAAGCTATCTTTTTTCATTAAATCTTTAACATTAAAATCTGTTTCTATTTTTTTAATTATTGTTTCATCTATTTTTAATTCTTCATTAATAATGTTTTGTCTAATATTCCAATTATTATATAATTTACAAACTACTGGGTTATTACAATTATATACTTTTATTAATTCATAAATATCCTCTTGAACTATCATATCCCAATCTAAGTATATAACACGATCTATTTCTGGAAATAATGTAAAAAAAAAGAATCTTGCAAAATTGAGGTCTGATTGACACCAACTAGACCTATTATAAAAATGTTCATTAAACTGAGTTAAAGTTTGTCTCCATTTTTTAGTAAAATCTATTATCTTTATACTTAGTTTATCTTTAAGAAAGTCTGGTATGGGTTCTTTGATAGAATTATCCGTTATAATATAAAATTTTAACTTGTCAAAATGTTTTGTATTATTGAAAATACTATAGAACAAAACGAAAATTTTATTGATATTATCTGAATCTACGCATGAATAAATGTTCATATTAAATTAAATATAACTATATTTAATTTAATAATAATAAACTAATCATTATCTTCTTAATCCTCTTGATCTCATTTGTAATAATATTTTTTTATTATGGTCTTTAATTCTATCTTTCTCTTTATTAACATTATCTTTCATATTTGGAATATTTAATTGTGATATTAGGTCATTTAAATCAAATTCGCTGTCACTATCACTATCACTATCACTATTATCTTTTTCAATTCGTGTGCTAAATTCTATCTCCTCTTTAACTATAGAGATGTTTGATTCAACAACTGGTACGGTTGTGGCTGATTCAACAACTGGTACGGTTGTGTTTGATTCAACAACTGGTACGGTTGTGGCTGATTCAACAA
>JGI20160J14292_10000399_pt1 | contig 39476 bp, 39 predicted proteins | sample COG_10_FD_14292 | JGI IMG/M metagenome (IMG submission 14292) | reverse complement strand
TCGAAACAGTTTCTTCTTACTGACTTTTGACTTGGGCATGATTACGTATCTTTGATTTATGAATAGTATGGATAAAGAATTTATCGCTGAAGCATACTCTTTGATCGTTCAGATAGAAGAATTGATCAAAAAATATGACTATGAAGATAGGGTTATGTCCAGCATCCTTATAGGTGTAATTGATGCCGACTTGAGTTCAGAACCCAAAGATGGGGACGAAGTCCAGTTAAAAAGCATATTTAGCTACAACTTGGATAGCGCAGAAGAACTGGAGATGATGAAAGACATCATGACTATGCAGTACCAGGACCCTGACATTGACGAACTCCTTGGCGACCTCGGAATATCTTTGAACTAATGGAAGGATTAATTAGAAAACTTGTTGTAGGGAAAGATCCTAAAAACGGGATGGCCTATTTCGTTGGCATGAGAGCTGGCGAAGGGAGGGTGTCCGCTATCATTCAGGACGAATCTTACTTGCACAAGTTTGGCAAATGCCGTTACTTAGTGTACACAGAAAGAGAAGAGGGCACTGACCTCTGGAAGGCGATTGACGATATGCCATGCTTAATTGAATTTGATTTAGACTTCTAAGATAATGAGATCCCTGAACAATTTTATTGTAGAGATAGAAAAAGAGCTTAATGACGAAATGGTAACAAAGGGTGGACTAAAGCTCTATGTGGACACCAAATACAATGAGTTTGAGCATCGCACTACAGAAGGTAAAGTTCTGGCTACACCGATTAAGTTCGACACTGGGGTCAGCGATGGAGACACCCTTTATTTTCATCACCATGTGGTCATCAATGGTGGGAGTCCTCTTAATAAACAAGATAAGCAATACGTTGTTAATTATGACGAAGAGCATGCGGCGCAGAATCAGGCAATCGCTTTTAAAAAGCAAAAAGAAGGTACAGTCCATCCTCTCTTTGGCTGGGCTTTATTGGAGCCTATTGAAGAAGATGCTGAAGGACCTGAAGGGTCTATAGAAGTGGTTTCGTTAGAAGAGAACCCTGTAACACAAGGTGTTGTATCCTTTTCAACTCAACAGCTCAAAGAGATCGACGTATCCGATGGGGACGTGGTTGGCTTCAAAAAGAACAGAGACTATAGAATTAAAATTGATGGCAAAGAATACTACAGGGTTGCGATCTCAGAGCTCCTCTACAAAGTTTGAGACAGTATCAGCTGCAAAAAGACTGATGGATGCGATGGCAATAGCCATTGACAACATGATAGAAGAAGTAAAGAAGCCAGTAGATCCAGAAGCGGGCGGGTCCGCAAGAAAGGCAGAGTTACAGTCCGTAAAGCAGACAGCTGTCGATTGCAAAGAGCTTATTCGCGAAAGACAGTCCTTAGAGCAAATGGTGAAGGAACTAAAGCAAAATGGAGAAATACAAGAAGACAAAGACTACTCTGGTGGGTTTGCGGAACGATACAGCAAGTGACCATACGATGAGAGCAGACGGGTTTAAATGGACCCAATCAAGCACTAACAACAACCATATTTATTTTAACGATGAGTGGAATGATGAATACGAAAGCTAGTACTCTGGACGACCTAAGTGTTGCCGTTTTAGCATGGGCTGACGAGCGCGGTCTTATAGAAGAGGAAAACGCCCCCAGGCAGATGCTAAAGGTCATGGAAGAGATAGGGGAGCTGTCAGGAGCTTTGGCTAAGAAGAACGAGGAAGAGCTAATAGATGCGATTGGGGACAGCCTCGTGACAATCATTATCTTAGCAGCACAGATGGGACTGTCCGCAAAGCATTGCCTTGGCAGCGCTTATAACGAGATCGCCGAACGGACGGGCGTTACCGTCGATGGCGTATTTATAAAAGATGAGCAATAAAAGAAACTACAAGGACGAGTACGAAAAGTACGGTAAGTCAAAGGCCGCAAAAAAATATAGAGCGGAGCTCAACGCATACAATAGGCGAAAGGGTACTTATGGAAACGGAGACGGTCTTGATGCGGCTCATGAAGGGGGTAAAATACGTAGGTTTATCAAAAAGGCCATAAATAGAGCGAACAACAGGCCTAAAAAAAGAGGTAGCAAATAATTTACAGATATCCCCTTTCGATAATGTGTTGTTCATAAGCATTTGCCTTATATACAAAACGTTACGTTTTCGACCCCCACCACCCCAACAATTTTTGTTACCTTTGAGAAAATTCTTTCAATGGAACCAGACAAGTTTACCTTCAATGGATGGAGACTCTTTTCGGTTATACTTTTATCTACTTCTCTGGGCGCTTGCGGCACTTATGCTGGCGTTAGCAAGTCACTTTATAGCGACTTAAAGGAGAGGGAGATACATCTTGACAACTATGCAGATACTGTTTTTCTGCAAGAATACAGGGCCACGTTGGAGCCTGACTACATTGCCACGCTAACGATTGATGGCAACTTAATTGGAGTGAAAGTGGATCCGTATATTATTCAGTCTACACCTGGAAGCAGAGGGTCAGAATATTACTACAGGATACATCTATATCACTCTAAAGTCGACAGCTCTTTTAGCAGTTACGTCGACAGCCTAAATCAAGTTTTGTCATGGGAAAATTAACCAGCCTAGCGTGTTTGTGCCTTATCGGCATGATCTGCTCTACCTGCTCACCTCGCCACTGTGAAGCATACACGGTTCATGCTGAAAAGAACTGTTTCGTAAAATGCCCTCGTAGCTCAGACGGATAGAGCAATAATTTAGTTAGAATTTAAAATTTTATCCTTATATTCATGGAATGAAAAATTGCCCAAGATGTAAAACAGAAAAGCCTTTAACTGATTTCTACAGCCGTAGAGGTAAAGATGGAGGTTCTGTATACTGTAAGCCCTGCACAATAGAGCAAACATTAGAGAGACAAAGGAAGTTTAAAGAGCAATGTGTAGAGTATAAAGGTGGTAAGTGTGAGAAATGTAGCTACGACACGTATGTTGGAGCTTTAGAATTTCATCACGAAGACCCTAACCAAAAAGACTTTACAGTTGCACATGCAAGACTAACTTCGTTTTCGGATAAGGTTAAACAAGAACTTGATAAGTGTGAGATACTATGCTCTAATTGCCATAGAGAAACTCATGCAAAAATTAAAGGACTTATTTAACACCCATAAGCCCTCATAGTTTAACGGATAAAACCCCGCTCTTCTAAAGCGGTAATCCAGGTTCGATTCCTGGCGGGGGTACGCAATTAAATACAATGTCAAAATACAAGTGTGAATGCGGTAACACCGCTGATGTTCAGAACGTAACCATAAGGGTTGTTGACGGGGGAGTCCGTCATGACGTGCCATGCGATTGCGGTAAATACATGAAACCAGCAGAAAAAAAGACTGGCATGCCTTCCTTTAAGAGTAATAGGTATGGACAGGTCCGATGACGTTATTTGGTTGGGAGACAAGCATTCAAGGGGAGAAGTCATCAAGCTCCACGGGCTTCTCGTTGGTCTTCCGAAAAAACCAAAGCGATCTGAAATACTCTTCCATGAAAAACCAAAAGGAATGCAGGTGTGGTCGCGCATTCCTATGCCCGAAGAGCTGTCGAGGATTAGAAGTATGGATGAGTGGCTCGAAAAACCTTCCGAGTTTCGAAGAAGCTTTTCTGCTTACATCGAGCAGGAGTTTGAGCGCAGGCGTAACGGTGTTTGGTTTTACAACAATGGCGTGCCTACGTACATTACAGGGAGGCACTATATGTTTCTCCAGTGGTCCAAGATTGACATCGGATATCCTTCGTATCTTTCCTTTCAGAGTGAAATATTTCTTCACATGGCTGCGTGCGAAGCTGATCCCCGTTGTCTCGGTCAGCTTTATACTAAGTGTCGCCGTTCTGGCTATACTAATATCTGTTCTGCAGTACTTGTTGATGAAGCTACTCAAGTTAAAGACAAGCTCCTGGGCATACAGTCAAAGACTGGTAAAGACTCTCAGGAGAATATTTTCATGAAGAAAGTGGTTCCGATGTTTCGGAGCTATCCTTTCTTTTTTAAACCTATACAGGATGGCACTACGAATCCACGTATGGAACTCGCTTTTCGGGAACCATCGAAACGAATCACCAAGAAGAATAAGACGTCGCAAAAGGGCGACGCACTCAACACGATCATTAATTGGAAAAACACCACTAATAACGCCTATGACGGAGAAAAACTTCATATGCTCTACCTCGACGAGGCTGGCAAGTGGGAAAAACCTGTCGACATCAAAGAGGCGTGGCGCATTGAGCGAACTTGTCTCATCGTTGGTAAACGCATTGTAGGTAAGGCTCTTGTTGGGAGCACTGTTAACCCTATGGGTAAGGGCGGTCAAGAGTACAAAAACTTGTGGGAGGATTCTGACCCAGACGAAAGAAATGCTAACGGCAGGACTCGTTCTGGACTCTACAGAATATTCATACCTGCTTCTGAAGCTCTTGAGGGTTTTTTTGATAAGTACGGGATGCCTGTACTGGATGAGCCGACTAAAAACGTAGAAGGTGTCGACGGAGAGATTATTGACCAAGGAAGCATAGATTATTTAAAAAATGAGCGAAATTCCTTGAAACACGACCCTTCTGAGCTAAACGAGGTTATCAGGCAATTCCCTCTAACTGAAGACGAAGCGTTCAGAGACAGCATCGAAGGCAGTATATTTAACATAGGAAAGATATATCAGCAGATAGATTGGAACAACAACCTATATCCTAACCCTGTGGTCCAGGGTAATTTCATCTGGAAAGAGAAAGACAAAGAGGTTCTGTTCACCCCTGACCCAAGAGGTAGGTTTAAAATAGCATGGCAACCCCCTCCTGAACTAAGGAATAAGTTCTCAGAAGTTAAGGGCAAGAAGACACCTTATAATGCTCAGTACGGGGTAGGGGGAGTCGACTCGTATGATCTTGACGAAACTGTCGATGGGAGGGGTTCTAAGGGTGCCTTGCACTTGTACAATAAGTTTAGCATGAACCAAGATATTCCGAGCAACATGTTTGTGCTGGAGTATGCTTCTCGTCCAGACCTAGCCAGTATTTTTTATGAGGACGTTCTCATGGCTGCGTTTTACTTTGGATACCCTTTGCTCGTGGAGAACAATAAGTACGGCATCGTAAGGTACTTTGAGTCAAGAGGTTATGAAGAGTATCTTATGGATAGACCGTCACATCTAGTGGCAGCTAATTCTAAGGTTAATGTAAAAACTAAAGGGATCCCATCTAACTCTCAAGATGTCATCCAGGCTCACGCTCACGCTATCGAAGATTACATACACAACCACGTTGGGGTGAGGCCTGAAACTGAAGATTTTGGAAGGATGTACTTTAACAGCACTCTGGAGGATTGGATAGGCTATAAAATAACTAATAGAACCAAGTATGACCTTACAATTAGCTCTGGATTGGCTCTTCTTGGGTCGCAAAAAGTGAAGCAAAAGAAAACAAGGTCTGATTTAAGCGACAAGGTGTTCTTTAGAAAAAACAAAGTGAAAGAATGGCACCGCTAAGTTTGCTATATTTGCGGATATATGCACGGTACACAGGGAAAAAATAGCACAGGCTTTCCTGACCCCCTTGAGCCAAGGAAAACAAAAGAAGGTAGGGAGTATGGTTTGCGCTACGCAAAAGCCATTGCTTCTCAGTGGGGCAGCTATGAGCAGGATAATTCTCTGATGAGAAAACGCCGTCGCGTATTCGATAGAAATAGAAAGTACGCTAACGGAACGCAAGACACTAGCATTTATAGGCAGCTGCTTACAAGTCTAGACCCTAGCAACTCTGACGGTAGCTTTTTAAATCTAGACTTCACTCCTGTACCTATCCTCCCTAAGTTCGTTAGGATTGTAGTAAACAAAATCTTGTCTACTGATCCTTACCCCAACCTTGAAGCTGTAGACCCACTGTCTTCCAGCGAGAAGGACTTAGAGCGGAAGAAGGTTGAAATGGCTGTAGCCAACAGGCAGAAACTCAACGACATTAAGGAGAGTACAGGAGTTGACATCGCAGAGATGGAACAGATTCCTGAAACCTTAGAGGAGGCGGAGATATTCATCGGGAACAACATCAAGTCTTCTTCGGAAATCGCAGCTCAAGTGGCTACGAACATGACGCTAAAGTGGAACGACTTTAACGATGCTACTTACAGGCGTTGCGTAAATGACCTCGCTACTCTTGGAATGGCTGTGGTAAAACGATCTAATGACCCTAGCGAGGGCATTAAGACTAGTTATGTAGATCCGTCTGAGTTTATTCATAGCTACACCAAAGACCCTAACTTCGGGGACCTGGTTTATGCAGGTCACGTCAGGCGCATCCCTATTCAAGAACTAAAGCGTATTGCTGGAGATCAGTTTACTGAGGAGGAATACAAGCAGATTGCTCAAAAGGCCGCAAAGAAGTATGGATACGATGCCAGTAAGGTTGGAGAAAGCAGTTACGACGATTACTTGAAGAGGTATCGTTTTGGGTATGACGAATACATGGTTGAGGTGATGGACTTTGAGTTTGTCTCTGTTGACTGCATGTACTTTGAGGAGAAAGAAAGCAGACACGGTAATACTGGATTTTATTACAAAGGAGATACTTACAAGGGTCCTAGCAACTCCGTCTTTAAGAGGGATGTAAAAAAACTAGAGAACGCGGTAGTATACGGAGGTAGCTACATCATGGGGTGTGATATGCTCTATAACTACGGGATGCAGACCAACATCCCTAAGAACATGCACGACCTGTCTAAGGCTAACTTGTCTTATTCTGTTGTTGCCACGAACATGGAGGATATGATCCCCAAGTCTATGGTTGACAGCTGCATAGGTTTTGCTGACCAGCTTCAGTTGACGCACCTAAAGATCCAGCAATCTATTGCTAAGGCTAAGCCTGATGGGATAATCATTGATGTTGAAGGTCTTGAGAATGTTCAACTTGGTAAAGGAGGGGAGCTCCAACCTCTTGAGCTCCATGACATTTATGAGCAGACTGGTGTGTTCTACTACAGGAGTAAAAACCCTGAAGGAGGATTTCAAAACCCGCCGATCAGAGAGATTGGGAACTCAGTTAGAAACATCAACGAGTTTATCGCTTTGTACAACCACTACCTACGCATGATCCGCGACGCTACGGGAATCAACGAAGCTATGGATGGTACAACTCCAAAAGGAGAACAGCTTGTAGGGGTTAGGCAACAGGCTATTGCTGCTGGAAATAACGCTATTTACGACATCACTAATTCTTCTATGGTCCTGTTCAAGAAGGTTTGTTCAGACATAGTGAAGTGCCTTCAGGTCATACCCAGGGAGAGCATCCTATACAGGGCTTACGAGAACGCCATTGGTAGTGAGAACATAGGTATTCTAAACACCTTCAACAAGCTTTCTATGTACAACTTTGGCGTACAGGTAGTTAAGGAAATGGAGGATGTAGAGAAGCAATACCTAGAGCAAAATATACAGGTATCCTTGGCTCAAAAGGAGTTAGACATAGAGGATGCTATTGCAATTAGACAGCTAAAGGATATCAATCAGGCAGAGAGGCTGCTAGTTGTTAGACGCAAGAAGCGTATAGCGGCGAATCAGCAGGCTGCTCAACAAAACATTCAGATGCAGTCTCAAGCTCAAGTGCAGTCCGCTCAAGCCACTAGTCAGGCTAAGATGCAGGAGATGCAGGTTAAAGCACAGATTGACGCTCAGATGGAGCAGATGAAGGCTCAGATAGAGGCTCAGATGGAAACCCTAAAGCACGAGCACAGGAAGGAGATTGAGATGATCAAGGCTCAAGCCACTCTCGGATTCAGAACTGAAGAGCAGGAGTTTAGAGAGAAGTTGGAGGTCTTAAAAGAAGACCGAAAGGACACTAGGGTTAAAAAGCAAGCTACGGAACAAAGCAAGCTGATATCGCAAAGACAGGGCGATCGAGGAGAGCTTCCTGAGGCGCAGGATTCCCCCTTGGAATCAAGCGGCCAGGAGATTATTAATAATATAATTGACTCGGCCTCTCAGGCTACGCAGCCTCCAACTCAATAACGTATAATTATTATCTTTGCCACATGAAAGCTTGTAAGTCTTACAAACGTGGGGGTAGGGTTAGCCTAAAGATGGGCAAGCATAAAGACCCTAAAGGAGGCCTTACTCAAGCTGGAATAAATAAGTACAATAAAGAGACGGGGAGCAACCTTAAAATGGCTGTCACTACCCCGCCTTCTGAGCTTAAGAAAGGTAGTAAAAAAGCAAAGAGGAGAAAAAGTTTTTGCGCTCGAATGAAAGGTGTTAAAGGGCCTATGAAAAAGCCCAATGGAAAGCCAACTCGTAAAGCGCTTGCACTAAAGAAATGGAATTGCTAATGTTAGACAGCATCACACATATTGAATTTTTAGCTGTAGCTGGCTCTGTTGTAGGGGTCTGGCTAAAACACCAAACAGACTATGCCAAGCTAGTGGCAAGGGTAGAGGGTTTGGAATCAGACAGCAGCGACTTCAAGAGAGACGTAAAAAAGCTTCTTGATAACATTCAAGAAATTAAAGTACTTTTGGCAAAGAACAAAGTAGAGTAATATGGCTAGAGTAAGACAACCAGGTGCTGCGGCTGCAGCCTCATTCGGACAATCAGGTAGCACTTATGCTAACGCAACTGGTTCCGCCACTATCGACGCGCCAGGCAGAGCTGCTATTGTTGCCATTCAGATTCTTTCTGACGCTACATTTACGTCTATGACTGCGGTTACGCCTAGCACCTGCTTTAACTCTTCTGACAGCGGGTCTGGAACAGGAGGAGTCTCTTTCCCTTCCAACCAAACCCTTAGTGCTGGAGTGGTAGTTTACGGGGAGTGGTCTCAAGTTGTTCTTGCTACTGGATCCGCTATAGTGTACTTCGCATAATGAAGGCTGTCAAGTACAAAAAGGGCGGTAAGCTGAAAGTGCTTGACAAGAAAGTAAGTGTCAGCCCCCCAAAAGGGTATCACTGGATGGAAGAGTCTGGTAGGTATTACTTGATGACTGGTGACTACAAGCCTCACCCTGGGGCTGTAGAAAAAGCAGTGTTTAAAACAGTGACTCATGAAGGCTAAGAAGTCTTACAAGAAAGGAGGTAAGTTTCCAGACCTTACTGGTGACGGGAAGGTCACCCGCGCTGATGTTTTGAAAGGTCGTGGCGTCTTCAATAAAGGTGGCAAGGTTATTAAAAGAGCTGGAAAAAACGACGTCAATTACGACATGTCTTGGCACACGGAGACTAGGCTGGGCATGAAAGACAAGGCTGACAAAAAAGGTAATATGCCAGGATCAAAAAAAGATTCTACCTCAACAAAAGGCGTAGTTATCCCATCTAGTGGTAAATACAATAAAGGCGGAAAAGTAAAGTCCCGCGTCAACGAGGCTGGTAATTACACCAAGCCTAGTATGCGTAAAAGGCTGTTCAATGAGATAAAGGCTGGTAGCAAAGGAGGAAACCCTGGTCAGTGGTCAGCTCGTAAGGCACAGCTTCTGGCACAGAGGTATAAGAAAGCTGGGGGAGGCTACACGAACTAATGGGGTTAGCCAAGTCACAACAGAGCCTGAAGAAGTGGACGGCACAAAAGTGGCGAACTTCTAGCGGAAAGAAATCAGAAGGTAAGCGCAGATACTTACCTGACGCAGCGTGGAAGTCGCTGTCCCCTGCTGAGAAGGCAGCCACGAACAAGGCCAAAGCAGAGGGCAATAAGAAAGGGAAGCAGTTTGTTTCTCAGCCTAAGAATATCAAGAGGAAGGTAGCTAAGTACCGTAAGTGATTGATATTTATATTTGCTAAAATTTAATTCATGGAAGATCAACAAGTTAATCCATCGGAAGGTCAGGAGCAAGAAACTCCGTCTTTCACTTTTGTGGATGAATCTGAGGTCATCGAAGCACAACAAGCCGAGGCTGGTGTGTTAGAACCTCAGGTAGAGATGCAAGAGGATGTTGTAGAACAGACTCAAGACTACGGGCCTTCAACGGAAGAAGCTCAGAGTGAATATATAGAACAAGACTACTCCCAAGAGGATGTCGAGGGTGCCGTACTGAACTACCTAAGCGAAAGGCTAGGGTCTCAGATCGAATCTATCGACGACCTTATAGGGGGTCAGCAACAAGAGAGCGAACTTGATGAGCGCATTGCGGCCATTGCTCAGTTTGTCGAAGACACTGGAAGGGCTCCTCAAGATTGGTTTATTTATCAGCAGCTCAACCCTTCCGAAATGGATGACATGACTGCGATTCAAGTTCAGATGGCATCTGACTACCCGAACCTATCTCAAGAGGAAGTTTCCACTTTGATGAGCAGCAAGTACAAGCTCGATCCTGATCTGCATACAGAAGATGAGGTGAAACTCTCACAGTTGCAACTCAAAATTGATGCTCAAAACGCGCGTCAGGGAATTGAAGAACTGAGAAGTCAGTATTCAGCCCCTGAGCAAAGAGAGAGCGAATATGATGAGTCTCCATTCGATGACAGCTGGTATCAGTCTATGCAAGCCGAAACTGAAGCTCTCGACGGGGTCGAATTTGACCTCGGTAACGGGAAGAACTTCACGTTCGGATTGAATGACGGGTATCGTAACGAGTTGGTGGAGAAGAACACTCGCCTTGACGAGTTCTTTGATCCTTACGTCCAACAGGATGGGAACTGGGATTACGACAAGCTAAATGTTCACAGAGCTGTAGTTGACAACATGGAACAGATTGTTCAAGCTGTATACAAACAAGGTATGGCAGATGGTCAACGAGGCATTGTGAACCAAGCGGCTAACGTACAAGCTCAGGCCCCAAATCAAGGTGGACAACCCCAGGAAGACAACCTTTCTGCGCAACTAAGACAAGCGCTAGGAGGAGATTCGACCTGGTCTTTTTAACCTAAACAACAAAACTTTTTATATAAGAAATTATGAGTGCTATAAACGCAACAAAACAAGGAGGGGTAACTCCTACGGGGTATCCGTCCTCTTTGAAAACCACTCCAGACAAGTACGTCTCTCTTGGCGACTTGCTTGACTACAACAAGCCCGATAACAGGGACCTGCTCATCAAGACCTTTGGTGATCAAGGTATTACTGGATTCTTGCAGTTGACTGGCGCTACGCGCTCTGCTGGTACGAACGACGAGGTTCAGTACTGGGAAGAGGGTAGGCTCCACAAGACGCTTGCTGTCACTAACATCGCCGCCGCAAACGCCGAGGCGAATGTTGTACTGACTGTGGCTTCTTTCGTTGACGGAACCGACAACCCTGTCAGGTTGAACGACGTATTGCTTACCCCTAGTGGGCAGAGACTCGTTGTTACAGCTCTTGGTAGCGGAACCTCAGTTACGTGCCGCACTATGGATGGCGCCGCTGTGTTGAATGATGCTGCTACTCAGAACTTGCCTATTATTGGTAATATCTACGCTCAGGGTACGGGTCAGCCTTCTCAGTTCTACCAGACTGAAGTTGTGAAGCGTACCAATCCATTCAACATCACTAAAGAGACCTACCACGTTACTGGTTCTCAAGCCACTAACATTGGCTGGATCAACGTCGGTAACGGTGACTACAGGTGGTACGTTAAAGGTGAGATGGATACGCGGAAGCGTTTCATGAATCAGCGTGAGATGATGATGTTGTTGAGCCAGAAGTGGGATCAAACCCTTGGTAACGACGGCAATGACTCTATCGCTTTGGCAGAAGGTAGAGCCACTGGTTCTGAAGGCTACTTCGATGCTATCGAAAACAGGGGTATCACTACCACTGGTACTTTTGGTGACGGTGCTGGATTCGCTGACATTGACGAGATCATCTTCGAGCTCGACAAGCAAGGTGCTCCTGCTGAGTACGCCATGTATGTTGACACGGCCACTTCGTTGGCTATCGACGACATGCTTGCTGGTGGTATCGCTACTCAAACGACTGCAGGTCTTCCTGGTCAGTTTGGAGCTTTCCAGAACAGCGCTGACATGGCTGTCAAGCTTGGATTTAAGAGCTTCACTAGGGGTAGCTACACCTTCCATAAGCATGCTTGGAAGTTGCTGAGTGATCCTACTTTGCTCAATGCTTTCCCTGCTGGAACTAAGCCATACAAGGGCGCTATGGTTCCAATGACGCAAGTTGCTGACGCTAAGACTGGTGTTAAGGCTCCTTCCTTGGAGATGAACTACAAGGAAGTAAACGGTTACAACCGTGAGCTTGAGCACTGGGTTGAAGGCGGCGGAGTCCTCGGATTCGCAACGAACGATCAAGACGTGGCTAAGTTCCACTACCGTTCTGAAGCGAACCTGGTTACCCGCGCTGCTAACCAGCACGTTGTTCTCAAGTAATTAACCTGAAGTGAGAGAGAGGGTCCTTCGGGACCTTCTCTCAATCTTCGAAATACATAGAGATATGGCTAAAAATGGAGTTTTCCCTCTTATTAGAAAAGAGACACATACCACAATTGGTGCTACCACTTGGGGCGACGACACTACCAAGGAGGTAGGGGTTATCAAGATTGCTGGTGCTCACACTACTGACTTTGATAGCACAAACTTCCCAGGCAACCCTGGGGACATGGTTATTGTGGTCAACACCACTGCAAGTAACGTTAACGTTTTGATTAGTCCAGATCCGTTTGGAGATGACACTGCGGACGGCCTGGTCCTTGGAGCGGGTGCTGCGGTTTCCGTCATTTACCATGAGGACAACGGGTGGCTCTTCATGGGTACTGTTGCTGCAAGCTAATAAACACTGGTAATTGAGAGGGCCTTTCGGGGCTCTCTCTCTTACTCTTTTTAATTCAATTACAAATTCAATGACTACTACAACTAAACGGGGGCCAGGTCGCCCCGCCACAAAAAAGACCGTCACGCCTCAGGCTACAAAGCAAAAGCCTAGGATAAAAAGAAATTTAGATACGAATTCCGTAAAGGAGTACAAGACCATTAAGTCTATGGGGGCAACCTATATGATGCAGCAGAAAGGAACAACGGTCTTTGACGCTGAAGAGAACAGAATCAGAGAGATTCGGTACTGCCCAAACGAGCCTAGTATTTACAGAGAGGAGCAATCCGATAACGCAAGGCGGGAAAGCATTGTGTTTATTGAAGGAAGAAAGTTTGTTCGTCCTGACCAGCCCAACCTGATTGAGTTTATGGAGACTCACCCAGACAACAAGGCTAACGGAGGGAATCTGTTTGAAATCGTCAACAAAGAAAAGAAGGCTGAAGTAGAAGTCGAGAAGGAATTCTTGGTTGCTGATGCTGTTATGATGATCAGAAACAAAGATCTTGAAGAGCTTCTTGGAGTCGCTGTAGCCCTTGCTGTAGACGTAGATAGGCCAGTAAACGAAATCAAGCATGATCTCTTGGTGTTTGCTAAGAAGAGCCCACAGAAGTTTATTGAGTCATTCGACAACCCTGTCGTAGAGATGAAGACTAAACTAAAGATGGCTGAGAAGTATCAAATCATCAAGCTAAGCAGCGACGGAGTGAAGTGGTATGACACCAACAAGCTTATCGTCTCTGTGCCTGCAGGAAAGGATCCTCTGGACGTGTTTGTGAGGTACTGCCTTACAGAGGTAGCCGCACCTATCGTAGAGGAGATAGACAAGCAGATGAACGCTTAACCAAGACTAAATACCAACAAAAAAGGCCGCCTTCGGGCGGCTTTTTCTTTTCGTATATTTGCTTTATGGCAAGCGTATCCGCCGTATACAACACTCTTAAAGACTTGGTTAACAAAGACCAAAATGGGTTTGTTACGCCTACTGTATTCAACAATTTTGCTCAGATCGCTCAGCTTAGAATATTCAACAGATTATTCGATGAGCTGAAAGACGCAAAGCGCATGAGTAAAGCGGGCTTTAACCCTGGCCGAGACAAGTCTAGGTTCAAGAGGGTAGAGGAAGACCTGGCTTACTTCGTTAGAGTGGCCACCCCAGCTAAAGTCGGGGATGTATTCCCTAAACCAGATGACTTGGCTAGGCTCATTGGCGTCACAACAACTGGTACCCCCAGGGTAAACGTAGAGATGTGCTATGACGAAGACAAGATTGACAGAATCTTAATTAGCAACATCAGCGCCCCTACAGCAGATTTCCCTGTAGCTCTTGTAAATCAAGATATCGAGGTGTTCCCTAGTACTATAAACAACGTTAGGGTTAAGTACTACAAGTACCCTCAAGGTATTAATAATGCTGGGGCCGCCTCTGTCTCCCCTCCCACCGTGGTCGTAGACGCAAACGACACCCCTACTTCAGCCTGTATTGACTTTGAGCTTCCTGATCATTATCTCACCGATTTAGTTATCGAGATGGGGAGTCTTATAGGAATTAACCTTAGGGACCAGGTTTTGGATCAGACTACTCGGTTGGAGCAAAACGAACGTAAACAAGAAAGCACCTTCTGATGTCGAGAAATTACATACCACTTAATCAGGTAGTTAACGACTTCATAGTTACCCTGGACACAGACGACTACGTAAGCAACGCCCCAGACACCACCATTAGGAGCTTTGCTCTGCGTGGTATGCGTGAGATGGGGTTTGACATGCTGAAGGTGGTTAGGTCCTTGAAGATGCCTGTGTCAAGCAACAATACAATAGATCTTCCAGACGACTACGTGGACTGGAGTAAGGTAGGTGTGGTAGGTAATGACGGGCTGGTGTACGTACTTGGCGAGAACAAGAACCTCAACGTATCTCAGACATACGACTTAGACAGCAATGGAGACCCTCAGGACGCTAACAACGATGGGTTTTACGACAGGGTAGACTCTAAGTCATCTACCTCTAGTGGATCTCCTGCGTCTGACGCGGGTATCTCTGACGGAATGGAGTCGTACATCTTCCGAAACTTCGTTCATGAGAACAATCAAGGTAGGTTGTATGGTATTGGGGGTGGCAACTACTACGGGGAGTTCAGGGTAAATTTAGATCAGAACAGGCTCGAACTCAAGAGCAACTCCAGTATCAGCGAAGTAGTCATTGAATACATTGCTGACGAGGCCAGGTCTGTAAACCCTAGGGTTCATATCTACGCAGAAGAGGCGTTGAGGTCTTTCATCTACTACAAGATGATCGAGCGCAAAGCTTCCGTACCTGCTAACGAGAAGGCTAGAGCTAGGCAAGAGTACTACAACGAAAGGCGCAAGGCCAATGCTCGTATGAAGTCCTTCACGAAAGAAGAGTTGCTCAAGACTATTCGTAAGAACTTTAAGCAAGCACCTAAGCGCTAATGGCTATTGATAAGACTATCCCGAACAGACTCCAAGCAGATGCTGATCAGAGGCTTGTACGCCCTGAAGTCGGGGAGATGCTGGACGCTCAGAACGTTACCACGGCGGAAAGCGGAGGCAGTTCCTCTGGTGTCATCAAGAATGTCAGGGGTACTATTGCTGGCACCCCCCTTACTGCCACAGACAGGATAGAAGATGACAACTCGGTAAGAGTCATTGGAAGCGTATCTGATTCTCAGCGTGGATTCGTATACTGGTTTGTTGCTGACGTAACTGGAAGCTCTCAAGACGCTATATATCAGTACAATACATCAGACGATACTTATAGAGTGGTGTTAAAGGGATCTTTTTTGTCCTTCAATCATAATGGATTTATTAAAGCAGACTTAGTAAACGCTGCGTTTCAACAAGATGGAGTTATCCAAACTGCTTTATACTTTACTGATAATGTAAATCCCCCTAGAAAAATTAATGTAGACAGGGCTATATCTGGGGACTACGCAGTTCTTGGTCAAGTTTCTGGTGACATAGATTTCTCTATACCTGTCATTAGAGCCTGTCTAACTATACCGCCTACGTTCTTTTTTGAAACAGACGAAAATTTTTCAATAAACAACTTTAGGGAGGATTCTTTTCAGTTTGCCATACAGTACATATACAAGGACGGGGAGGAGTCGGCGATATCTACTTATTCAAAAATAGCAGTATCGAACTCAATAAAAGAGTCTGGGATTGTAGATGTGCTGTCCTCAACCAATGATGAGAACGTTTGTGTAATTGACACTAAGTGGGTGTCTGAAAACGAAAGAACGTACAAAACTGACGTAAAAAAGATAAGGATTCTGGGAAGGGTTAGGAATGGTAGCACTTTTTATATTATAGATGAGTTTGATCCAAACTCTTCTGTTTCTAGAGAGTTTGATGGAGTCGACCTAAATGTTTACGACTCTACCCTCGGTCACTACAGATTTTATAACGAAGGGCTCTACTCTGTGGTTTCGTCAGACACAGTCAACAAGATTTATGATAACGTACCTCTTTTAGCTGCTGGTCAAGCAATGGCGGGAAATAGGTTGATGTACTCTAATTACACAGAAGGCAGAGAAAACAACCCTGTGTCTCCTAACTTGTCAGCTACTTACTCGTCAGATAATACTTCTGGAAGCTCCAGTTACCATGATCAATCTAACGCTGCTTCCGCTATTACAATCGCCCTTAATGCCTCTGACATAGATGACGGAAAAGTTATAGTTGACTTAACATCGACTGCTTTTACCTGGCCCTCTCCAAACAATCAGACATCTACAGTACCAGACAATACCACCACAAAAATATCTTTTGATTACTTACTTTTTTCAGACGTATACAAGTCTGGAAGTGAGGTTCATACGGTTTCGTGTGTTAGTGATGGGGGAGGGTTTGACTTGGATTTTGGAACGGCAGCAAATAACAAATTTCCGATTAGACCAGCTGACTTATCTAGTAGTAACCCAAATCCTCTTTCAGTTAGCGCTACCTACACCACTTCTGGGTCGCAAGACGTAGAAGACATATCTGACGGGCTAAAAAGCTTGCTCGTTGACACTCAACACGAATCATCTTGCATATACACAGTAACTTCTGTTTCTGCTAAAATATCTAACAGCACGGACTCATCATATCCTGACGGAGGCACGGTATTGGGGACCGTTAAGTTTAAGCTAGTGATGGGGTTTGATCAGATAACGGACGATACTGATGACGGGTTGTTTGTTATTAGCCCGTACATAAAAGAAGTAGAGGTCTTGTCTCACGACTTTTCTGCGGTCAATTCTATAACCAGCCAGTCAACAAACTCGTCTTTGCTTTCCACTCAGGCGACTTATGATGCTGATCCAACACAAACGTCAGGAACATACATATCAAGCCCTTCTGTTTACTCTCAGTCTCCATCCCTCACTAGTTCTTTTAAGATGGGGAGCTCTCATGAATTTGGAATTGTTTATTACGACAAGTGGGGAAGAAGCGGGCTTGTAAATAAAGCGGGTAGTATATATGTGGATCACACTGCTGAAAGAACTAGTAATTACGGACCAGTATCAATAACTATGTCTTTCGGTTCTGGCGAGAACCCGCCCTCCTGGGCGGACTCGTGGCAACCCGTGTATAGGGGCATGTCTTCTTTTGATAATTTTACCACATACACTACTGGTGGGGGCTATCCAATAAAAGAAAACGGTCACGCCACACTAATAGAGTCTGACCATAGAATATATGTTTCCTTAAACACTCTTGACATATACAACGAGGAACAAGGAGGGTTTAGGGATTACTCCTTTACGGAAGGGGATATACTCAGGGTAATATCTAGGAAAGAGGGAACATCAGGAACAGTTTATTACCCTTCGGCTAATGATGGTTCTCCGATAGAGTTTGAGGTTTTAGGTGTTGAAATACTTGGACCTGACACGAACGATGACCCCAATCCGCTTGTAGGAAATGACTCAGGCCATGGAAAACACTACACTGGAAAGTTTCTTGTTCTTCAAGCGCCAGATGTGGACGGAGGCAGGCAAGTTGACGCTACTGGGGATGGAACCGTTGATGATGACCTAAAGTACAACGGCTTTGACTGGTTCTCTATTACTGGGAGCAACTATCCCAACGACCCTAACTCCACGACCGCAAACTACTGGGGTAACGAAACTGTAGTAGAGATACTTTCTCCTAGAAGCACCACTTCTAATAACGTGTTTTACGAAATTGGAGAACGTCAAAAAGCAAACGTTTGGGCAATAGTACCTGGCAGGGTAGACACCCAGCACGGTCCCGCCTTAACGATTAGAGAAGGCGACGTCCACATGAGGGTTATTTCTTGTCAAACCCCTGTATACGATTCCTCCTGGAACACAGACTCAGAGACCCCAAAAGAAGATTGGGAGTATGCGAATAAAGTTATAGAGACAAGAACCCTAAGCGATAAACAGTCCGAAGTGTGCTGGTCAAGAGGAAGGCCTCATATACCTTTTGAAAATGCAGCAGAGGTAAATAGATACAACGGGATCACATACAGCGATGCCTATGCCGAGGACGTAGCTAACCTTTCACTATCATCATTCAATCCTAGCCTCGCCAATTTCTTCAGCCTTGACTCAGCTAACGGGGCTTGCAACTATATCGGTACGTTTAGGGATGACTATCTTCTTGCTTTTCAAGAGAATAGGGTTGCTAGGGTGCCAGTAGGGAAAGACATCATCACTTCTCCTACAACGAGCGGTATTGTGTCTCTTAGCACAAACGTACTTAACACACCTCAGTACTATTCTGGTGACTTTGGTTGTGGTAATAACCCTGAGTCTGTTATTATCCGCGATGGCAATGCGTTCTTTGTAGACACATCAAGGAAAAAACTTGTCAGGCTTACTACAGAGGGCTTGTCTCCTATTTCAGAGGAGGGGGTAGACAACATGTTCAAGAGCAATCTTGATGCGTTTACAGCAGAAGGAGGTACTCGAATAGTAAGCGGGTATGACCCAGAGGACAATCAATATTATGTAACTCTTCGACAGATTCCTGACCCTAATAACGTAGGTCAATTTCTTTACGGCGGACTTACTTTGGGATACAGCGTTAGTGCAGGAGTATGGCAGAGCAGATATACATTCTATCCAGACATGTACTCAGACCAGAACGGTACAATGTACTCTGCGTACTACGTCCAGAACCCAGCGCTCGCCAATGATGCTGAGGTTTTTCACTCTCACACAAACGAAACAGACTACAATACATTCTACGGTACATTTAGTCCGTCAACACTAAAGGTTGTAAGTAATTTCAACCCAAGTATGGTTAAAGTGTTTAACGCTATATCCTTAGAGAATAGCGGAAGTGCGAGGTGGGCGGCTACTTCTGTTGTAACAGACCTTGGCGCGACTGGAAGTGTTGCTCTTAACACGTTTAGAGAATATGAAGGGTCTGACTACGCCTCAATACGCAGAGACTCTTCTTCTAATAGCACTAAGCACATAATTCCTATTGGACAGGTTACGTCATCAAACATAGGCACTGGCGAGATATCCTTTGTCAATAGGGTAAACACACTGCCTCTTATGTCGGGGGCTACTGTAATGCAAGTTGACGGGCTAGGAAATCTCACAGACATAGGCACTCCCCTCAACTCGGTACTTCAGCCCCGCACTCTCTCCTCGGTCACCGCTGTTAGAGAGATACAGATAAACTCTGGAACCTCAGTAGACCTTACTGGAGCGAACCTTGTACTTGTTACTGACCAGGCTCAAAATGGGGATCCCATACGAGGTCACTGGGCAGAAATAACCTTAACTACTAATCAGGCCACACTATTTGAGCTGTATTGCGTAAACACACATTTTGTGCAATCCAAGCAAGATCACTCGTTAGGCCAGCAATAACTATATTTGTAACATGCCAGTACCAGCTATTGTACCTTTTTTGCCACTAATAGGCCAGGCAGTGGGCCAAGGGATCTCAGCTCTTGGTGGAGCTAGAGCAGCCAAAAGAGAAGGTGAATTCTACGGAGACCTCCAGACATCTGGAGAGGCTCAAGCCAGAGAGCTAGAAAGAAAGAGATCAGGAATGTATGGCATGGGGCCAACGATGCGTAAGTACATGCAGTACGCCATGCAAGATCCCACTGCTGACCTTCAAAGGCAAGAAGCGCTGCGGCAGTCTGGTACGGCTGTAGGAGCGTTAAAGTCTGGCGGAGCTAGAGCTATTCTTGGGGGGCTTGGAGCGCAACAGCAACAGGCCGCCTCTAACATGGCTCAAATTGGAGCTGATGAGTACGCAAGGATGACTGGGGCTATGAAGGGTGTCGGTCAGATGGAGGAGCGCCTTAGACAAGAACAAAGGGGAGACATAGGGGCTGACCTTATTTCAGCTAGACAGCAAGCAGCGACAGGTATGGCAGGCGCCTTTATGGCCGACCAGAGGAGGAGAGCAATAGGCACAGAAGCCTTAGCAGGACTTGCTGGAATTGCTGGTCAAGCAGCAGGAATGGCGTTTGCAGATCCAAGCTCTGCGAGCGTCAATGGTGCGCAAGGTAGCTCTAGCGGAACGGGAATCGGATTTGGTGGCGGCGGAATGGGAAGTGGTGGAGGAAGCGGAATGGGGTCCCTAGGGGGTGAATTAAACTTTGACGGCACCTTAAATCTTGACGGAAATCCATCTACTGGAAATGGGGCCGCTCAAGGAACGAAAGTTAAAAGGACTCCAGGTATATTTTCACATAGAAAAAATCCTATCGATGTCATGCAAGGGGGCGCAAAGATTGGTGAACTTACTGGAGGTGAGTACGTACTTAACCCTGAGCAGGCAAAGAAGATAGCCAATCAAAGCAAGTATGCTAAGATGCTGTTCCGCAAATTTGACAAACAACAACCCGCATAATGCTATACGGATCAGTTAACGTAACGCCAAAGCAAGAGGTTCCTAAATATTTTGAGAATATTTCTAAGGAGCTCAATCAAATGCAGGTTCTCAAGGAGGCTGAAAAAGCTCAAGGGGAAGCTGCTAAAGCTGGTATGAGTTCCGTGCCGCTGGTGTCTTCGGCGGTTATGTTTGACTCTCATGCAAAAGCATGGCAGAAAGCAGCCCAACAGCTCAAGCAGGACAAGAATCAGTACATGGAAACTGCTGAGGGTAGGGAGGAGTACTCAAGGCTCTTGACGGAACTAGAGTTTGGCATTAAGGAGTCCCAGTCCTATTTCAAGGAGGCGAGCCCAGTCCTAGAGAGAAACCTAAACATCGCCAGATCTGGTCAGAACTTTGAGGCTTGGGAGCGGATGGGAATGAAAGACGGCCACGACAAAGGGTACTATGAGGGGGTGCTCAACGACTTAGATTCCGACAAGTTTGATGTCAGGATAGAAGATGGTCACTTCGTACTGGATGATGGTTCAGGAGCTAAAAGAGTGGAGGATCCTGGCCTGATGGACTTCTCTATTGTCAAGGAGGACTTAACGATGGCAGACCCAGTACAACCTGATGACTGGTGGGTTAGGTCTCACGACGATAGGATGTACGAAGACAGGAGTGAAGCGAAGAAGTGGACTAGAGCAACAGTAGGACAGACTCAGAGAGGTAACCTAGACGTAGCTAGGTGGTATGTAGGCGAGGGTTTGGCGCCAGAAGGCATGACTGCTGAGGAGGTAGCAAATACAGAAGGCAGACTTAACGAGGCTCTAGATGCTTACGCAGAGGCGGCAGTACCAGAAGGGTGGGCTAAAGAAGACCCTAGTCAAAGGAACAAGCAGCCTACAGCAGAAGAAAAAAAGAAGAAAAGGTTTGATAATAGCCTAGGTCAAATAATTCCTATTACAAGCCCTAACGCGGTGGCACCCCCACCTGCTTTTCCTGGGGGCAATATTCCACCGATACCCCCAGACGGAGGGCAATACAACTTCCCCTCACAGGATTACGTCACGGTAAGCACTTCTAACTGGGGAGACGAAGCTATTAGAGACAGTAACAATAAGATTCAAAACGTATCTATTACTGGGATAAAATATGATGCAAATGAGGCTACAGGAGAAGGCCTTGCTCTTATGACGAACGCTGGAGAGATTACCTTAATCCCAGGAACCCCTGTGTACGAAAGCGTTAAAATAAGCATCGATAGATCCGAAGGTGACGGGGCTTTTGATAAGATTGTAAGCGCCATCCATGACACTGCGCAATAAAGCCATTTCATTATCTTTGCTTTTATAAGCTAAAAGGTAATGGAAGAAGATTACAACAGTATCATTGAGGACTTTAGAGCGAGAGGAAAATCTGATCAATACATAGCTAACTTTCTTGTTTACAACCCTAAGTATAAGTTAGACATAAATACGGCGAATGCCCTTCTAAACATAGACTCAAAAAAAAAAGAAGAGGAAGGCCCGTTTACTCTTTCTTCATCCATCTCTTCGGATATCGTCTTGGCTTCTCCTTCGGAGTTGACAGAGAGGACGCAAAACCCCATATCTAAGGCTTTATCCCCTTCTATTAAAGAAGAAGAGCTTGACCCACAGATCAAGCAATGGAGAAACTACAACATCTCCGAAGGGCTTCATGGTGACGTAAACATGTACGACAATGAAGACATGCAGAGCGCGTATGTTACTGATGCTGTTGATTGGTCTTTAGAAAATAACGTTTTTGAGGAGAGTTTTAGTAGGGAAGACCTGCTTGGCGGTGACAACCAGTCTGAAATGACTGATGATCAGGCCAGTAACATTAGGTCTGCTATGTCTGCTTATGATGAGTTCCTAAAAGAAAGAGGTGAAAGAAGTGTTACTGACGATCAGATTTCCGAGAGAGAGAAAGATGCAAAAACACTATCTATAATAAAAACATACAACAAGCGTATGGAGAGTGACTTTAAGTCAACCCATGCGGATATGTTGTCTCAAAACCCAGAGTATAAAAGGGCCATAGAAGAGGCAGAGTCTAAGTACAAAAGCGGTGAGCTCACTAAGAGCGGATATCAAACCGAAACAAGTAGAGCTTTTCAAATTCACGCTGAAGACCACTGGAAACAGAGGTTTAACGATTACACATCTGAAATTTTAGAATCTCTTCCAGAAGAGCTCAGAGAAGACAGAGGATTTCTTGAAGACCTGTCTGAAGATATTTACGAGAAGTCAAACAGGAGGCTCAGAATAGACCTTGATGGAGACAACGTATATAACGAAGGTATTCCTGTCCTGAGTCAAGTAGCGGACATGTTTCTAGGAGCCGCAGCTACAACGGTAGACGTAGTTGGTCCTACCATGGCCTTATTTTTAGGGTCAGGGGGGCTTAGTCCGCAGATGCAATCTGCGATGCGGAGGCAGGCGTATGATGCCTCTAAAGAACTTTCAGAATACCTCAGAAGCAATGTAACAGACTACCAGGATTTTGAGCACCTGTCTATAGACGAAGGCGAGAATATATTCAACCACCTCGCGCATCAAGTCGGTGACGTTTCCCGCCTTGTAGGTGACATGATTCCTTACGCTGGGCTTGCCATGACTGGTCCTGTAGGGCTCGGTGTGTTGGGGGCAACTGGGGCTGTTAATACGTTTTCTGAAAGCTACTATTCAGATGTAGATAGAGTTCGGGAAGGTCTTGACCCTATTTTTGATCCCGACAGCAGCCTCGACAATGGAGCCAGGTTTGCTATGAGTGCGGCTGTGGGCGCAATTCAGTCATACGGAGGTAGGATACTGGGTGGTATTGGAGCAAGGGTTGTTGGTCAAGCTGGAACAAACGCACTAACGAATAGTATAGTAAGAGGTTTAATGGGCGGCGCAGGAAAGACCGCCACAAAGTCAAGGGCCCTTAAAGCATACCTTCTTGCTCAAGGTATCGACGCCTTTGGAGAAGGATTTGAAGAGGTCGTAGAAAACTCTGTACAAAGGGCGATTGAGGCTGGTATTGGAGATAGTGATATAACTTGGAATGAGTTTGTCGCTGAAACAGAATATGCCTTTGCCGAGGGCTTTAAGGGCGCTGCTGGTATGGGCGGAGGCGGATTGGCGCTAGGTAAAGGTAGAAGGGCTGGTCAGAGTATACTAGACGGAGATGTATCTCTTATTACGGGACCTCAAGCTGCCACCAATTCAGTAGCAGACCCAAGTTCATCCGAAGTGGAAGTAGAAGGCGAGGCTCCTATTGTAGAAGGAGTAGACAAAGAGTCTTACGAGAAGACCTCAGGGGAGATTGAAAAACATAGACGTGACAACGAGAGAAGGTACAGAGTTATTAAACTGAGATACCCTGAGGCTTTCGATAAGATAGCTAGAATGGACGCCCTACTTGCCAGCAAAGCAAACAAAGCAGGGGCGATTTTCTCTAAGTATAGTGAGGGGGATGCTGTTTCAGAGGAGGACCAACAAGCGTTGGCTCAAATAGAAAAGGAATACAAGGCCCTGATAGAACAAAGAGCTAAGTTCTACAACTCTTTTAAGGGGGAGTCTCTTGAGCTTACAGGTCAGGAAGCCAAGAATATAGACAAGGCCAGGATCAACAGGAAGGTCAAAGACGTTGATGACGAGATCAGCCTCTTGGAAGAGACAGTCGCGGAACAAGACGAATTAGCGGGCACAACATCTGCTGACCCTGACGCTAGGGCAAAAGCAGCTATGGAGCTAGAGAAGGCTAAGGAAAAGAGGGAGAAAGTACAGCAGCTTTCTAACGACATAGACAAGGCTAACGATGACATTGCTAGTGCTGCTGATCAGATGGGAGGGGAAGCAAGCGAAGGAGCGGCAGCTGAGATGAAAGCAGCTGAAGAAAGTAAAGCTAAACTTGAGCAAGAGCTACTTGACTACCTGGGAATCAAGGGAGAAGGCCTTGGGGTCAATCCCAACTTAGGGGCAGAAGAACAGACTGAAGCACCGAAACAAGAGGGTAGGAAAGCTCAAGTTGAGAGTCACTCTAAAAATGGAGGAAGTACTTTCTCCTTGGATGGTCAAAATCTGTCAGGTCAACCAAAAGCTAGTGTCAGCATATTCCCTGAAAGAACCAAGCTGGTAGACGGCGAGACCGTGACTGAAGAGGACATTGAGTCTTTCGTGGAGGAAAACAAAGACTTATTCGAAGGAAATGAAGACGTGCTCACTGTGGGGACTTGGTTTGATTCAGAGTCAGGTAAGACCTATATAGACGTTATAACTGTCGTAGACAAGAAGTCAGCTTCGGAGCTAGGCAGGCAGTACAATCAAAAGGCTGTTTGGGACTTAGAATTCAACAGAGAAATTGATACTGGAGGTGATGGAGAAGCTCAGGCTGACGCTAAGCCTGAAGCGGAAAGAGTTTCTGATATAAGATCTATACTGGGTGCAGAAGCAGAGACACAAGCAGAAGCAGAGACACAAGCACAGACTGAAACAAAAACAGAAGAGAAGCCTTCAGAGACAGAAAGGAACAAAAAGGACAGGGGTATAAAAGGTCAATTCGCGGATCACGTAGCGAATAAAGACGGGACGTTTGGAATTATAGCCAAAGGAGCCCTCACAAAGCGTATGGCCAGGTTCCTGAACAGTAAAATAACCAGGACTGTAGCCAACCTTATTTCTCAAGGAAAGGCCATCTCCATCCGAGTTCACGATACTGCTGAGTCTGGCAACTTTGCTGATGGCACAGGAGAAAATAGAGTTAATGGATTCTACACGGAAAGATCAGGGGGTGAGGTTGTAATACACGTAAACCCAGCTCTCATAACAGAGCTAATGGAAACTCAAGGCAAGACCTTTGAGTCGGTAGTGCTTGAGGAGTTGATGCACGCTACAGTGGGTGCAAATCTTAACTCTCTTTACCTCAAAGACAAGGTTGCTGCAGAGAAGATGCTCGATGAGCTCTACAGGATCGCGGACCCAGAAGTTGCGGAACAAGCGAAACAAAAAAGAAAAGCCTACAAAGAATCTTACAAGAAGGATAGTAAGTTAACAGAAGATGAGGTTGATGCCATCGCCTTTGAGGAGGCTGCTCTAGAGGTAGGGGCTGAAATGTCTAGAAGTCTCAACAAGGCAGAACTAAAGGCTAAAGAGAATATCCTTGACAAGATCAGGGTAATATTCAACCAGATGTATAGGACCTTGGGCGCCCCTAAGGAGTTTGTTATTAAGGATGTAGCGAGTGCAGAGCAGTTGGTGCAAGCTATGGGGATGATCCATAAGTACGGGGCTGGCGTTAGTATTGACCAGAGACTGGGAAGCAAAACAGACTCAGAGAGGGCTTCTTACAGCGGAAAGAGCAGGGTAAAAGTAATGTCGCTTCCAGAGGAAGGGGCGTTTACAGTGCAGTACCATCAACCCGTATATGGAAGAGGCCCAGAGTCTGGATTGCAAGTAGACTCCAGGTTCAGGTCCCAAGAATTTAACGGAAAGTGGCATTTTATTAACTGGTGGAAGCGCTCAACAAGGATGGGGCAACTTCCCTACGGGGGGTGGACTATTGATCTAGGGGACGGCTCACAGCCGTTTGATGTCGACGCCATGAAAAAGTGGAAAATGTCCGCTCCTAAAAAAAGAAAGACGGCAGAAGAAAAGAGAAAAGAAGAAATCAAGTTCTGGCAGGGTGAGTCCGCTGCCCTCTACTCCGTGTTCAAGAACAACATAGACTCAAAGAACTTTAACGGTGTAAGAAGTGCGAAAACACGTGAAGCAGCAGAGGGGTTGTTTGGAAAGGAGGAAGTGCAAAGAAGAATCGATATGGTTGGTTCAGTCCGCGCAGGATTCTCAGAAACTCATTACACATCAGAAGAGCTTGCTCAGATTAGACTAAAGGTAGAGGAAAGCCTCGGCTTGCGCAAACCAGAGGATGGGGACGACTTGATGGTAGAGAGAGCCGCGCTGGTCAACATCTCGGAAGAGTCTCACGCAAAGAAAGAGCCTATTTCAAGGGCTGAGGAGATCGGTAAACTAGCAAAAAGAATTGTTTGTGGTGGTGTCGCATTCGAGTGCAACATATCTAGGTCAGGTATGATTCGAAACGACCTCATGAATCAGATAGCAAAGAACGTGTCAGGTTCAGAAAGAACCCCGTCTAACATAGCTGCTGACATATTGCCTGTAGTACAATACCACTTAGGGGACAGACTAAAAAGAACTGGTAGAGACATACGTAAAATAGACGAGGAGATAAGAGGGGTTTATGATGAGGTGTCTAACTTCATGGAGGAGGTTCATGGGGACATACTGCCAGAAAATCACAAGGATCACTTTGGTGTTTTTGTTGGCATCCTTTCAATTACATCTAACGGAGCTACGGCTGAGAGAAACCTTGAGGTAGCGATTAGAATCTACGACTCTTATATCTACGGTATTTCTCAAGGGAACAGCCCAAAAAATGCTGTAAGTAAAGCCGTATTGGATGGCATTGAGCAGGCTAATCCAGAGATAATCATCAGTGAAGGCAGCATAAACAAGCAGAGGGCAGGAGCGATTAGGACTTCTCTTGAGAGACTGTTCGCTGATGCTGATAAGTACTTTGTAGACGGAAAATTTGACTCTGACAAGATGTCCGCTAGGTACGGAAGAAAAGCACCAAGAAAGTCAGGGCCTCAAGCCAGATACATTCTGGGGACTTCCGACGCAGCTAAGACAGGAGAGCACGCCGCTGGAATGATGGGGGCAGGGCAGCACGCTTTCTTGGAGACAGAAAGATGGGTGCGTAGGTTCATGCACGTGTTCCAAGGTAAGTTCGTCCCCCTGTCTGGAGATACGTTGATCAATCAAGACGCCATAAAAGCCGCTGAGTCTCTTGCTGAGGAAGCTGGAGTTACTGAGCAGGAAATGAAAGAGGGCTTTAAGCAGTACGGTGTTTCTCCAGATAGCTACGGATACAATCACCCAGGAGCCAGGGCTATAGTAGCCATGAAGGCTATAAGAAAGAGAGGTAAGGGAGGTTACAATAACAGAGCCTCTAAAGCTATGTGGACCTTGATGGGAAGGGACAGCATATTTGATGATGGCGGATCTAACCTTAATGTCAGCGATGCTCTTTCAAGGGCCACCATGAAGAAGCTCGTCGATATGCTCAACAACACTATCACAGAGGGTGAGCCTAAGTGGAATGCGTACTCCGTTCAGCAAACCATCTGGGAGATTATGCAAGAAGAGATGGGGGCATACAGAGATGGAGAATACGCCTTAAGTTCTTACGCAGATCTGGCTCCATCTGTACTGGAAGAGATGAGAGAGATTGAGTTTGGAGACGCTGACCTCATGATAGATATGGGAGAAGGCGACATGGTTAGAGCCGCTGACAATTCAGGAGACCTCACTATTGAAAGAGCCTCTATGTTGTTCGACCCTGTCGATCTCGGACCAGGAAAGGACGTTGTAAACTCTACAGAGTCGCCGCTGTACAGGGCTAGGGATATAGGAGAGGTAGGGATGGTGAAGGTCAATGCGGATTCATACAAGGCTATGACCGATAAGATGGTGTCTGAAGCACTGAGCTCTGATAAGCGTTCCGTCCAGATAATGAACGAAAGGAACGAAATTGAAGAAGGCAGGAAGGTTGCGGTAAGGCTGAATCTAAACGTAAAGAAAAACACAGGGGTACCAGTACAGACTGTTCACGACAAATCCGCTACAGGAAAGGCCTTGAGGTACTCAGGGGCTGTGACCTTGAAGAATGTAGAGCTGGCTGTAAATCAATCTGCCAGAGAAAAGATCGTTACTTTCCAAGACAACAAGTTCCCTATGGCTGCTGTTCAAGGAGAGTTTGTTTCAGATGGCGTAGCAAACAGCGACCTGGACGGAGTGAAGGCTACGTTTAACCCATTCAGGGAACATCTATTTGTAGACGCTTCTGGTAGAGCCATCAAGTCTGCGGAGGAAGCCACGGTAATTGGTAATACCGTATTGCTCAGGGGTAAGATCGAGTACTTTAACATGAACGACCCCATCCTTCAAAGAGGTAAGGTTGAGTCGCCTAAAGGAAAAGCCAAGAGGGTTCTTAGGGGGGACAAGTATGAGCAGTCACTAAAAAGGTTTAAGGCTTATGCAGAGGGCGCTCTGGGTATGGAGTTTAAGAATAGGATGGAACTTGAGCTTGCTTACGATGGTATGCAAGTAGGATCTAAGGTTGCTCTTGCTGAGTCTGAAGTGGCAGAAAACATGTCTGACGCAAGGGAGAGGGCTAATATCTCTGGGTATATCAAGAACAAGAACATGAGGCAGACGGCTAGGAAGCAAGCCCAAAACTTCTTGAATACCACTAGAGAGGCGATCATACAGAACCCAGAGAACTACATATCTCCTCAGAACATAGGTAAGATTAAGAGCCGCCTACAAGACGTTACCGACCAAGAGCTTGTTGAGTTCCTTACAGACGAGTCTGTCGGTCGCCTGTCTCAGAAGAACGACGACATCGGGGTTCTGGCGGGGTCGGAGATGATTCGAAGGGCTGTGGCCAGAGGAGAGACGGAAAGGATTCCCTCTATAGTTGCTGAGCTGGCTGCTGTAGGAACTACTGCGGGTAGGATACTTCGCCACTTCAGGGAACTTAAATCCAGCTCCCCAGAAGGGCTTGCTAGTATAATCGAAGCGGCAGTAACCAACAACGGCAATTCACTATCTGAGTCACAGAAAGCTGAGCTTCAGAAAGTTACGTCAGACCTGTTCTCTCAACAAGCTAGGGTTGAGGACCTTATGAGGAGGGCTGTAGGAGGAGAAGAAGTCGATGCTGAACTCAAGGAAGCTATTGAAGCCATGAAGATCACGGAGCGAAAACTAGACAGCTTCGCCAACAAGTACATAGAGAAGGACTGGGGCACGCTGTTTGGACAGCTTGTTCAGGGGAACCTACTCACTACTATGTCTCAGGTGTTCAACGTAGCGGCTAATATGGTTAACGCCGTTGGTCACGTCGCTGTCGATTTAGTCTCGCTTCCGTTTGAAGCAGCTATGGTTAAGATTGGAAATGCTATGGGCAAAGACATAGAGTCCAGAAGGAGAGCGAGCTTGATGGCCTATATGTATGGCATAAGAAAGTTTGGGAGGGGCTTTGTTGAGGCCGCAGATCAGGTTGTAACGGGACAAGATCAAGAGCTTTCTGAGTGGAGGGTTACACGGGGGTTGGCTCCGTTTAGGTCTCTCAAGGCTGCTTTCCAAAAGGACTTGCCGCTAGGTCCTGACGGGCAAGGCAGCCTAAGTCAGAGGTCTAAGCTGTTCGTTCAAGGAACTCTTGGTATTCCAGCAGAAACTATGTTTAGGTTGCTATCTCTTGGTGACATCCCATTTAGAAGGTTTGCAGAAGGCATCGACCTTTACCAGAGCGGCAAAGAGATGGGGCTGGAAGGAGAAGCTCTGCAGAGGTTCTTGAAGTATCCTACTAGGTCAGAGCTTGAAAGGGCTCAGAGAGAGGGTCGTAGGCTTACTTTCCAGGAGGAAACAGCAGCAAGTCAAAACGTATCCGCCATAGTCAATTCCCTAGAAGGTATTGTAGCTAGAGGAGTTGAAGCTATAGGTATTGACGGTACCAGCTTCGCTAAAGCCTTGTTCAAGGTTATTCTTCCTTTCCGATCTACGCCAGCTAACATCTTGTACGAGACCTTCACTTGGGTTAACCCTTATGTTGGAACCGTGAGGATGGCCTCACAGCTTAGAAGGGGTGAGGTAGAGGAAAGCTCTAAGACCCTGGCTAAGATGATGTTAGGTTCTGTGACAATGGAGGCCGCATTGATGATGATTAGTGAGGGTATTATTTCTGGGCCTGTTAAGTGGGATGAGGACGAGGAAAAGAATATGGCTTATGACATCTTCCCTCCAAGCAGTATAAACGTTTCTGCTTTGAGAAGGCTGATAGAAGGAGGGGATTCTGCTCACCAAACTGACGACTACTTCATAAGGTATGACAAGCTCGGAATGATAGGCGCGATCATGTCTACTGCAGTCCAATCTGTTGATACTGAATCTCTTAGAGAGAGGGAATATAACTCACCTATGCAGTTTGCAAGCCACACGCTTTCCGACTTCTTTGGTGCTGGCTCTATGTCTGCAATATCTGCCATGATGGAACAGAGCTTTGTTCAAGGTCTGAATGGATTCCTCAAGGTATTGATAGGAGACAATGTCGAAAGGGACCTAGAGAACTTCTTGACTACGATGTTCAAGGCTGGCAGTGCCGCTGTACTGCCCAATCAACTTAACGCCTTCTACAGGGCTGAGAGAACCTATCTTCCAGACAGTAGGGTTACAAAAGAGGTAGGTGAACAAGGGGGTGTTATGGGATTAGCTGAAAGGCTGGCTAAGAAGTTTGAATACACGATCAAAGACAGAACATTTGGCCTCGCTGATTACCCTGTAAGGATAAACTGGAAAGGAGAGAAAATAGAACAGACTCCAAGAGGGGCTACTGGAATAGGCTATCAACTGTTTGATGTAACCAAGTCTATGCAGGGTAGTGCGGATCCTCTCTCAAATGAAATCTGGAGGCTGTACGAGCAGACAGAAGATATGACTTCATTATGCGGAACACCTTCATATGCTTCGACCAGGAAGCTTAGCGTGCCCAACATAACTTCAAAGAAGGACATCAAGATGGTGAGAGACCTTGGAAGAGGGTATACATGGATAAACGACGAGGAGTTCATGGCGGAAAGAATATACCTCTCTACAGAGCAGATAAACGAGCTGATGCAAGTATCTGGAAGGGCGAGGTATGAAGAAGCTATGAAAGTTGTCCAGACTAAAAAGTACAAGGAAGCTAACGATCAAGACAAGGTTGAGATGCTAAACGAAGTGGCCGACGAATTCAACAGCGCAAAAGAGTATGGCCCGAACGGGTACAGGAGACATACTGTTCTTTTGTTTGACGTAATACAGAAGATCTACGATGCCAGATAAGAAGTTCAAAGACACTAAGGTCGGGAAGTGGGTAAAAGAAAAACTGCCTGAGGTGGCAGGAAACTTTGCCGACATAATTCCTGATCAAGGTGTCTTGGGCATTGTAAAGCGTGTGGTGGACGGTTCTCCAGAGTTGTCTGCTCAGGATAAACTTGAGTTCGACAGGTTGGCTGTAGAGGCTGAAAGGGACGCACAGGAGAATGTAACGAGACGATGGGAAGCTGACTCTAAGTCAGACGTAAAGCTGGCTAAGTTTATTCGCCCTGCGATACTCATTTCTTTGACGCTGTTCTATATGGTCGTAACAGTATGGGACGGACTTAGCCCTTCGTTCATGCCACCAGAGAACTACATTAACCTACTGGAGATTCTGATGCTTACGGTATTCGGAGCGTACTTCGCAGGAAGGACAATAGAAAAGGTCAAAAAGTAAAGGGGGAGACACCGTTATGATGCCTCCCCCTCAGTAGCGAAATTACACTGCACTAGTCCGTGTAACAGCGCTAAGATAGTACAACTGGCTGACCCAGCATTGACTTATCGGACGGGACATGCTCCTGTGTCACAGTCGTTAATATCAACCTCATCAAGAGAGATGCTTTCGATAGATGTGATCGGAGTCACACCAGCTTTCAACTCCTCATACTTCTCCTTTGTAATCTCTTCCATAGGGGCCTGATCGAAACCATGGTCGCTGTGTAAGAGAAAAGAAACAGACTTGGTATTGATGTAGTTGTCGTGCAACCACCAACGTATAGCCTCCAGCTCTTCCTTGCGGTAGTAGATGGTCACTGATACGGAGTTGTCGCTCCACTCCAGCTGTAACCTCTTGATGACTTCTAGTTGATCGACAGCAGACATATCCGTGCCGAACTTAGTGTCCTCAGGGAAGGAGCAGGGGAAGCTAACCACAACGGTGGAGTGGTCTTCCGTCCCGTCGAAGTTGCGAACGTACTCTACGTGGTACCCATGAGACCTAGCAACTGATGCAAGCTCGCTATCTGCAGCCATTCTGATTCTCCTAATGTAGTATTGGGAGTATCCAGGGTGAGCCCCTGGTGTAACACCAGCAAGTAGAGACAACGTTCCAGAGGGTTTAACTGTAGTAAGCTTAATGGAATGAGGAAAGCCATTGGTTTTAGAATATTCCTTATCGTAGGCCCTAAGGTAAACATAAGCTCTGTCAAGCCAACCTTTTTGCTCTTCAGAAGCCTGAAGGTATCCAGTGACACCAATCCCCATCCTCATGTTCTCATGAACGATAGCTTCGGTCTCCTTGATGGCACATGGGATAGCAAGGCTATGCTTGTTTACCCGATACAGGTAGCGCAACACCTTCTGTAACTCCTTGTAGCTCTCAATGTTAGGGAGATAAACCTCTGCGAGACAGCAGGTCTCGAAGTTAGCAAGACTCTGTTCTGCACAAGGGTTGAAGCCCATGACATCAGGGTCAGGGTATTCGGTTTCTCCTGTCCTCCCCATCTTACGAGAAGCTTCGAGGTTGATGAGTCCGTAAGGCTCTCCGTTTCCTTTGTACCCTTCCCAGAACTCGTCAGGAAGTAGTCCGATGTCACTGCATACAACAGAGTTGTTAGACATAGCCCTCCAGTTCGGGATGTTACCCAGGTCCCAGCGCTTAGCACGCAGGTACTCGATGTCATCGAAGTCGCCAAGAGCGATCTGTGCGGATCGACGAACGTTTCCTGCCACCACGATCTTCCCGATGATGTTCATGATGTCCAAGCAATCTACGCTTGACAGGCGACGACCAGCCTTAGAGTTGAGAATCCTATTGATTTCCTCCATACCCCATACAAGGTCTTCGCTTCCGCTGGCTGTACCACCAAATCCTTTGATAGGGGCTCCCTTAGGCCTGATGAGGTGAGTAGCAAAACTGAACCCCTCGCCTGTTTCAAAGCTTGCACGAAGGACTTTATCCAACAGCTTCGTCCACCCCTCACGAGAGTCGGGGACAATGAAGTCTGCGTCGTTAGAGTCGTTGCGCTTGACCTCGACTTTGCTCAACACCTTTGGGAGCTGGTATACGTGCTCCCTTTGAATGTTAAACCCAACTCCGCTACCCAGCATGAGCATCTCAAATGCCCAAGTAAATGGTCGGATTGGTTCGTCGACTACAACAAACGCACAGTTTTGGAGGGAGGGCAACCCCAGGCGATCCACGGTTTTGGTACCGAGTTGCCATAAAAACCTGCCAGCAACTGTGCCTTTGAGGTCAAGCATAATATTCTTTAGCTCTTGCTGTTCGTCTTCACGAAAGTTGCAACCCAACTGTTCGTTGCACGCATTTACAACGCGATCAACAGTGTCAGGCCACTCTTCTGTCTTGCCGTTTTCGAGGGGTCTTGAGTACGTTCTTTTGAACGTGGGGTATCCCACCTCACCCCATGGAGTAAGTTTTTCTTTGCTCATATTTTTTTTGGAAAGGCCTACAAGATACTCAATAGTCGTCGAAATACAGCCATACTCTGTACGACTGTAACGACCTGAGATTCTGCAGGGTAAGTTTAGTTATAAGGTCTTGTCTGTCTCTTCGTTGGTACAACTTGCCACTTGATTGGCGCTTGTCTGAAACAACTTCGAGAGAAATGTTGTGGTCGACCCACTCTTTTAATTCAAGCCTGTCAACCACTGAGAAACCACCTTCCTCTGGCATGTCGAAAGCAATTATCTTAGCCTCTCCACTTAACCAGCCTGGTTTCCCTTGTACGTTCTGCAACTCCACCCATATCTCGTCGGGCAGGTTATTCCCCTTTACGTCTACGCCCCAGCGACCCACGTTGTCGTATGCCAGCCAGTAGTCTACGTGCCCGTTTATGTCTTCGCTTCTTGAAGATTTCGTTACCTGAAGTCCCTTCGCCTCTGCCGCTCTCACAAACCTGACCTCAGCTACCCTCCCCGTCGAGCCCGAATAGGCCTTCCGTTTTTGACTCAGCATGGTCTTCGTAAAATTGGTTCGATGCCTCTCTAACCAGATCGAGCTCTAGGTTAATTTGCTGACGAAACTTTTGGGTCAGTTCCACAACATACCCTGGATGCCTTTTAGGGTCCCCCTCCCTGTTAAACAGGTCCTCATAGAAGATCGATATCAAACGGTGCATCCTCTCGGTTGCCACGCCGTAGCTTCTCCCTACTTCTTCCTTTGTTATCTTGTTCATTGCCTTTTATAATGCTTACAGCGTGTTCTATCTGCTGTCTATTTTTACAAATAAACAACATGGGCAACGGTTTTCCAAGCTCAGTGAGGTATTTCATAAAAAGCTTCCAGCGCATGGGGAAGTCGTGATGAGAATGAAGGAAACCCTTCGTCTCTATTATCCAGCTCTCGTCTTTAGCTACAAAGTCGGGCTTGTATCGTATTGGGAGTGCAACACTACCACTCCTGTCAGTCATCTCTTTCTTCTTTGAGGTCATCTTCCAGTACACGCCTTCGTAACGGAACTTGTCCATCAGCACATACTCGTGTTCCTCATAGCAAAAAGGTATCCCGTATTCAGCGAGAAGATCTGCGCATGTTTTTTCTAGTCCGCTCTTATATCTTCCTAACTCTCTTTTCTTAGCGGTCTTGCGCCTAGTAGTCTGTCCTCTCTTTCGCTTCACATGGGAAAGTTACAGCCTATTTCGATATGAAGTCTTCATTTGGGGATATCTTAAAAGTTTTGTAGTTACTGAACTCATGACCAATGGGTTGAAACAGCTTCTCTTGTGTGTTATTCGACCTAAATGACGTCATTGAGGTGTCCATAGTAAAGGTTATTGGTTGATCAATCGACGTTGGCATACCTCCAGTCTCTACATCTCGCACTTTTCTGACGTGTAGTTCAGTTGTTTTCTTAACGTTGTTGTCTGGAGCTTGAACCTTCCTGTGTATGGTAAGGAAACAGTCTGCTCTGTTCACAAACTTGCCTCCGCCCTCGGTGTCTTCTGCATATGGAGCTACAGGTAGCCCATCATCTCCTTTGCGGCGTTGTGCTTCTGTTACAGCGTGCATGTTCAACCATACAGCTACGTCATTGGCATTAGAGAATGTCAGGAACTCCGAAGCCGCTTGGTAGTGGTAGTCATGGCTATTGCCCTGACCAGACAGTTCAAGCTTGAGACTGTTGTAAGGGTCAACAAGGACAGCATCAAACTTCTCATGGCGGTAAATCTTCTCAAGAAATACAATGATGTCAGTATAGCTGTACACCTGATTGTTACTGATCACGGTAAAGTGCTTGTTCACCCATGAGTACGCAAGCTTCCTTTGGTCGTAGGTCATGTCCCCAATCTTTCGGTTAGTGGCGAACTGCATGAGGGTCATCTTCAGTGAAGCTGTCCTATTCTCCGAAGAGTATACAACCCACTTCCAATTATGTCTACGAGCGGCGTTCACCATTAGATACAACATCATAGTTGTTTTACCTACGTTGCTGTGNCCGTTGATGATAGTGAACTCCTTCTTGTACCTGAAGTGCTCGTCCAGCTTTGCATCACCAGTGTCAAGACCCACCTGAATGTTGCCGTTGGCGTAGTCGTCAATCCACCTGAAGTCTTCGTCGTCAGAAGAGATAAAGGACATATCCCCATCACTTATTAGAAGCTCTCTTTCAGCATCCTGTTGCGCACCAAGGGTGTCCTTAATTGGGTCTTGCTTTCCTTTCTCAAGGCCTTCTCGGATGGTTTTGATGGCGTGTTCCTCGCTGTCGATGTCCCTCTTGGATATCTCCCTGAACAACACACGAGCAGCTTCCTCTTCCTCAATCCTACCAGCAGAAACAAATCCCCCCATAAGCCTTGCGGCATTACGCAAAGCCGCGTGCTTCTCTCCTTCCTCTGCCTGCCTAATCATGCGGCAAGCAAGGTTCAGTTTCATGTAGTCTGTTACAGCTCCTACACGCGCTTCTTGGACTTGCTCACTTCGCTCAGAGGCAAACGCCCCGAACTTCTGTGCTCCAGGGTTTAGGATAAGGTCAGGGTCATACGACTCAAAACATGCGCGAGACTCGTTTACTCCAGACTCGTCAACCTCAAGGTCGTACTGCTTATGGAAGTAGGTTCTAAGCGCCCTGAAGTGGTCGCGGTGACGCTCTGGATTCGTTACCCTTACCAGCGCCTTGAGCCCGTCACCCGACGGAGAAACCCAGCAGGAATAGACGTAAGCGTCAGTAGCCAGTACCGTCTTGGATTTCTCAACGTCGATGTGATCGAAGTCCAAAACAATAAGTCCGCTGTGGTCAAACAGACCCTCATCACTGCGGTCCGAGAACTCACCACTGAAACATACAATCGGGAGCGTCTTCTTTGCGTCTTTGTCGCCATCACGAACAGACTCAATCGTAGTTTTCGACTGGCCCTCTCTTATTCGGTCCAGTGCCGTATGTACTTCCACGTGGTGCGGAGCGTCTTTGTCGTACAGGTTCTTGAAGAATGTTACTTTCATCGGTGTATTGATCTTTAATTATGAACTGCAGGTACTCGATTGCTTTTAGGATGTCCTGCTTACCACCCTTCATTTTGTGTCTGCACACATACTTGATTACGTTGGCCTCCAAGAAAGGAATGTCATTGGCTACAATGAATTCTACTGGAGGTATTTCCATTTCATAGTGCTTAGGTTTCATATCGCGTTTCTGTTTACATATCCAACTATCTTTTCGGATCGAACCCTTTTGATGATGACTTTCTTGTCACCCTTGTAGTTCTTTCCGTAACACTCAAGCTTCAGCCTGTCCATAGTATGGGGGCTCTTAGACATGAGGTCAGCGGGCGTATTGTGTCGAGACACTGCCCAGGCTTCTTTTTCATGTATCCTTTTTCCTTTCTTGAACGCTATATCAAGAGTCAAGGAGTATATCGGGGGCGCTGAGGTTGGCATTCCACTTTCGTTTTAATTTCTTTGCTATCCATGTCATATCTACTCGCTGTCCAACCTTCTCCCATGTGTCAGGCCTCGTGAGTACCACGCAGTTGTCGCCTTCTTTGTTGGGTATGAACAGGAGCAGAAAATCCGTGTCAAACTTAGGTACTGAGACAGTGAAGTCTTTATCGTAGTTCTCTGCATGAACGGTGAACGTCATTGTCCTCCCGTTTTTTTTACCTGAGAAAGATTGGGGGCTGAGAAACTTCACGTCTCCCAACCCCCATTCTATTGCGGCGAATAGCCCGAACCCTTTAGAAAGGAAGGTCATCCTTTGCCACTTGGGCGTTCGAGGCGGACTTTTGCTCACGCTTCTCCTTAGCGGCTTCGCTATTAGGGTTAAAGACGCGGGCGCAAGCCTTGCCGTTTTTACTCATGAAGAGGGTGAGGTAGACGTTGCCACCACGGCCTTCTTCGTCACGACGAGTGACATACTGATCGAGCATGTCTTTAAGCTCGTTGTCCTTGAGTCGGACATTCCAGCTCATCAGCTCGTTGTTGTCATTGTACTTGGGGTCATCGGCCCAGCCGACGAGAACGGAGTCATACTTAGTATCGCTCATTTGTTTATTGGTTTATATTAAAGGATTATGTTTATCAGAACTGCTACAAAGGTAATCGCTATTGAGTACACGGCCATCATAAAGGTGGCGTGAATCAGGTAGATTACTCGCTTATACTTTGAACTTAACGTAGTCTTTAGAAGGATTGTCTCCTTCTCTAAGGAACTTCTCGATTTTTTCAATAGCATCATTGAATTTCATTTCACCAGCGAAAAGCGTCTCTTCCGAGCACTCAACGATTGCTGGCAGGTAAGGATTTGTCTTCTCTTGAACGAGCCAATAGAACTCTTTTACACCGAAGACCTTAGTGTATATGTAAGCTTGTATGTCATAGCTGAAGTCGCGGACACTATACCTGAACTTAGAGACAGACTTAGTGGACTTGGAGTCTACGATATATCCGTCCCCCAAGCAGTCGAGAAAGCCTTTGACCTTTACAGGCCCAAGCATCTCATTGAACTCTACTTGGTATTTTCCGCTTGAAAGGTACTGTTCAGCGAGGCCACATGATTCGAGCCTGTCGATCATGTCGTTAGCCATCTTCCAGTCATCAGGAGACACCAGCTTCTTGTCATTGGACTCAGCTTCCGCAATTATCTCTGCCTTCTTCGTCTTAAACTCACCAGACATTGTAGGCCGCTTCATTTTCCTGACAGCATCAGAACACTCGTCCAAGATCCTGTCGTCAGACACAATCTTGTACAGGTCCATCGCCTTATCGCGTTCGAAGAGGAGCATGTCGTAAAGAGTACCGAAGGTCAATGCAGGGGACTCAAACTTGAGCTTACGCTTCATATATAGGTCGAACTGAGCCATGTCGGCCAGCGCAACCTTCAGAGAGGAGTACGACAAGTGTGCCTTGCCGTACCTCTCCTCTAGGGCTTTAGGAATATCAATCATTTTTTTTAAGTGTGTATTTGGGTTCTCTGCCTTCGCGAATGAAAAACATATCAACCGACCTCAGGGCCTCCTTTTCAGTTGCAAAACAGTGCATCAGTCTGGACTTCCCTATCGCCTTGTTCACCATAAAGAACTCAAAGGCTGTATTTCTGGAGTCGTCTACCTTACCTGAGTATCGCCAAAGACCAGCTAATACGCGGGTTCGAGTTATAGACGATCCATCTATCCTCTTCCTGTCCTTCAGGGCATTGCGGTCGCAACTTTCAGGCATAGGTACGGTTATGTACTTTACCCCGCTCCTAAACTTGCTGTAGGTGATGTTGATTTCCTCAAAATTAATCATCGTACAAACTTCTTGAGTCCTGCCTTCTGCTTGTCAGTAAGGTCATTCTCATACTTAGACATGATGCTATCAAATGCCTTCTGCTTGTCAGAGGAACTCTTGATGTAGTTCACGGCCTTGTCCATAATAGACACCTCTTCCGTAGTCGCGGCTGGCTTCTTTGCGGCTGGCTTCTTTGCGGCTGGCGCTGAGTCTTGTTGTGCAATCGCATCCGACACTTCATTCGCTGAAGCGATAGAAGCATCAATACCGAT
>JGI20160J14292_10000393_pt1 | contig 39764 bp, 52 predicted proteins | sample COG_10_FD_14292 | JGI IMG/M metagenome (IMG submission 14292) | reverse complement strand
ATGATGCGGGAAATGTCTTTACAACTTATGACGATGCAATAAAATTAGCCAATTATGATCCAACAACCGGAACCTCTACTGCTTATACAATCTGTTCAAATATAGCTTCAACAATAACACAGCCAGGAACTTTAAGCGGTTCATATTCAAATCGAACTTTTAATGGGAGTGTAACAATAAATGGAGAATCTACTTTTGATAAATGTCAATTTAATGGGGATGTAACAATAACTGCAAATTCTAAATTTATTAATTGTCAATTTCATGCGAATGTAACAATAACTGCAAAATCTACTTTTGATAGTTGTACTTTTAATGGGAGTGTAACAATAAATGGAGAATTTACTAATTGTACTTTTATTGGGAATGTAACAATAAATGGAAATTCTACTTTTTTAGGTTGTTCATTTTGTGGGAATGGTTGTTCATTTGGTGGGAATGTGAATGTAAAAATAGATGGAAATGGCACTGATGTAACTTTAACGGGAATAAATACTATAAACGGCACTTTAACCATAGAAGAAGGTAGTACCCTAACGAATTCGGGTATTTTTAGCTGCGGGAATATGCAGATGCAGATTAATCCAGCGCCACCACTCCCACCAGCTATTTCGGTATATGGTAAGCTAACGAATGTTAATAACAGAAACAGTATTATTCATGCATTTCCATATATGGCCTATTCTAATTCACAGTTAGTAAATGGTACCGGTATTGAATTAGAAAAAGGTGGTAGTTTAACAAATAGTGGCATTATTTGTAATGGGCTTACTAATATGTTTGGGCTTGGGTTTCCTAATGGGTGTCCTTCTCCTCCTAATGAGTTTCCTCCTCCTCCTATGGGGTTTCCTTCTCCTACTAATGGGGTTCCTAATGGGCTTCCTAATGAGTTTCCTAATGTGTTTCCTAATTTTTTAACATTAGAAACAGATAGTAGTTTATCTAATGAAGAATTTGCCATTATTAAAGGGAATATTATGCAAGAAACTGGTAGTAGTTTAACAAATAGTGGCTATATTAATGGGAATCTTTATCAAGAAACTGGTAGTAATTTTACACAAACAAGTAGTGGCTTTATTTTTGGGATGACGATTGCCATTACTGGTAGTAGTTCAACAAATAGTGGCACTATTACTGAATCATCAAATAATTAAAGTTAAGTAAAACTTTTACAAATTCCATAACTTCTTCTGTGCCATTGCGTTATTCCATGTTCCTTTATTCCATCTATATGAGCCTTCGTTCCATACCCTTTGTTTTTGTCAATGTTGTATTTTTCTATCAATTCTTGATTCTCCAAACACAATTGTTCTATATAGGCATCTCTTTCAACCTTAGCTAATATAGATGCAGCCGCAATAGCACAATAAGTATTATCACCACCTTCAATACAGGTGTGATTAATTTGCGATTGGTGATTGGTAATGTGATCAAAATATATATATGGTTTAAAATCGTTACCATCTACTAGTAATAATGAAATAGTAATATTATTATTTTTTTCTTGAACAATTTTTGAAATAGAGTTATGCATGGAATGAAGTGTAGCTTGACGAATGTTCATTTTATCAATTTCATGTTCATCTTTATAAGATACAGACCAAGCAATTGCATTATTTTTAATATAATCCGCAGCTTCTTTAATTTTTTTTTTAGATGAAAATTTTTTACTATCTTTCAATAAATGATATTGAAAATTAGTATTTTCTCCCTCTTTAGGTAATACAACGGCAGCAGTATAAACTCTTCCAAATAAAGGACCTCGTCCTGCTTCATCAATTCCAATCTCCCATTGCCATTCAGAACGGGAAGAATCAAAGGAAGGTAATAAACAAGATATTTTCTTTTTAGATGGTGTTTCCATATTTTACAATACCCCAACATATAAATTTATTTCAATTATATTTTAATTTTTTTCGATTTATATTTTATACATGAGAAAAGTAATTATTATATTATTATTGCTAGGAATTGTATTTGCCTTTTCTTATTTAGGAAATATGGTTGAAGGTATGAGTAATAACTTTCGTAACCAGGAAGATGCCAATGCTACTTATGAAGGACCAAGTAATAAATTATCTTCTATTGAATTTAATTTCGACGAAGATGAAGACTCACCTACAGGTAGCCAAATGAATCAATCAAAACAAATGAAGAAAAAAATGAATGGTTATCAATACGAATCAGTTCATGACAATAATTACAAAGCAACATATGAAGGACCTTCAGGTTCAAAGACCATAATTGAAAATGATCCTGTGAATCAAAGGCAAATGGTAATGACTGGAGAACAATTACAAAACCAAACAACAAGAGGAATGGCACCACCATTAAGTTCAACCAGTCAAGGAAATTACAATAGCAGTCTTCCAAAGGGAATACCCCGTTCTCAAATTCCGTCGGGAGAGGAAGATATGTATATTTTAAAATCAGAAGTAGTCCCTCCTGTTTGTCCCCGCTGCCCTTCATATTCATCAATGTTTTCAGGAAACGAAGCAAAGAAATGTCCTCCATGTCCTCCATGTGCAAGATGTCCTGAACCCGCATTTGAATGTAAGAAGGTACCAAATTATAATTCTTCAAATGGACAGTATTTACCAAAACCATTATTAAATAATTTTAGTGAATTTGAATAAGTATTTAAACCTTTGATGTTTTAAAACAAGATTTATTCATTTGAAATGTATTACATTTATGTTCTTGAGGAACAATTTTTATAATACATTTTGCTTTTTTCCCATATAATGGTTCTGTACAACCCTTTTCCTTTTTCCTTGTTTGTTTTTTTTCAATAACACAATGAGCTCTAAAATTTTCATATAAATCTCTTACCATTCGGTAGGATAAACCTGATTTTTTTCCTAACATTTTATTAATATGTTCATGTAATAGATAAACATATTTTGAGAAAGTGTGCCTATTGGTAAATACGCATGAGGAAAGAGGAAGACTTTTAAAGTTTTTAGATAAATTAATCCTACAATATTTACAAGGTAAAGTATATTTTAAATTAGTAAGAAACTGTTTATAGTATTTTTTGTCTTGAGAAGTAGGATTACAAGGATAATTAAAACTAATTGCATGTAAATAATGCCATAGACTGGGTCCCCAAACAGCTGTGAGCATACCTTCTCCGCTATTAAAATGTTTATAAGTAAAAACCTTTTTATTTTTTTTGTTTTGATTTTTTCTTGTTTTATTATTTCGGTTTTTCTTTCTAGTATAATTCTTCATATATTAGAACAATAATAAATATTTACGAATCTAATAAATTTTTCAAGCGCTGTATTTCAGGAATTTGTTTGGTTTTAGGTCGAAATCCTACCAGAGTCCTATAAATCGATTCTAAATAATCCGAATCATTTAAAAAGTCTAATTTATTAATCTGAATTAATTTTCCTTCTTTTGTTCTAAACCACATATATAGTAATTATAAAGATTTCTTTAAATCATTGGAAAAAAGTTTCGTTTCAATAATTTTTTTATTATGATTTAATATAAAAATGAAGTTTCTTTTAGAAAAAATACCAACTGGATTATTCAATTTAAAATTTTTAACTATATTATTAGCTGTTGGTACATTATTGGGAACAATCATTTATGTTTATTATAAATATATATCACCTAAATTAAGTCCAACCTATGTTGCTAATAATGAATTTGTAAATCCATCAGATGTCCCCTACGCTGAACTAACGATGTTTTATACAGATTGGTGTCCCTATTGTAAAAAAGCGATGCCCGTATGGGATGAAATGGAACAAGAATATAACGGAAAGATAATAAATGGACATGAATTAGTGGTTAAAAAGGTGGATTGTTCAGATGATAAAAATGAACAAGTAAAAATGGTGCAAGATAAATTTCAAATTGACGGTTATCCAAGTATTAAATTAATTAAACAAAACGAAACCGTTGATTTTGACGCTAAACCAGATAAGGTAAATTTAGAAGAATTTTTAGACAAGGTTTTGATGTAAAGAATATTCCACTTCTTCTATCATTTTTTTCCTTGTTTCGGAGGAACATATTGCTTCTTTCCAAAATTGTAGATTCATACTTTTCATTTTAATTTTTATTTCAGTTCCAGGAAGGAGTGAAGAATTATGATTAAAAGCATGAATTATTTTATTTATAATAGTGAAAATATAATCTAATATATTGGAAATAGATATATTTTTTTCTTCAACAGGCATATGAGTTATTCCCATAATAGTTTCTTTATCAGATTCACAAAATTTTAGGGGGTAATTAGATAATAGTCCTCCGTCAAAAAACCATTCATCATTAATTTGTATTGGTGCAAAAAGAGGAGGAATAGAACACGACATTTGTATTGCATTAATAATAGTTATATTTGGATAAGTTAAATAATTGACACAAACTGTTTGAAATGAATTGAGAGAAGTAGAATAAACATGGAAAGGAATAGGGAAGCGTGTAAATAATTCAGTTAATGTAATCTCACAGTCTAAATCGGCTGATTTTAATAAGGGTTGTAAAATTTGAGAAAACAAGTGAGAACCAAATAGTCCTTTGTTTTCATAAAACTGAAAAAGGAGTGAGGGTGATATATGAAATACCTTTTCCCAAGGCCTTTTAATTAAATATTCATCTACATGATCCCAATTTAATTGTAATAAAACAATAAGTCCTAATATAGCTCCGGAAGAGGTACCATGTATTGAATCCAAATTTTCATAGGACCAGATTTGGTCTTGGTGACTTTTTTTAAGCGCGCCATATTCGAATAAAAAATTAGGACCCCCTCCAGAAAAAACTAAATGTTTAATTTTATGCATATATATACATAATTTTTTATGTATATATAAATTATGACGCATATATTTACTTTGAAAGATTTAAATGATTTTAGTGAAAAAATAGATTTAGATGAGCTTTATGAAAAAAAACAACATCAGGATTTATTAAAATTGGAAATTTTCAATAAAATTTTACATCGTATTCATGGAAAAATTAAACAATCTTCTAGGTTACAACCAGAAGATCAATTTTGTTGGTTTGTAATTCCAGAGACAATCATAGGGGTTCCCAAATATGATCAAGGTCATTGNATAGGATATTTGANAGAAAAATTAAAAACCAATGGATTTATTGTTAAATACTTTCATCCAAATTTGTTTTTTATTTGTTGGAAACATTGGGTTCCNTCTTATGTAAGNACAGAGATAAAGAAAAAAATAGGAGTTAATGTAGATGGATTTGGNAATGTAAAAGATAAAAAGAACAAAGANAATGATTCATTTCCATTATTGATGAATGGNGANGATATAAAGCAAATAAAAAAACCCAAAGTATCATTTAAATCNATAGATGAATATCAACCAAAAGGTAATTTTATTTATACAAATGAAATCGTAGATGAATTTCAAAGTAAATTTAGATAGGTTTTGTTTCAGATATAGTATTTTCCATTTTTTGTTCAAGACTTTTAATTTGATTTTGGGTCAAAACAAGCATTTGTTTTTGTACAATAGCTTCATAAAGTTCTAGACCCTTAATATAGTCTTCTTCACATTGAATAAACATTTCAACAATTAATTTTCTAGTTTTATCAACAAGTTCTTGTAATTTTTCGAAATTCAAATTAGGTTGAATAGTAATTTTTTTCTTTTGATTAATAATTTGGTAAATAAAAATTTCATCTAAAATTTTCATTAATTCAAGTTGTTTAGAACTAGAATTTTTTTTCATTTGTTTAATGTGCTTAGCATATTCTTGGTAAAGAGGGAAGTTGTCGTTAGAAGAAGTAGCAGTATATTCTTTTGTGAAGGGCGTGCCTTTTTTGCAGCTATCTTTTGCTTTAAAATTTCTGAGTTGAATATCTGAGAATTTTTGAATTTCAGGAGGAACTGTTTTCTCTCCAGTAAATGCTTTATACATTTTTTGAACATCTAATTTGTATTTTATTTTCATATCAGAAGACATAGAGGTATATTTACCGGTTTCATAATTATATTCATCTTTATATAATTCTTCAAGTTCAGAAATTCCAGGTTCATCAGATAAATTTTTAAGATTTCCATCTTTAAAATGATTAATATTGCAATATTTTGGCTTAACATGAATAGTAGATAAATCAGAAAAGTCACGATTATTAATAAGGGCTTGAATTCTGGAAGCACAAATGCCAGTTTTTTGTAAAGTAAGTTTAATAGAAGAAGGTAATTTAGATTTTTCCTGAATTCCGACTTGTTGTTTGTTGCCGAATTGATCAGTGTAAGAGTACATGGGGTTAATAGAGGTCAAAATACAAGCAAATATATGTGCAATTTTTACATAAAATTTGGCGATACCAATACACATTCTTTGTTTTTTAGAAGCATTTTTAACATCAAGGTTTTGTAAGTTGGTATTTTGAAGATAAACAAGTTTTTGATTATCAAGTTCATTAACTTTAATTCCCTTTTTCATTTTAGTTGCTAAAAATTCAATTTCTTTAGAATTAAAATTTTGATTAATGATTTTGGAAGTAAGAACAACTAAATTATTGCAGTATTTAGCATCTCTAAGTTTTTTCAAATCCTGGAAATTCTGTTTAAAAATATATTGAGTAGCAATCATATTCAGAGATTGAAGTAGATTTCTGTCATTTGATGATTTCCCTTGAGCTGCTCCCATTTATATATATGAATATTTAATAAAATTGATTTAAATACATAAAAACAATATAAATGAATAATGGATATGAATAAAACTAGAAAGAAAAATAGGCAACATCAAAAAAAATTATGGATGGCATTTGATGAAGAAATAAATAAGAAAGCAACTATTGAATGTGTTTATAGAAAAGAAGGAGAAAGAGATCAATGCGATTCTTGCCAATCCATGTTATATTATTCAGATGAAGGTTATTTAACATGTGCAAATAGAAAATGCGGTATATTATATAAAGATTCTTTGGATCAAAAAGCGGAATGGCGTTTTTATGGATCAGAAGACAATAATAATAATGATCCTACACGCTGCGGTATGCCTGTAAATCCATTATTAAAAGAATCATCTTATGGATGTAAAGTAGTATGTATGGGAAGTTCATCATACGAAATGCGTAAAATAAGAAGATATACAGAGTGGCAATCGATGCCTTATAAAGAAAAATCCCAATACGATGAATTTCAAAAGATTCTTATTATGGCTTCTCAATCAGGGATACCTAAAATTATTATTGATGATGCAATTCGTTTTCATAAAAAAATATCAGAGCAAAAGACATTTAGAGGATTAAATCGAGATGGTATTATAGCAGCATCCATTTATATTTCATGTAGGGTAAATCATAATCCAAGAACAGCCAAAGAAATAGCTACAATATTTCATCTTGACAATACAAGTGCTACTAAGGGTTGTAAAAATGCGATGTCTATTGTAAATACATTAGAAGGTAATATGGAAAATAATGAAAAGACATCATTTAGTAAAACAACACCTTTGACATTTATAGAGAGATATTGTAGTCGTTTAAACATAAATCAAGAACTGACAAAACTTTGTCAATTTATTGCGGTGCGTATAGAAAAGAACCGTATGATTCCGGAAAATACACCTCATTCGATTGCAGCAGGTATAATTTATTTTGTGATACAAGTATGTAATTTAAATATTACCAAAAAAGATATACATTTGATTAGTGAGATTAGTGAGGTAACAATAAATAAGTGTTTTAAAAAATTGGAAGGATTGAAAGATCAACTAATTCCAGAATCTATATTAAAAAAATATAATAGGTAAATATAAGATGATTCCTCAAATTATATTTATAGTTCCCTACCGAGATCGAAAGGAACATAAGTGTTTTTTTGATAAATATATGGAGTTCATACTGGAAGATGTAAAGGATTATGAAATATTTTTTTCTCATCAAAAAGATACTAGGTGTTTTAATCGTGGCGCGGTAAAGAATTTAGGCTTTATAGCAATGAAGGAAAAGTATCCAGATGATTATAAAAACATTACATTTGTATTTCATGATATAGATTGTTTGCCTTATACCAAAAATTTATTAAATTATAAGACTAAAGAAAATGTTGTAAAACATTTTTATGGCTTTGAATTTGTACTTGGAGGAATTGTTTCGATCCTGGGATCGGATTTCGAAAAAATAAATGGTTTTCCCAATTTTTGGAGTTATGGCTTTGAGGACAATGTTTTACAACATCGTGTTTTAAAAGCTCATATGAAAATCGATCGTTCAAAATTTTTTAAGATTGGGGATAAGAATATACTTCATTTGATTGATAACCCTATTAGAAATATTGATTTGGCACAGGCAAATGGGTTAGAATTTGAACATATCCCTAATGGAATTTCCACCCTATATAATCATACTTTTACTATTAATAATGAAATGATACATCATACTAAATTTGATGTTAAACCATATTCTAATAAAAGGAAAGAAACCCAAGTTGATTTGCGAAAAACAACTGGAAATCAGATTATTGAAATGAGAAGAAAAAATATGGTTTCTCGCAGAAGAAGGAATCCTACAATGTCTTTACAAATAAATTTGTAAAATAGCATAAAAAAATAATATTATGCTATTTTATGATTACTATTTATATACAAGGAGGCTTAGGAAATCAATTGTTTCAGATATTTACATTAATTGCTGCTTCTCTTGAAAATAAAATCCCCTTTTATTTTACTTCTTATAAACCGGATGAGGTATCTCCTCACGATGAGAATTCGAAAAGACCAACCTATTGGAATAATTTTTTGAATTCATTAAATAAATTTGTAAAACCGAGAGAAAATACCCAAGGGAGTCAATTGATTCAAGAAAAAAAGCCGTTTTCATTTGATCCATTTTCAATTTCAACTGGTCAAAAAACTGTTTTATTTGGATATTTTCAATCTTATAAATATTTTGATCAACATTACAATTCTATTTTAAAATTTTGCAAAATCCCTCAACAAATTTTAATAATTAAAAATGAATTCAAAATACTGTTAGAGAGAAATAATTGTCAATTGGTGTCTATTCATTTTAGAATTGGAGATTACGCCTATTCAAAAGGTGCCCATACCATTTTATCTATGGACTATTATGTCAAGGCAATTGAAAAATTAACCAGATTAATTCCTTCTACAAAATTAAAATTTATTATTTTTGGAGAAAAACAAAATGAATCGATTTTAAATGACCATCTGAAAACTCTTGAAATGCATTTTTCCAATCATAGTTTTTTATTTTGTCCATTTGAAATTGATGACTGGAAACAAATGTTACTTATGGCTAACTGTGATCATAATATTATTGCTAATAGTACATTTAGTTGGTGGTCAGCTTATTTAAATGATAACCCCAATAAAAAGGTAATAACACCAATTTGGAAACATAATAATGAAAATATTCATAAAGATTTAATTCCTATATCTTGGAATACAATAGATTGTTAAAAATCTTTGTAGGACAGAAATTGCATTTATTTTTTTGGAAGTAACAAAATTAGGCGGGATCATAGGTTTATTCCATTTTTGATGAAATTGATCGCATAGTGTTTCAAAATTAGGTGCATTTAAATCCATAGTATTAGTAAAAATTATATACCATAAAAATTCTAGGGTATATCCACATACCCTTCCTTTTTCTTTGATCCCTCTCATCGATCCATTTGGTTCGTCAAATTCAACCATTTTATATAAATTCTTCCAAAAACTCAGAGGCCTTGCAAGTATATTTTTTTTAGGAACAATATATTGAGAGCAAATACTTATTGTAAATAAAGAATAGGGACAGTTTTTTACTTTGAATATTTCTTCATATTTTTTTTTTATTGGACAATCGTTTGTTCCATCTGGCACATTATGAAGTTCTTGTAAGAAAGGGGAAAATGAAGATGATGATTTTAATTCATTTAAATATTTAATTGCTTTCTTAATTTGGTGTTTATTACATTTTCCCTCAGCTCCAACCGAGTAAAGTCTATCAAACGGGTCGCCTTGCAAAAATACAGTTACATCTGCTAAAGTTTTATAATTATGTATAATATGATAAAGATAAGTACTTGATTCTCTTCCGTAATTAGGTAATGGAATAGAATCAAATATAGGTTTTGAGGATTTATCATAGATTTTATATGGAATTTTAATTCTAGCTAACCAATCCATATTTTCATTATATTTTGCAATAACTAATTCTATAGGCATATATTTCTCTCATTTAATAATTCTTTCACTTTTTCGCAATACGATTGATAATGGTTCTTAAATTTTTTATTATTTATACTACATCGACCACATGTGTATGCTCTGATATGGAAATGGCGGACCAATTGGGTATAAAGAGAGGGTTTTAAATCATGTATAGAAATTTTATCAATTGATCCAGTTATTTGTTCGCACATTACACATCCATGCAACCATCCATCACTAGGCATATCTTGTAATTTTGTAAATAAAATTATTTTCTTCATAGTTGTAGTTATTAAAAGTATTGATTATTCTATTTACATAAATAATTATTTAATATAATAATATTAAAATATATATTATATTAGAAATATAATATGGAAATAATTCAAAGTTTTTACTATTCTTCTAATAATATTAGACAAAATGAAATAGAATTATGTTTATTTAAAAATTTAAATAATCAATTAATAAATAAAATTCATTTATTTATTACAGAGAATGATAGTAATACATTTAAAATATCTTTGTTTAACAAACATGAAAATAGGGAAAAAATTGTTTTACTTGTATTAAACCATCAACCAACCTATCCAGAACTCTTTAGCTATGCTTATAATTTGAAAGATATTATTTGTTGTATTTGTAATAGTGATATAGAAATTGTATTTGAAGATACAAATATTTTACCAAAACTTAATAATGAAAATATAATATATTTTCTTAGTCGGTACGAATATGATATGTCTTGTCCCCAAATAACGAATTTTCAAGGTTCCCATGATGCATTTGTATTTCATTCAGATACTTTAAAACTAAATATTGAAAATAAAGATATGAAATTTATTCATTATATTCAAAATACTAGTGGCATTGAAGCACTTTTAACTATATATTTTATAGAACTATTAAAGTATAGAATATTCAATCCATGTTGGCAGATAAAATTAATTCATCATCATAAATCTAATATTAGGTTATGGATCAATCAAAGAAAACCTCCAGTAGGTTATACAGCAGTTAGTCCTATTCGAAATGCACATGGTATTCATAATAAATATATAATAAATCCTTGTAAATTATAATAGATTTAATATTAATTCATTAATATTTTTGTATTCGGAATATGGTCTTAAACAATGATAATCTGAATAAAAACCCGATTTTATTTTTTTCATTTCTGTTTGATTGATAACATTTTTATTCATATGTATTCTATCTAGTCTATTAAAATTGGTTAAATTATCATTTAGATAAATAAAATTATTTGTTTTTATATTCCATAATTTTATATAATTGTATAAATCTATTTGGTCTGTAAACCAATCACTATTTCCAGGTCCTTCACAAAATGTTTGTTTTATCTGATTAAATCGGGTAATTATTTTGTTAGTTATATTTTCTAAAGAATATATTTCAAATATATCTCTCCATATTTTATTAGTTGCAACATTATAACACATAGCAATTTGATTATCTGTTTTTAATAAAACATCACGATAATAAATAAATTTATTATTTTCAAATGATTCAATATTTTTTGAATAATATGTCTTATTCATAGGTAATATATCTATATCTGTAATTAATATTCCATGTTCATAATCTAATATTGCTGGATATAATAACCGAATATATTGGCTTATAAATGCCGTAGAAATATTAATTATTGGTTTAAACAATATTATATTTTTATCGTGTAACATTAAATTATCAGGTATATAATCTGAAATTAAAACAATTTTAACATCAATATCAGGATATAATTTATTCCAGGTTTTTATAAAAATAGGTATAAAATCACAATATAATGGGTTTAAATTACAAGAAGTTAAAACGCAATCTAATTTCATTTTATATAAATTTAATATTAATATTTATATCTAATTACGAATATTAAGATAAAATGATTTTATTTAATATATATGAAATATGAATACATTTCTGGTGAATTATTTTCCAAAATTGCAGATGTTTCAATATACGATAGAATTTATCTTAATCAATTTCCAAATATAAAATATAATTGTAATAAAATTATATATAATAATGAACCAATAAATAAAGATTCATTATCAATTATTAATAATTCAAATATATTTTTTGTAAAAACAGATCATTTAAAATTTTTTATAAATTATATTTTACCCTTTATTTCTAATAAATTTATATTAATAACACATAATTCGGATTTGTCATCGGGAAATAACAAAATTATTTATAATAATAAGTTTTTAATAAAATGGTATGGGCAAAATATGATTCCTAATTATGATATAGATAAATTGATCGGAATTCCAATTGGATTAGCAAATTCCCAATGGAAAGGTTCCGATTATAATATTTGTAAAAAATATAAAAATAATATTAAAGAAAATTTATTATATTTCAATTTTTCATTAAATACTAATAAAAAAAGAGGTTGTATAGAAAATATTTTATTAAAACAAGGCTTTTCAAAAAATTCAAATAAAGATTGGGAATATTATATAAAAGAATTATCTACATATAAGTTTGCTATTTCCCCAGAAGGAAATGGAATAGATTGTCATAGAGTATGGGAATGTATATATGTTGGATGTATTCCAATACTAAAAAATAATAATATTATGTTTGATTTTTTTAAAGATTTACCTATTTTATGGGTGGATAATTTTTCTATTGTAACTGAAACATTTTTATTAGAACAATATAAAATTTTAAAAAATGTAAATTTTAATATCGAAAAATCAACACTAACATATTGGTATAATCATATTCATAATTTACACATTTGAATATTTATTTCACTATCTAAAGTTCACCTGTATTGTCAATAAATAAATAGTCATTATGGGAACCATCCCAGCCTGGGTTATCAACGATATTATAATTAGAAAAATTAGAATGTAATTTATAATTATTTGAAGTTAGATAATTCATAATATCATTATATTGGTTTGGATAAATCTCTATTAACATATATTTGGGTCTATGTTTATTTAAATTCAGACCTTTTAATATTTCTAATTCATATCCTTCAGTATCTAATGATAAAAAATCTATATTTTTACAATTATATTTATTTAATATTTTCTCTAATGTAATAGCCTTTACTTTAATTTGAGTCTTATTTTGTAATCGTTTTCCTTCTATACTTCCCATAGGATGATTTTCTAAAAAATCACCAAAAACATACTCGTCTTTAAAATTATCGGATACACATGCATAATTCAAACATATAGAATTTATTCTATTTTTTTTACATAATTCAAATCCTTTTAACGAAGGCTCTATTAATATTCCTGTCCATTCATGTTCTTTCTCAAAAAAAGCTGTATTGCTTTGAAATAAACCATCATTTGCTCCCAATTCTATAAAGAAACCGTTTTTTTTATTAATGATATTATATAGTTTATTTTGTAATGGAATACCTTTATTGTCAACATGAGAGTATATCATAAATTATAAATTACTGAATAATTTTATCTTTATATAATATTATGTATATATGTTGCTTAAACAATTACTAATTTTAGGCCATCCAAGATGTGGTAGTGGGTTTTGCTCCTACTATTTAAATTTGTTAGGACTACAAATAGTACACGAAAAAGACCCTTTACATCATGATGGTATATCGAATTGGGCATTCACTATTATACATAATAAGAATGATAATATTTATCCAAGATATGGATTGAACGGAGATTTATGGAGAAATAAATATGAATTTAATAAAATCATCGTTCATTTAAGAAACCCTTTTGATAGTATGGAATCTATAATAAATGAAAATAATATAGGCTGGTCTTTCAATATAAGACAACTCTATATTAAGAAGGAACTAAATAAAACTATATTGGGGAATGATTTGGAAAAGGCTATATTATGTTATCTATATTGGTATGAAATACTGTTATCTAGATGTGATTTTTATTTTAGAATAGAACACGACTTAGATCAGTTGAATGAATATGTGAGTAGTCTGTTTGACAAAGAAATAACCAGTATCGATAATACAAAAATAGATAAAAAAGTTAACAGTAAGTTGAAAATAAAATCACTGACAAAAGAATCATATTTAAACGTGAATAATGATATCATGTATCAACTTAATAAATTTTGCATTAAATATAACTATCCAACATATGAACAAACATTTAGATCAATATGATAAATTTAATATTAATTTATCATCTTCATTTAAATTTAAATCGTCGGTTTTTACATTATTTCCAAATAATAAACAATCTATATATATAAAAGTTCAGTAAATGCTTTCATATATTTAATATCCAAATTTTTATTAATACTATTTATTCTAATATGATAATGTTCTTTTTCTATTATATCTTCTATCAACTTTTTTTTGTCAAATATTTCTATACCATTTGTTAAATCATATCTATCTAATTTAGATTTATTAATATTACTCAATAAATCCCCAATTGAAACATCATCTACCAAATTTTTATTTAGCTTATTTTTATTATTTAAAATAATATTTACAATATCTCGTGATAACCAAAATCCAGAACCTGATACAAATGGTATATTTTGTGCCGGTTGTATTCCATTTACTCCAGCATAAATATTATTATCATTCAAATTTTCACTTATTTTTAATATATTTTCTACAATAAAAAATGAAGATAAATTAGTTCTAATAATATGTTTATAATCATATAAATTATTAATTATTTTACACCTTTGAACATTTAAAACGCCGACTTTTTAATAATTTTGTCCGTCTCCGTGACCACCATCATAATAAAAACATATATCTTTAACATATACACTATCAGTATGCTGTAATGCTCTTAACCAACAATCGTAATCTTCTTGACCATTTTTTACACATTTCATATTATTTATTTTATCTAATATAGTTTTTTCAATTACAACTGAACTACATATTACACAATTATGTATTTTTAAAAAATTTAAATTCCATATTATAGGAAATCCGCTGTTTAGTAAATTACTACCTTTACTGATATAAATATTTTGTAATGTTTTATAATAGAGTTCATCATTATATTTTTTATATGATTTTGTAGGATTAAATATACCATTCCCAATTAAACCATCTGATGAAGACATTTTACAACCGGTTTCTTGCATAGATTTTAATTGTAACTCTATTTTATTAGGAAACCAAATATCGTCATCATCACAAAAAGCGATATATTTACCAGAAGATAATTCAATTCCTTTATTTCTAACAAAACCAGCACAAGCATAACCAAATATTTCCTTACTATTTTTTTCCAAATGAATTATTTTAATATTATTACTTTCCCAATCGTAATCATAATATTCTTTTTCTGTAGATTTATCATTTATTACAATAATTTCAATATTAAGATAAGTTTGTGCCTTTACAGATTTTATTGTATTTAATAAATACTTAAATCTATTATATGTTGGAATAATTACACTTACTTTATCCATATAAATTGATTAATATATAAAAATATATATATTTGAACGATTATCACTCGGCGTTTTAAATGTTCAAAGGTGTAAAAGATTCTATAGTTTTTATTAATATTCCTGGCATATAAGATTCGGGTGTATTTAGTATTAATTTATCATCATCATTTAAATTTAAATCGTCGGTTTTTACATTATTTCCAAATAACAAATATGTTTTTTTAAAATATCTCTATGTTCATTAGATACTGAATCATCAGCATATACATATCCTCCTACAAAGTAATAATTTCTACAGTATTTAATAGGAAAGGGTTTAACACAATTTTCATATGAAAATTTTCCAAAAGTACTATGTATAAAGCAATTATTTTTTATTATAGGATAAATATATTTATTTAATAAATCTTGATCTTTATTATAAAATTTTCTTCCATGATCATTTAATTCCTTAGATTGTATTAACTTTGACCAGGATGAAATACTTTTAATTTTTCTAGTTCCAAACATTCCACCCATAATTGGGGTATTTTCTTTCATATGATGTGGATGATCTCTCATTATATGAAATAGTTTTCCAGATACTAACCATTCATCTACAGCTAATTTTTCTCTTAATAAAATTCTCGTATCTGTATCTCTAGACATATTTATTTCTACCTCTGGGTCATCAATAGATTCAAAACGCCATGTCATTGGTTTGTGTAAATTTAAATCACCTATTTTTAAAATAACTTTAACATTTGATTTATTTTGTAATTGTTCAATAATATTGACAGAAACACTATCTTGATGAATATAAAACCAACATTCAAAATCAGGATAAAAATGTAATGCCAAATCAGCATTTTTTATGGCACCAATCGTATAAGTAGGATTGTCACCCCATAAAGAAAAACTTATCACTTTTTTGTTCATTTTATATTTTTATTCCTTTTTTATATTTAAATATTATTTAGATATAAATATGTAAATTATAATATTATTATAATGTTAATACCTTTTTGGCAATTATATCAACAATATAATCTTAATATTTCTGGTATTTTACATATTGGTGCTCATGAATGTGAGGAACTAAAAGATTATGTCCGATTTAACATAAATCCTTTACAAATATATTGGATAGAAGCTCAACAAAATAAAGTAGATCAAATGAAATTAAAAAATATTCCAAATATTTATCAGGCAATTATTGATGATGTAGATGATAAAGAAATACATTTTAATATTTCTAACAACGGACAAAGTTCCTCTATATTAGAATTTGGAACTCATTTAATACATCATCCACAGGTTCATTTTACTCAACAAATAAAAGGAAAAACAAAAAGATTAGATACTCTTATTGAAGAAAATAATATTCCTATTGAACATTTAAATTTTATGAATTTAGATATTCAAGGGGTAGAACTTAGAGCTTTAAAGTCTATGGAAAAATATTTACATCATATTAATTATATTTACACCGAGGTAAATAGTGATTATGTTTATAAAGATTGTAATCTAGTTGGTGAAATAGATGGATATTTATCGCCATTTGGATTTACAAGAGTAGCTACTAAAATGGCTGGAAATGCTGGTTGGGGTGATGCTTTTTATATTAAAACTAAATAATTTTAATAATATAGCTTTTATTAATTATTAAAATTTAAAATTCTTTATAACTTAGTAGCTATAATATCATTTCCATCTCTATCATTTATATCACGCAATTTATAATTATATTTTATTAATTTTTGCTCTACTAATTTCATACCTTCATTGCCATAATTATTTAAATTATCGTCGTTATTATATTTGGTAAAACACTCGGTTGGAAATCCCCATTTTTCATAACGAATATTTTTAATATTATATTTATCTAAATCTATCATCTTAATAATTTCGGAATCAAAACCTTCAGTATCAATTTGTAAATATTCAATATTTGTTATATTTAATTGTTCACAAATAGTATCAAATTTAATAGTTGTAGCTTTAAAACTACACATATTTTTTTTTTCACCCCAATCATTCATAGGTAATAAACTAAATTGACCATCTGTATATGTATGATTGCCTTGTTTTCTTTCAGGTTGAACGCCAGGTTCTCCGTAAATACCGTCTTTTGCCGGAATAAATAATTCCACTTCATCATTATCATTATAATAAATGGCTTTATTGATTGTATGAACATTTACAAAAGATTTATAATTATTCTTAATTGAATTTAAATGTTTGGAATTTGCTTCAACTAACACAATCATATCTGGTTTATGTTTAATACATAAGTTTCTAAAATTATCATTGCCGTCGTTGGTTCCTATTTGAAAAAATATTTTCATTTATATAATTATATAATTATATGTTTTAAGTTAGTTTTTAATTTTAATAAAAACATATTTAATTCCCTTCAAATGGAAATAAATCGTCTGTGTTTTTATTACCTTGAACTGATCCTAACTATACTGATGATGAAAAAACCTTTTTTTTTAGCTTTATTCTTATTAGTTAAATCGTTTGGGAATATATTACGAATGAATAATCAAATGCTAATTCCTTTAAATATCCATAACGGTCTGCTTGACCAAAGTGTCCCTGTTGCATCTCTGTTTTTAATAACAGCATACTCTTAGGATTTTCATTAAATTCCCTCAATTTGGCTATCCATTTTGCCGGTTCCCAATAGGCTACTCGAGGATCATTTAATCCTGCTAATGCCAAAATATGAGGATATTTTTCTTTTCTGACATTATCATAAGGACTATATTGTAAAATATAATCATAATACTTTTTTTCATTTGGATTGCCCCATTGTTCCCATTCAGGTATGGTTAAAGGAATACTTGGATCACACATTGTATTCATTACATCCACAAACGGTACTCCTGCAATAACACAATGAAACAAATCAGGGCGCATGGTAACAGCAGCCCCTACTAGTAATCCTCCAGCACTTCTTCCTTCAATTGTAATTTTATCTCCATAGTTTTCCTGTTTTAAGTGCTCTGCACATGCAATAAAATCTTGAAAGGTATTCATTTTTTTCAACATTTTTCCTTCTTCAAACCACTCATAACCCAAAAAACTACCACCACGAACATGAGCAATTGCATAAACAAACCCCCTATTCAATAAAGGTAATATCGATGCACGAAATGTAGGATCAATTGTAATACCATAAGATCCATACCCATATAAATAAATAGGATTGCTGCCATCTTTTTGAAACATATCTTTTCGGTAAATAAGGGACATCGGCACCTTATTCTCTTTTGTATAAATACGCTCTACTCGATATAAAGAAGAATCAAAATTGGGTATTTCCTTTACTCTAATTATATTTCCCTCTCTCGTATCCAAGTTCAAACGATGACAAGTTACAGGTGTTTTTAAAGAAGTTTGACAGTAAAAAATAATATTTGAATTGTAAAATAATCTCATCAAAGAAAGATTAATAATTTCTCCTTCTGCATCAATCCAATAGTTCTTTTTTTTAAGTTCATGTGGAATAACCCAAATGTAACTATTTCCATTTTTCTTAACCGATAGGATTAAATAATCTTTTAAAATAACCATTCCTTCAATATAAATTGAAGATTCATAGGGCATATATTCGATCCAATTCTCTTCATTTGTATTTTCCAATTCACATTCCATTATTTTGAAATTTTTTGCATCATCTTTATTGGTTAAAATAAATAACCGATTTTGATATACTGATACTTCATATTTATGTCCTTGTCGAAAATCTGTTACTTGTTTAATATTTTTATTTTCATGTGTAAAATAAAAAACTTTTGATGATTCTACACTATCAGAATGCAAAAATAAATAACGATTATCCTCTCCAACCGAAAATCCTAGACTATAAAGGTTCTTCCGTTTCTTCATAAATCTTTACATGTTCCTTTGTATAAAAATCATAATTCCACAACTGATGAATTCTATTTTCATTATTACCTTGTAAGTAGTAAATAGAATTTTGATACCATTCGTACCCACCGTACATTAAATTAGGAATAGAGTGAAGTATATTTTCTTTAGTTTTAATTGATTGGATTACTAAATTATAATTTTCTGAACCATTATAATCAACACAATAACTCATCAATTTTTGTTCTTCATTTACACGAAAACTTTTCAAATGAAATGATTTCTTTTCAAAAGCTAGGTTATTTTCATCAAGTAATATTTCTTCTTCGTTGTTTTCCATATTTACTCGACAATGAAGATGATAACTTTTTCCTGTCAAGGTTCTTGAAAAATAATAATATTTACTTTTCCATCCTTCCTTTAAATGACTTTGAGGCAAAGGAAGACTGTCATAATCTTCCTTTACATTTGACAACAATTCTTGGTATAAATTATTTTGAGTAGATTCTTGTCCATTCATAATAAATCTTGTGTAATCATTTTCTTTATGTAATACATCTAATACCTCTTGCGACTCCTTATTCCTTAACCAAAAATAGTTGTCTTCTCTATAGATTCCGGGAAACATTGCATTTTCTCCACGAAATACTCCATCCATTTTTCCAAAAAATACTTGATGAGGTATTCTCTTAATAGTAGGACGCTCCATTATAATATTGTAAAAAATATTATTTATATCTTAATATAATATACTTTAATTATCCAGATTGTGTATAAGATGTTTGAATAAAATAAAATCCTAATAAAACCAATATCATTCCTCCAATATAACGCTTCATGTCAAATTTTTCCAATTTAAAAAAATACCAACTTGCTAAAAATGTTATAAACACAGAAACACTTAATAATAAATGGACATTGGTCGGATTATCAGAATAAAACATTGCATAATAAATAAGAAAACGAGATAAAATCATGGTTACTACCACCAAAATAGAAATTTCAATAAAATATTTGTCATACTTTGATAATAATTTGAGGGAAAATATATGAATCCCAATTACTATTGCTGCTAATAATGAAAATAATAAATATTCCATTTATTCTATAAAATTGAATAATATTTTATTAATATTTTCTCTCTAACTTAACAATATGAAACCCATTCAAGATATTGAAAATATAGCCCACTCCCAAAAAACACTTGTACATGAAAAATCTTTATTAAAGAAAAATATTATAGAATGTGTGAAAGATCTAAATGATCAATCTATTTTATCTAACGATCTTAGCAAAGAACTTATTCTTTTAAAAAGAAAATATAAGATTTCTCCTTCAAAAGCACAATTAGGAATGGTGTATGATATCTTGGTGGATCAAAATATTATACCTAAGAATGAAAAACTTCAAAATTTTATTAAAACAAAAGAAATGAGATCATTATCAGGTGTAATTGTCATGTCAGTTATTACCAGCCCTTATCCTGAATATGTACAAAATGGAAAAAAAAGAAAACAAATATTTAGTTGCAAACATGATTGCTTTTATTGTCCCAAAGAAATTGATGATAATGGTAATGATGTAAATCCGCGAAGTTATTTAAGTGCAGAACCAACTGTCGCAAGAGGATTACAAAATGATTTCGATCCTGTGCGTCAATTTAACGACCGAGCGTATCAATATTTATTAAATAGACACTATGTGGATAAGGTTGAACTTATAGTATTAGGAGGAACCTGGACTGAATATCCCAAAGAATACCAAGAAACTTTTATAAGAGATTTATTTTGGGCCGCCAATAATTTATATAATGATCAAAAAAATCCAAAAGGAAGCTTAGAATATGAACAAAAAATCAACGAAAAATCAAAATCTAGAATTATTGGACTTACTCTCGAAATGCGACCAGACTCAATAAATGAAGAAGAAATATTTTGGCTGCGTAAATTAGGTTGTACTCGAGTTCAACTTGGAATTCAACATACAGATGATTCAATTTTAAAAAAAGTAAATAGAGGATGTAATAGAAAAGATGCAGAAAATGCTTTGACTATGCTTAAAAATTATGGATATAAAGTAGATGCACATTGGATGCCAGATTTACCTGGCAGTTCGCCTGAAATCGACAAAAAAATGTTTCGTAATATATTATATCGTCCTGAATTGCAATTCGATCAATGGAAAATTTATCCTACTTCTGTCGTCCCTTGGACAAAAATAAAAAAATGGTTTGATGAAGGAACATATACTCCTTATACCGACCAAGATCCTGAAAATTTAATGAATGTATTAATGATGGTAAAACAACAAGTACATCCATGGATACGCTTGAACCGTGTAGTAAGAGACATTCCAAATAAAACCAGGGAGGGGAAACTTTATATTTACGGAGGAAATAAAAAAACAAATCTCAGACAAATGTTACACCAACGCCTAGACGAAAAGGGAATGTTTTGTGGTTGTATCCGATGTAGAGAAGTTAAAGGAAATATTTCATTATTAGAATCAGCAGTAATAGTAGAAAGGGAATATGAATCTTCTGGAGGTATTGAATATTTTATAAGTATTGAAAGTGGAAATAGCAAAACTTCTTATTTAAATTCAGGTAAATGGTTCTCTATTGAAGGAAAAAATGAACCAGGAATATTATATGGATTTATTAGATTACGATTATGTAATAATAAAAGTAATAAATATTTACAAAGTATAACAGATTGTGCTTTGATAAGAGAACTTCATATTTATGGACAAGTGAAAAGTAAATATGATAAAAATGAAAATAATAATTTTTGTCAAAATAAAGGATTCGGAAAACAATTGATGAATAGAGCGGAAAAAATTGCTATTAAAAACGGTTATCAGAAAATTGCAGTTATATCAGGAATTGGAGTAAAGGACTATTATAGAAAACTTGGCTATAAATCACAAGAAACTTATATGATTAAAGAAATTTCTATTATAAAATTTTATCTAAATCAAAATATTCATCAAATTTTAGATCATTTATGGTTAATATTTGCTTATATATACATCATTTATACAAATTATAATAATATTCTTTGAAACATAAACCAATTATCCCATTGCATCAATTCTTTTTTTTCTACGAATTCAGTATGAATTTTGAATTTATCAAAATTATTAACAATTAAATCGGCCAAAAGTACTTGGTCATCTTTTAAAATGTATTCATGTTGGAAATATTCAGCTAACCGCTTGTAATAAGTTTGGAACCACCAGTCAATACTGTTTTTGTTAATTAATAAAAAACCTCCTGATATAAATATATTATCTTCAGGTACTTGAGTACTGGGCATACCCAATTTATTTTTATTTAAAAATACATTACAAAGCTTAAAGGCCTCTTGTTGATTTCCACAAACATTCCCATAATGAATTTTAAATTTTTCCAACTCTTGTACTCTAAATTTATTAGGCCATTCTTTTATTTTTTCATTTTGTAAATCACAATCTCTTCCTCGGAAATACCCAATATCCATCCATCCAAACCAGGTACCATTTTTGAAATATTGCTGAGAATAGGCTTTTTTTATAAATGATATTTTTTCATTCCAAATCATATTTAGCGTCCAATCTATCTTTTTATGTAATTTGTACATACTTTTTGAATGATTTTTTTCCCAATTTTCTTTCCATTGGTAAGTATAAAATTCAGTTTTTGGATATATTATCATCTTTATTCTATGATTATTATGTAAATATTGTTCTATCATTACTTTACTCTTTTCATCTGTAAAAATAACTAAATTAAATTTTACTACATTCTCTAATAAATTTTTTATCCATTGTTGATATTCCTTTTTATCATATTTAGAATCGGCAATATACCAAGCAGTTACAAATGTAATCATCTATATATTATTTACAATTAAAAAAATATAGAAATTTAAATATAAATATTTATATTTATAAAATGATTCCCAAAATAATTCACCAATTATGGATTGGTCCCAAATCACCACCTTCAAACCATATGGCTACTTGGAAAAATAAAAATCCTTCTTTTGAATATATTCGTTGGTCTGAAGATGAACTTAAAAAAAGAAATTTTAATTTAGAATGTACTGATAAAATAAACGAAATTGAAGAAATTAATGGAAAAGCTGATATAATACGATGGGAAATTTTATATGAATATGGTGGGGTTTTTATAGATGCTGATTCTGTATGTGTTGAACCTATTGACGAAATTCTAATGTCCAAAGAAGCATTTGCTGGATGGGAACAAGAAGTAGTAAGACCTGGTTTGGTTGCTACTGGAACTATGGGTTTTCCACCCAAACATCCGCTAGTACGCAATGCAATTGATTTCATTTTACGAAATGAGGTCTCTCAAAAAAAAACCAAACAAATGGCATGGCAAACCGTTGGACCAGGACTCTTAACAAAGTTAAATAATACAGGTTTTTTCAAAGATCTTTATATTTTTCCAAGTTTTACCTTTTTACCCATTCATTGTACCAAAAAAGAATATAATGGTCATGGAAAAATATATGCTTTTCAAGAATGGGGTTCTACCTTTAATAATTACGAATCAATGGATCAACATCTTCTTCCCAATCAACTTATTACACCTGATGTAAGCAAATCTATTTCGATACTGATTTCAAGTTATAATACAAAGGCAGCTCATATAAAAGCCTGCTTACACTCCATTAAAAATCAAGTTGGTCATTTTCATATGGAAATTGTTTGGATAAATGATGGCTCTGATTCGCTTCATTCGAGTATCTTAAAAAAAATGCTCGATCAATTTAAATTGGAAACAAGATTTACTTCAATAGTATATTCAGAAAATATGGAAAATAAAGGAATCGGCTTTACTCTCAATAAAGGTATTAACTTATGCAGTAATGAAATAATAATTAAAATGGATAGTGATGATGTTATGGTCCCTGATCGTATTATCAAACAATTTACCTATATGAATGAAAATCCAAATGTCCATATTTGTGGAGGTCAGATGAAATTATTTCAAGATACAAGAGAACAACAAATAGTAAATGTAACTAATCACCCTTCGTTATCTTGGGATAATTATAAAAAAAATCCATCACATTGGTTTATTAACCATCCAACTGTTTGTTACAGAAAATCGTCCGTTTTAAAAGTAGGGAATTATAATGCTGAATTAAAGGAAATGTCTGAAGATTTCGAATTAGAACTCAGAATGCTCAAAGAATTTAAATATATTTATAATTTTTCCGATTATCTACTTTTTTATAGATTGCATTCTGGTCAGATTACTCATAAACTCCAAGAAAAAGGAACAAATATATATTGGACTACAATCAGAAATAAGATAATTTCAAATTTGATTAATGATAAATAGTCCTCGTTTGATCACTACCTAAAGCATGTCCGGATTTTTTCATATCTGTATAACATATTTCAAATTCATTTTGGTATGACCAATTAAAATCATAACATAAAAACAACAAAGGTTGGGCGTCAAAAGAAAACTCAAAATAAAAAGCATGTTTATTTATATAGGCTGATTTTTGGTTCAATATTAATAACTTTTTATTGATAATGGATGTTAATTTATTATACCTTGGATCATTTTTATGAATTATATTAATATATTTTTTATAATTTATTGAATTTATTGGTTTTGTCTTATACTTAATTCTGCCATCAAAATCAAGTATAATGTTTATAATTTCATTGGGTAATTCTTTTAAGTTCATAATTATTATATGTTAAAATTTTTTTTCTAATACTTTTTATCCATCTTTATAAAATTGAAATAAATTTCAGGTAAAATATGATTCCAAAAAGTATTAAAATGGTTTGCTCTCACTGCCAAAGCTATCTTCATAATATATCTACATGCTTGACTAATAAAAAAGATATTCTATTGTCGATTTTAAATAGAGATGTTGATCCTTATATTGCTCGTCGAAAAAATTTTATAAGGGCAGGATTGCCCTTTGACTGGTTCCGAGACGAGAATGATAAATTACCATCTGATCCCGATTATTTGATTTCTTGCAATCCAAATAGAAGCGGTATTCCTTTACATTTTCCTTATAAACAAACAACTATGATTTATGACGAATTACTTAATTATATCCAAAATAATATTATACTCTGCACTTTATTAAAAAATGGAACAAAGATATTTGATCAAATATTGTTTATAGATCCAAAAAATCAACATGAGTATTTCCAGGATGCTTTTTATATTACCTATAACTCTACACTTAAAATATTCCAATCTACAGAAAAATCACATAGGATCAGGTTACCTCAAGTAGAAGAATATTATGATGAAGCTGACAATTTTATAAAAAAAGTTAAAAAAGAATTTCTATTTGTTCCAGAAGAAAATAGAGCTAGGATTAAAATTCAAATGAGACAGCAAAGAGCAAATAGAAGGGAAGAACAACGATTACTGTTACTACAACAAGAACATGAAGAGGAACAGAGGGAATTTAGGATTCAGGAAGAATACAAACAGAATTTATTGAAGGAATACCATGATAAGGTAAGTAATTTAAAAAATAACCTAAAAAAATCACCAATTGAAACATGCGAATGTCCAATATGTATGGAGAATTTAGGAGAATCTAATAAAATGATCTTAAGGTGTGGTCATCAACTATGCGGAGATTGTACATTTAGACATTTTCAAAGTAAAGGAGGATTAAAGTGTCCGATGTGTAGAGAAGAATTATTTATACCAATTCCTGAGGAATTAATGTAAATTTAAGTAAAAATTGATTTTTTTTTTCCGAATTATTAAAAGTAAAATGAAACCCGGATTTAAAATATCAAGAAAAGAAGAACTAATTTTTCAAAGTAAAAATTACGATTCAACATACGGTGAAATTACAAAGAAGGGAGTTGATCAATTAATAAAACAATGTGAATTTAAAAATAAAATTGTATGTGATTTAGGTTGTGGAACAGGTAATCTTTTAAAATTTTTGTGTATTAAAAATATTAAATGTCAAAAATTAATTGGAATAGAATTATCAGAGGAAAGATGCGAATTAGCAAAGAAAAATTTACATGCTTATCAAAAAAAATATTCAATTTTAATTATTCAAGAGGACATACTGAATTTTTCTTTGTCAAATTGTAATATTATTTATATAAGTAATTTATGTTTTCCTGAATGGTTAAATCGTGCTCTTGGAAAAAAAATTGATAAAGAGATACGCGAAAAAACAGTGGTGTTTTCAAGTAAAGAATTATACTGTAATGATTATGTTAAAAAAAACCGATCAATATTAAATCAATCATGGGATTCCATAAGTATTTTATGGATATATTATTTTTAAATATTTAGTAATTTTATAAATGAAGAAATTTGCGTATTTTTGGCCCGTTGTTATTTTAGTTTCACTTTTTTTATTATGGTTATCCTATTCTATGACTAATGGAACATCTTCAAATTCTAAGATGATTAATGATAAGAATTACAAATTTGTTACACAAGGAACTTGTGCTTCCAATAATATGAATGATTTAAGTTTGGACCAGTGCACTGATTATTTCAAAAGTTCCAATTATCAAATAACAGGAGCTGATCATGGACCCCCAGGATGTTGGTTAGTTCTTGGAAATGAATTGACAAAAACAATTCAATCTAATCCTCAATTAAAAGGAAAAGGATTTGGTTGCCATTCAACAACCAAAGATGGAAAACAATGTTCTTCTGAATTACCATGTGTTTGTCGATAAATTATATTTTAGATTATTAAATATGATTTGTATTATTTGTAAATTTTTTCAATCTTCAACTTTCTGTAACAAATGTAGAGGACTTATATGTTTAGAAATGAAATGTATTCAGAGCCGAAAATGCAACAAAGGATTATTTTTAATTGATAATTTATGCAACAATTGCTTTACTAACAAAAAAAATATTCAATTTCAAAGTAAGCTATAAAATTGAAATAAAAATCCGATATTTTTCATGTTCAAAAAAAATAAAATGTTTGAAGAAGTGGATCAATTACTAAATAAGATTCGACTCGATAATGAAGTGAATTCTTATCTTAATAAAGGTATTTTACCTTCATATTATTCAAATTCTTATGAAATTGCCAAAGAAGAAAAATTTCCTGATCCATTTATTCCTGAAATAAAATTAAACAATTATCCTGTCCATTTCCATTCACTGGATACACTTGAATTTAAAATTTATTTGAATGAGAGAAAGGGAAAAACAACAAAAAAAGGATGATTGTCCCATTTGTTTTACGAAATTAGAATCTACCAATTATGTAAATCCAGAATGTGGTCATAAACTTTGTATGCCATGTTTTATTGAAAATGCAAAAAAAAATAAACAAACAGGAAATCAATGTTGTTTATGTAGAAGAACGATGTGGGATTAATTTAAAATCTAGCTGCAAATTCGAAAATGTCCTCGCTTTTTTCTTTAGTTGCCAAAGCATATTCTCCAACTCTTTTTTCAAAGAAATTAGTTTTACCTTCAATTGAAATCATTTCCATAAAATCAAAAGGATTAGATACATCATAAATAGGGGAGACGCCTAATTGTACTAATAAACGGTCCGCGACAAATTGTATATATTCCTTCATTAATTTACTGTTCATTCCAATTAAATTACATGGCAATGCTGTAATTATAAATTCTGTTTCAATTTCAACAGCCTCTTTGACAATTTCATAAATTTTATCTTTTTTTACCTTTTTTTCCAATTTATTAAAAAGTAAAACGGCAAATTCAGTATGTAGTGCTTCGTCCCTACTTATTAATTCATTTGAAAATGTAAGACCCGGCATTAAACCTCTTTTTTTTAGCCAAAATATACTACAAAACGCACCTGAAAAAAATATTCCTTCAACGCATGCAAATGCGATTAATCGTGTTGCAAAAGAGGATCGTTTGTCATGAATCCATTTAATTGCCCAGTCTGCTTTAGCTTTAATACAACGGAAATTATCTAACGCATTAAATAATTTGTCCTTTTCTAATTTATTTTTAATGTAAGTATCAATCAATAAAGAATACATCTCACTGTGGATATTTTCCATAGCAATTTGGAAGCCATAAAAAGCGCGGGCTTCACTTAATTGGACATCACTCATAAATCTCATAGCTAGGTTTTCTAACACAATTCCATCTGAAGAAGCGAAGAAAGCCAAAATCATAGAAATGAAATATTGTTCGTTACTATTTAAGCTCTCCCAATGAGTTATATCTTTTGATAGATCCACTTCTTCACATCTCCAAAAACACTCAACTTGCTTTTTATACATTTCCCATATGTTTTGGTCTGCTATTGGGAACATTGTGTAACGATCTTGGGTTTCAGCTAAGAGAGGTTCGGTAGAGTTTTTAGACATCCTAAATATACTTATGTTAGATTTTTATATATATTTAATATAATAAATATGGATGTAGCCTTTAGAGATAGATTTATTACAGATTTAGAGCTAGAATTAAAGCAAAAAAAAAAAAATTTAAACATTCAATTTAAGCAATTAAAAGGGGTTTCGAATGAAAATAGGTTTATTGAATCTGTTGTGAAAGATTATATAGATTATTTTGATTATATAAAAAAAATAAAAGAAAATCAACAGCAGTCATTAAATGATTTAGTGGAATATTTAGATAACATAATGAAAAATAGTGGTCTAACAGATGAGGCTATTCAAAACGCCAAAAAACAGCAGAAAAACCTACTTCAACAATTAAATATCATTAAGAAGGATTTAAACGAAATCATTTCTCAATCAAATATAAATGGAAAATCAAATTGATCAATTGTTAAAAATGAAAGACCTAATTAATAAGATTCAAATTGATTATAATAACCAAGTGGATGAACTTAAAACAGTTACAGAAAGACTTGAAAAATATAAATCCTATCAATTAGTTATAAAAGAAGATATTTCATATTTAAGAAATTACATTATTCGTCAAAATAAAAAATTGAGAGAAATTGATGATGATAAGGAAAAAGCGGATACCTATCCTATAATTATGGAACAAATTGTATCGTTATTAAATGCTATGGAAAAGGAACATCCCTTTTATTAATTTATTTGTATAATATAAAATGAGTACCGAACAACAACCACTTTTAGCCAAAATTGAAGAATTAGGAGGCCGTGTTTCCCAATTACAACAAAATTCATCCTCTTTTAACGATTCAATCAGAGAACGCGTTTCAACATTGAAGGGAAGACTTCAAGCATTATTAAGTCAATTAGAACCACTCAAGGTTTTAGCTGATCAATCATCTAAATTACAAGAAGATTTAATTAAGGCTAAGGAAGCCCTTACCAAAGCTGAATCAAGTTCTAAAAATAAGAATGAAGAGGCTGTTAAGCAAATTGATTCTATATTAAATAATTTAAATGAATCAATTGGAAACTTAAAGTTTAAGGAATTTAATGAATTATTAGAAACTATTAATGATGATATTACAGGATTAGAGAACATTGTGAATAAAGAATCTCCTCCTGGACCACCATCCCCTCCTGAGAATAATAATAATGAAACTCCTCCTCCTCCTCCTGAAGAGAATAATAATAATAATTCTGGAACAGGATTTTTTGGAGGAAAGAGAAAAAGAAAAAAGAGGATGTCATTAAAAAAAAATAAAAAGGGAGGGTACAATTGGCAAAAAAAAACATTAAGGACTAGAATGAAACTTAAATCAAGAACAAAAACTAGCAAAAGATAAGAAATTAATTTATATATTATATATATAATATGCAAATTGATCGTTTTTTTTCAAATAAATATGTTTTCTATTTAGTGGTTTTTCTCTCTATTACAAATTTAATAGGATATCTTAGTCTTCGTCAATACAATTCTTTGTTATTTTTTGGAATTGTAGCTTTGATAGTTAATTTTTTTACTCAAAATATTTCTATTATATTATTATCAGCAATTTTGGTAACCAATATATTTTTTAGCCCTTCAAAAGCTATTGAATCAATGAAAGGATCTTCTACCGAGGAAACTTCTTCTGAAGAAGACGAAGAGGAACCAGAAGATGATGATGAGGATAATAAATCTAAAGAATTTAAAGATCCTTTACCAAGTGAAAGTTCAAGCTCTTCTTCCAAAAATAAAAAAAAGAAAAATAATAACATAGATTACCAAAGTACTCTAGAGGCTTCTTATGATAACTTACAGGATATTCTCGGAAACGAAGGATTAACTAATCTTACAAAGGATACCCAACGATTAATAAGCAAACAAACAGAATTGGCCAAATCTATGGAAAATATGGGACCCATGTTAAAAAATGCCAAAAGTATGTTAGAAAGCTTTGATATGAAAAATTTATCAGGCTTAGGTGATATTTTTAACCAAATGTCTTCTTCGATGAAAAAATAATTAAAAAAAAATTTATAAAAATATATTAATGATAGGTTTATTAGCATATTTTAAAAATGAAAAAAGTTTATTACATGAATGGATTCAACATCACCAAAAATGGGGATTCGATTATATTTATTTGATTGATAATGGATCTGAAGATAATTATAATATAAATGAATTTTCAAATGTTGAAGTTTTTAAAGAACCAAACTTAGGTCAAATTGAATCATATAGAAAATATTTTCATTCTATTTCTGATAAAGTTGATTGGTTAGGGGTAGTTGATGTTGATGAATTCATATATTCCAAATCTTTTGATTCTGTAAAAGAAGCAATTAAAAGCGTCTCGAACTGTGATGTTTTTTTTATCAGACCTCAGCTATTTGCCCCTGGGTCATTTTATCATCCAAAATCAATTATTGAAGCTAATACAAAAGTTATAGGAGTAGAACCCAAAAGGCAATTTAAATGTATCGTCAATACTAAAAAATTAATAAAAGAAAATATTCAATTAGGAATTCATGGAGTAGAATATAATCAGATAAAAAATACCCAAATTATAGAAAATGACAGTAAAATACTTACTATTAATCACTATAGATGGCCTAGTTTTGAAATGCTCTATGGAATAAAAGAACAACGAGGAGGAGGGGTTCATAAAGAAAAATATAAAAAGGGAAAACATAAATTTGTTAAACAAATTCTTTATACTGATACTTATTTAAAAGAAAAATCGAGAGAAATAATTTCAAAGTGTGAAACTATTAAGCCAAGTACTAGTTTATATAAAAAAAGTAGTTGGAATATAGCACATATGATTGATACTGAAAAAATGAATGAATTTAAAAATTTAGATTATAAAAATTATGATAATGTACTTCTTGTAAATTCATACTTTAATAATTTACAACAAATAATCTAAATAGATTGTATAAGAATGAAAAATAATAAATATATATTTATTATTATTTTTTTATTAGTTATTTGTATTTTAATAACCTTGTTTTCACAACCAATTGTATATCAACAAGCTGTTTTAAATTCTAATGAACCAATCTTAAAAACTCGACCCAATTACGGATATACTAATACTCCTAATGATATTTTATTGAATCCTTATTCTCCTCCATTAAAAGATACCAGATATATTAATGACGGTCAATACGGTGGAATTCCTATTAATGTTTCAACAAATGCTGTTAATACCAATTACAGACAAGTAGGTATTATTACAACTTTACATGGAAAAACAAAAGTGTTTCCTTTAATGGGTAGACCATTATATACAAATAGAGATAAATGGCAATATTATACAATAGATTCTAATAATATAAAATTACCAATAAGATATAAAGGACGAAGTGGTTCAAATGAATATGGAATTGATTCATTATGTACTTTGGAGAGAATATTTGTAGAAGGATATGAAGAAGAGTTCAAAGTAACATTATATGAAAATCAAACCTTAAATTATTTACCATTTTTATAAAAATATGAATATAATGTAATATGGAAAATAAAGTTATGGAATTTTGTTATAAAAATTTAGATAAATTACATCAACAATTAAAATATCTGAAATATGTGGAGTCAAATGAAAAAATTCAAATTAATAATGATTATGTATCGCCTCGATTGTGTTTTCCTTTATTTTGTTTAGATAACACAGACGAAATAAAAAATGATTATTTTTACAATTCCTTTGTATTTTATTTCAAACAAGTTGATTTACTTAATAAATATTATAAAAATAACGAAAATCGATATGTAATTATATCCTATTTAAAAGAGGAACAAATTTTCATAAGAAGTATTTTCGATGGATTACAAAATTTAGGAATAACCTATCAAAACGATCAAACCTTTGTTTGTGTTATTAAAAGTATTTTATTCACATGTAAGGATTATTTAGATGATTTAAATAATTTAGATTTATAAACATGTTATTTATAAGTCCTCCATTTGGAAATTATATAAAATTACCAAATTCTGTTTCAATTACTGGTAGTTTTACATTAGAACCCCGAGAAGGATTATTGAAACAAATTATTAAAACATTAAGGTATTCCAAGGAACATGGAGGTTGGGTCAATAAAATAGGATTGCGCAATAAAGGTATAGACTGGGCATTAAAAAATATAGACAAAGAAGAAATAATATCAATAGCAATATTAAAGCCTGAGGATATTGAAAAATTATGTCAAAAGATTCCAGAGAATAGGAGTATTGAAATTAATGTAAGTTGTCCAAATGTAGATAAACAATTAATAAATAAAGGATTAGGATCATTTATTAATCCAAATAGGAAATGGTGTATATTAAAATTATCTCCAAATATTTGTGAGGATCAAATTGATCATTATTATAAACAAGGATTTAGACAATTTCATTGTAGTAATACTATTCCAGTTAAAGAGGGAGGGTTAAGTGGAAAGGCATTAATGCCATTTACAAAAGAAAAAATAAATATAATTAAAACAAAATATAAAGATACTCAAGTAATTGCAGGGGGAGGAGTTCGATCCTTATATGATGTGACAATGTATAAGAGGGAAGGAGCAGATCATATTTCAGTCTCTTCCTTATTTTTTAATCCATTTAATTCTTGTTTTTTTTATTTAAATTATATGTATTTTAAAAGAAATTAATTAGAGGAATTCTGAATCTCAGAAACAATATTTTCCATGGTTTGATTAGTATTGTTTTTTCGTTTATTCCATAATTTATTGGAAGATGACGATGTTAATGTAGGAGAATTATTATTTTCATAAGGTTGATTTTTATTATTTTCATCAGGTTGATATTTATTATTTTCATCAGGATCAATAATTTTAATATTTTTTTTATTAAAAACAGGGATTGAGACAGAAGCGTTGTCAAAATAATCTTTAATTGCAACCCTTTTACCCCCTCTTTTTTTGTATTTATTTCTAATTTTTTTTAATGTTTTTTGTTTATTTAATCTTTTTTTAATTTTACGGAATGTATTTTTTTTTGGCATTTATATTAATATATATATTTTTATTTATATGTTTATATTAATGAGCTGTACAACATCTACTTCACCTATAAATATATCTAAATCTTTAGTAAAAAATATTTGTGACAAAAAATGTGCATTTTCATATAAGTATTCAAATAGTACTTGTAATGTAACAAATAATGCATATTATATATCTATTCCTTATGATGAAAATTCAAGTCCCGAAGTTGAATACAATAATATGAAAATAAAAGCAACTGAAATACAAATTTTCCAACCATCGCTTAATAAATACGAGGGAAAACAATTAGATGGAGAAATCTTAATTTATCATACTGGTACCGATTCAAGTGTAATTTTATGTATTCCAATTGTTAAATCATCTTTGAAAACTGAGGGTTCTCAACTTTTAGAAACATTATTTTCAAATACTGCAACTCGTACTCCTAATACAGATGATGCTGCAACTATTAATTTTTCTAATTTTAATATTAATTCTTTAATTCCTAAAGGTTCATTTTATACTTATGAAGCAACCCTTCCTATTCCTCCTTGTAATGGAAAACATAATTTTATAGTATTTAGTGGATTTGTATCAATAGATACCAAAACATTTGAGAATATGATAACTACAATTGGGCCTCATTCCTTTGAAACTAAAAATGGACCACAATTATTTTTAAACCCTAAAGGTGCATTTTATGGAACTAGAACCCAAGATATGGAAGATGATATTTACATTGAATGCAATCCAGTGGGGGAAGACGGAGAGATTTTATATAGTAAGAATAAATCTTTAAATTTATCATTGCCAAGTGAATTTAATATTTCAGATATAATGAAAAGTCCATATATTTTATTTATTCTTTCAATAATGGGACTAACAATAGTCTATAAAGGAAGTCAAGTGGCATGGAATATTTTTAATAAAAAAAAATTAAACAATAAATAAATTAAATTTATTTTTTTACTTATTGTTCATTAACAAGGGAGAATTCTAATTTATCATTCATCAATGGTTGATAAGAAGCTGGCTCTAAAGGTGCAGGGGCAACCATAGGAGTCATTTTTGCAACAACTTCTTCTTCAACCGTTTTGGGAAAATAATTCATATTTTTCATGTCTTTATATTTTGATTCTTCAGTGGATACATAATCAGAAATTGCTTGAGTTCCTGTTTCTTTTTTTGAACGAACGATTAATAAATAAGCAGATAATACAAATAATATTCCAATCACAACATTAAAAAAGTAAAAACTAGAAAATGCAAGTAGGACAGTTAAGGCCATACCAAATTGTGTATCGATTAATTCAGACACAGGTAAAACAATTCCTGAAATAATATAAATTACCAAGATACTGGTTATAATCCAGTCTAATTGACTCATTTTTTTCAATGAATTCATTTTATATATAAAATGAAATATTTTAAAATTGAATATAATTTACCTAAATATAATCCTTCATTATTATTATGAGTTATTTAGGTCCTAAGGGTTACAGTATTTATAAAAATAGTATAACGGTAAATGAACAACAATTTATAAGAAAAGAATTAAGCGTTAAACCCTACATACCTCAATCTACAATACAACCTCCAAGTTTTGAAATATTTCGAGAATCCAATCAAAAAATATATATTCCTCGATTTTTTGGAAATTCGTTGTATGGAACTCCAGAAGAAAATAGAATAAGTGATTCTATACCAATTAATTGTCCATTTGAAGGTGAATTAAGAGATTATCAAAATAAAATCGTTAATACATATTATAAAACAGCACACGAAAAAGGAGGAGGTTTAATAGAAATTGGGTGTGGAAGAGGAAAAACAGTAATGGCCTTAAAGATAATTTCTATGATGAAGGTAAAAACAATTGTAATTGTTCATAAGAGCTTTTTGTTAAATCAATGGTTAGAAAGGATTGAGCAATTTTTACCAAATGCTAAAGTAGGAAGAATTCAAGGTCAAACTTTAGACATTGAAGACAAGGATATTGTAATTGGAATGTTGCAGTCTTTATCTATGAAATCATATCCTCCTGAACTATTTGGGAAATTTGGACTAACTATTGTCGATGAAGTACATCATATAGCTGCGGAAGTATTTGTTCGTTCATTATTTAAAATAGTCACACCATATGTACTTGGGTTATCTGCAACAATGGATAGAAAAGATGGATTAACAAAAGTATTTAAAATGTTCTTAGGGGAAATTATGTATAAGGAAGAGAATAAAGAAGATCATAATGTAATAGTAAAAGCAATTGACTATAAAGTAGAGGATGAAGATTTTAATGAAATTGTATATGATTATCGAGGAAATCCATTATATAGTACAATGATTTCAAAACTATGTAATTACAGTCACCGAAGTGAATTTATTTTGAAAATATTAGAAAATTTATATAAAGAAAATAATGAGCAACAAATTATGATATTAGGACATAATAAGTGTTTATTAGTTTATTTATTTAAGGCGATTGAAGAAAGGAATTTTGCATCGGTGGGTTATTATGTTGGAGGAATGAAAGAAATAGAATTGAAAAAAAGTGAATCAAAAAATATAATAATTGCTACATATTCTATGGCCTCCGAGGCTCTAGATATAAAAACCTTAACAACATTAATAATGGCAACCCCCAAAACTGATGTTACTCAATCCATTGGAAGAATTTTAAGAACGAAACATGGAAATCCATTAGTAATTGATATTATTGATACTCATGAAATATTTCGGAATCAATGGAAAAAACGACTTACATATTATAGAAAACAAAAATATACAGTATTTTTAAATAATGAATTAACAAATGATCCTAGTAAAATAGTTACAAAAAAACAAACCAAAAAATGCATGGTTAATATGAAAGGATTAGTTTAATTGCAATTACAATAGGGACATTTACATTTACATTTACATTTTTTAGTTTTATTTTTTTTAGTCTTATTTTTTTTTGTTTTCTTTTTACCTCCATTTAAAAGAGAATAAAAAGGATTAACAAATGGTTTTACTTGGATTGGTTCAAATGATCCTCTAAGTTGGGGAGTAACAGGTCTGTCTATACCCGAAAATTGGTAATAATAATTACTACCATTTTGACCCCCTTTTAATTTTTTCTTCGTTTTTTTCTTCGTTGTTTTATTCTTTTTTGTCTTACACTTTTTTGTTTTTTTTACCTTTTTTTTTCCTCCTTTTTGTTCCCACTGATACAAAAAATCTTCTCCTCTATGTAACGGAGCTATTCCACTACACCCTGTTACTGGGCCTTCACGACTATAAAGACTTGGTGGCGGATATGAATTAGCAAAATTATGTAAATATGGACTAGGGTTTGAAAGACCGGTAAATGTAGATTCTGCTCCTGTTCCTGGCATATATATATTATGTAAATATTTTCTTGATAGGAACCCATTTTTTAAATTTATTATGAAATTTGCATTCCATTATTATTTCTTTTTCTAATTCTACAAATCTATCTTCTTCGGTATTTTCAAACTCTTCTTCTTCGTCACTTTCTTCTAACGCATCTAAATTAGCATTTTCTTTAATATTTCTAAATAGACCATTCATCATTTTACTTGTTTCGAAATTAGGAATATATGCTATATCGAAAAAATGATATTGTTCTGTTTTCTTACAATATTGAAAAAGAAAATAAATATCATTTTGGACTTGTGCTTTCACTTTGAAAGTTTGGTGTTTTAGATGTTCTTGAATATATTTGGTATTCATGANTTTATTATTTTTTTTATCATATCCAATAATTGAATATATTTTATAGGTNACATTGGTTAGACTATTAATAAGTTGATTATAATTTTGACTCATTGGCGGAAGTCCAATCACATAATTATTATGATGAAAACTAGTTTGTTTCAAATCATTGACAAAAATCTTATGTAAATAATCTAATTTTTGGTAATAGGGTATTTTTTCATTTTTATAAAAAAAAATTTCTTCTATTAAAAAAACTTTATTTTCAACTACAGTACCATATAGAACTGTATTTGTTGCCAAATGAGGATGAAAACAGCATAGGATAGGTTGAATGTCACAAATTTTATTTTTTCTATAGGTATCTACTTCTAGTTTTAAACATATTGGGTGTTGTTTAAAAGTAGTGAACCAAAAAAAAAATTTTTTACCGAAGGGTATAGCTACAAAATAATTGCAATGAACTTTTTTATGAATTATAGTATCATAAGAAAGTTCAATCTTTGGAAAATAATTTATTAATTTTCTTTTATCTTTTATTGATAACATATAACATTATATATTTCCTATGTTTTAAATCATTTATTCATTATTAAGTTGTTGATGTAAGTATTGTTCCAATTCGTTTTTCATATTCCCCGACAAAGATGATTCTACTATTGGTGTCTCATTAATTACCTCTAATATTTCCCCATATTGTTTTTTAGGCCTATTTACATAATCTTTTACTTTTGGTGTTGTAAAACTGGCGATTCCATAATTATATAAATAATGAATGAGTCCAATTAAAATTAAACTATATATTGAATATAACAGTACAGTACTTCCCATATAGGTTATAAATACATTATTTAACAATCGAAAAAAACGAATTTAAATCTTCCTGAACCATTGCTTGTTCAACATGTTCATTAGTTATAAAATAAATATTTTGTATTTTGTCTTCTGAATGTTCAATGTGTAATTTTAATTTAGAGTTAGGACGCAAACTATAAATTGAAAGTTTATAATTAGATTCAAAACAATCAAATGGTATCTTGAAAGCTTTTTCTTTTGAAATATAACTAAAATCAATTATAAAATCGTTTGATAATACCTCATAGTTTTTATCTATAAATTTTAATTTATAAATACCTTCCCTATCTACACTAAATACTCCTTCGTCTGGAGATATTAACCACTTTTTATCTATTGTACATTCTATATATTCTTCTAGTCTATGTAACTGTAATTTAGATGGTATATGATTATATAATATCTTCATGTAAATATATATTATAAACCATTTAAACCTTTACTAGATATATGTTTTATATGGTAAAAGTAGTTATTGTAGAAAAAACAGGTAATTTAAAAGAAAGTAAAACAAAGGATCTTAATGAAGATAATTTTTTCAAATTATGTGGATTTCGTAAAGCAGATAATTTTGATATCAGAAACACATGGGAAAGGGTAAAAATTAATAATGAAAAATATACAATATGTTTATTTGCCAAAAATGAAGGAAAGGCCAATACTGAAAATAAATATGATTTACCACCACCCGTTGATAATACGCTTTTTTTTGGAAATATGCTTTTAATGAGAAAAGATGAAGATAATCAATGGTCTGATCTTTTAACCGAAGAATGGGAAAAAATATATGAAAAATTATTTGGAGGGTTTGAAGATTTGAATCAAACAGCTGTAGAAGATGAAGATGAAGAAGATGAATTGGAGGAGATTCCCTCTTCATTAAAAACAAAGGCTGGTGGATATTTAAAGGATGGTTTTGTAGTAGATGATGAAGATGACATTTCATCTGTTGAACTTACTGATACAAGTGAGAATGTGTCTAATGAAGATGAAGATGATGAGGGTACAGAAGTAAACGATGAATTAAACGAGGAAGATTCAGAATTAGATTATGAAGAATATGTATTTTCAGATTGATTGATTGGAATAGCTACCAATCGTAATTTAATAAAAAAATGGGAAAATGTTTATTTTGTGCAGATTTATACAGATAGATTTCGATCTTTATTTATCAATTTTCAAAAAAATCAAAATTTAAAGAATGATATTAAAAATGATAAATTTAATTTTTCAGAACTTGCCTTTATGACTCATCAAGAAATGGAACCTCACAGGTGGCAAAACTTAATTGATGCAAAACAAAAAAGAGATAAAAATAGATATGAGAAGAAGTTGATTACGGCTAGCGAGTTTTCATGTTATAAATGTAAAAGTAATCAATGTACATATTACCAAATGCAAACGAGAAGTGCTGATGAACCTATGACTACCTTTGTAACTTG